>Ga0157364_1000359_pt1 | contig 28937 bp, 17 predicted proteins | sample AttsexASBM2_FD_111476 | JGI IMG/M metagenome (GOLD analysis project Ga0157364, IMG submission 111476) | Fungus gardens microbial communities from leaf cutter ant in Ribeirão Preto, State of São Paulo, Brazil - Atta sexdens ASBM2 | ecosystem: Host-associated > Fungi > Mycelium > Unclassified ... | reverse complement strand
GCCAGGGTATCTCTCGAGAGTTAGCAGCTCGCAACGACAGACCCTCATTTCGTCCCCGCGCCAATTCCCCCCTCTCTCTCTCTCTCTCTCTCTCTCTCTCTCTCTCTCTCTCTCTCTCTCTCTCTCTCTCCTGTCCCCCTGCGTCCCGAAATCAGCTTCTCCCGATGTGAGCTGGAGCTGGTAAGCACGACACCCATTTTCGATCTTTCCTATCGCTGCCGAGAACCGTTTCGTCGAAGATGCATTCCGCGAACGTACGAATCCCGATTTCAAATGGGCGAGTCCTCGCGAGCAGCATCGAAACCCAGGCTAAACCTCCCTCAATCAATTTCCTCGACCCCGCAGCCTTTCCGCGGCAACGGCCACCTTCGGCTACCAGACGAGGGTAGAATGTGTAATGAATTGCTTGTTTAATTAATTACAACCCTTCGGAGGCATTCGCTCCGTATTGTCTTAGATAAGGTTCATTCGTTTATTCTCGCGTTTGATCATCGAATGCACGAATGCACAATTTATAGCACTTCTTTGAATGTATGCTCATACGTAAATTATTTCACTCACGAAAAGTATGTAAAAATTATTCAAGCACATGGAGAGAATTTTTTCTTAGAGTGTAGCCTGAAAATATGATAATCGTGGGACAACATTATATTTCGAAGAATTTTAATGAAAATCTCTCTCGTTCATTAACAAAACTACAATAGAGTATAAAATAAGTTTGATTCATTTTACTGAAGTGCATAGTGAAAAATCTTTAAAATATTGCATTATATCATAATTACCATATTTTCAGGACAAATTTAAAAAAAAAATTCTCTCCGTGAATAAAAAGAAAATATTTAGAGATTTTTTTATATCCTTCCTAAATTATCAGACTTCAATGTGTGAAAATAACTCTGTCATGTACTGAAATGTAATAATTAGAAGTCCTTATAGCTTACTCAAAGACGAGATGAAACATGTGAGTCGTGGCCTCGAAAAAAGCGCACGAGGACCACCCGGAAAGCCAAAGCTCTTTCATCTCGCGCCGCCATCCTTGAAATTGTCCCTGATTCAATAAACGGTTTGTTTTCATAGAAGATCCAAAGCGCCGACATGACCAATGTCTATTTCCGACATCCTTACGCTATCTTAACGATCTCTAAAAATTCATATCCGCTGTTCGCTTTCAGAAACTTAGCGTTGAGCTGGGAGAAGGGGGAATGATTTTAATTACTTTGAATTAAAATTAATTATCGATGTGTTAAAAAATGCAATCTCTATAATAATTTGTATCTCGTAATAAAATATCCCGTTTTAAATATATCTCTGGCTGAAGTAATAGTCAGCAGCATTAATATCGCAAGAGAAATTACTTCTCTGAAACGTTACGTTCTCTGATATGTAGTGTTTTGCTTGGATGCGCGTCTCCGAGCGGTACACCGAAATTTCGCGTTTTCATATTTTGGATTTATGACGGAAGTTTCGTGGGTGGTCCGCAGATGCGGCCAAGCCGGCGGATGTGGTCGCAATTTCCCAAGGTACCAAACTTATCCTATGCTACCCAGAGCGACCGCTTCGATATATTAAAGCTATCGGATATTTTTGGTACGTCTTCAGGGACAACATTATTAGTGTTCTAATGTAGTGTATTAATCTAATGTATTAGTGTTCTAATATCTAAACTCAACACAAGAATGGGATCGCAATGTAACACGCAAAAAATAAGATATCTCAAGAAATAGAATTGATTTTATAATTGATTCGAAATGCAAACGAAAAACTTTCTGCAACTATTATGTTGGAATTGTTAGACCACCAGCATATTTTTTTTTCTTTGTCAAGTATCGAACCTCAGGCTAAATCTTTTAAAGGAAATCTTTGTCCGTGGTACGACGCCACAAATTGACGTGCTCGGAAGCACAAAGCGTACAATGCGTTATACGTAATAGGTTATATGGTAGGTAACAAACGGAGAATGAGAAACGTCCCTTTCCCTTCGCCCCTAAGGAAGGAACCCCTGCAGACAGGCTCGACAGTGAACCTAGTGAAATAACGGGGAGAATTCTCGGTAATTGTATGTCTCGGCACTACGCTCTCGCGGAGGAGTTCTCGCGAGCGGATATCCGTGAAGTTTGCAGGCGTCACCCTGCGTTTTGGCCAAAGCACCGCGATACACACCTTCGCGGGCAACGCCCGCAGCTCTTTGTCAATGTTATGGCGGGACCCGGTGCCCCGTGGTTATAAATAATGACAATTGCACGAAACTTAGCCTTGGAAGGGTAACGGTCGACCAGTGCGAAGCCGCACACTAGGGCCATTTCAAACTTGCGGCTTTTACTCCGCTGCCACGCCGCTCGTTCGTTAGGCATTACGATCGTGTCGACAGAATCCCGCTAAAATCTGTTTCCCGTATAGATATTCTACGCACACACCAAATTTCCAAAGCGCGTTATTGAAAGTCTCGATAATCGTCACGATGCGCGTTTGTGCGAAACTATTGATGAGGATGTTCCGCTTGTACAATGCTTAATGAGACGCTACGTAAAAAGAACGATTTTGCTGATAGATCTAAAATTTTGCTGGATATAGAATATAATTTTGTTAAAGCACCAAAACAATTTTATTAGAAACTCAAATTAATTGTTAAAGAATTTTTTGCAGCACGAGTGAAGAGAACCATATTTGATCGAAGCAGATCTTAGTATCTAATAATATTTCTATGTGAATTTTTAATTTCCGATTCTAATCCTAATTTGTTTAAACTGGAATTTAAACTATGGTCCTTTTCACTTATTTGTGTTGAACCTTTTTCCGTTGTCATTTAATAATACAATTTTTTTACAGCATTACTCATCATTTTTTAGTTTCCAACATAATTATTTTGATGGTTCAACAAAATTATTTTCAGATCTCTTTCCAACAAAATTTTAAGAAAATCGTTCTTTTTGTGTACTTCTATTTTATTATTGACTATTAGCAAGAATAAAATGTAATAAATATATATAAGAACAGCAATGCTTACAGTGATACTCACTGGTCTTGGATCGCGGCTCGCGCGGCCCATCTACTGTCACCTTAATCGCCTTGGTATAAGTGGCGACTTGAGGCGGCGTCGTCGACACCGTTATCGTTAAGGTGAAACTCTTGCCTGAAACAAAGAACACATTCAATGTGTTAAATGATCAAATCTTGCAATATTCTATTAAATAAGTTTATTCCTGGTACTACAAGCATGCAACTTTAATTCTAATATAACGCTTTAATAACCGCAACGCGTAGAATGGAAATGCTGGACAATTAGCTTTTAAAAACGAGGCGGACGATCAAATGCGTTTTTCCGCGTCGGTTTCCGTCCCGCGACGCGTCGATTCGTGGACGCGCCTATTCAAGCCGACGTTGAAAGTTCGCAAACGCGGTTAGCCGGGCGAAACTCCGTGGTAACCGAATTATACGTTGGTAATGTATCGAGGGCGTCGTCGACGGTGACAGTGGCCAGCCAGCGCGGCCGAGTTAAGGGAATAGAGGGTGGTCGCGTTCGAGGGAGGATTGGGCGGCAAGAGTGGAAGTCGCGTGACGCTAAAAAGCCTCGGTCGAGCGCGAAATAATGTCGTGGAAAAAGCGGGGGTAGACCGTCGGGTGAAAACACGCGTGTGCAACGGTATACCGCAATTTCATCCCGCGAGCATTAAGCACCAAAACTCTGCCGCGAAAACTCGCTCGCGCGATCGCTATCGATTCAACATGCAAAAGCACGCGATAAAACGCATGAAAATGGCGAGAAGCGTTGCCCGATGCGAAAAGTCGCCACAATGAAAATTGCGCGCTCGCGATAATGCTGCACGCGCAAGAGGTATACCACAATTTTAACCCTTCCTCTCTTTCATCATCGTGCGTACTTACAAAAGAACACAATGAAATGTCTCCCTTCGATTTTAATAAGCATTGGATAATGATAAAATATAGATAAAAAAATATAAAACACGTATTTTTTATAAATGCTTTCAGTGTTGAGTAATGAAACATTTCCTTAAAAGAAAAACTTATCTTTTTTTCTTGAATGAATATATCATTTAAATCGTCAAAGGTACAAAAAAATATTTTAATTAAATATTGAGAATGGTTTAAGAGTATTTACAAAATAAAACTAAGCAATTTTTATTTAAACCTTTTTTTATATCTTTAACAGTTTAGACGATATATTTACTCAGAGAGAAAAAAACCGACTTTTTTCAAGAGAAGGTTGAAAAGTTTTCAAGAAAATTTCACATTCCCTTAATGTTCGAGAAATTCATTTCTGAAAAAATACGTATCTCTTAATTCTCTATATATTTTAACAAAGCTTATTTTAACAAAGCTGTTGATATTGAAAGAAGACTTTTGTTTGTTCCTTTGTTAGTCAAACAGCTTATTCTTCTCCATAAATATAAATTTTGTTCGCGATACAAAAATCAATATTATATTCGTATCAGCATATTATTAACATCAATGCTATTTTATATTATATGATAAAGATATAATGATTATTTCACTAACCCATATATCGCACGTTCTTCGTGCAATAGATATGTATCCTCCAAAACATGTTTTCTTGAAATTAGATACGATAATGTTGCAAAGGTAACGTGTTTTTATCCGTTACGGTTTACAAAATGAAGAATAACACATTATGTTATTTATATCTGCTCCTAAACGAGTCCTGCTCACTAATGCATTGCAACGGTCGCGTTACCCTTTCAAGCAGCCATTACCGTTATTTTTCTATCAGATCCATTAGATACGTTTCCGTACATAGCGAATACGGTAATCGATCGCGGGTCAGAGTTCACCGTCGACTTGAACTCACCGGCGGCGTCAATATAGACGGTAAAGTCCGCCGCACTGTGACGTAAGATGATCGATGGCGAGAAAAAAGAATGGAGGTGGAAGGCAGGGCATCGGAGAAATAATGGCGAGTGTCGAGCGTGGCCACACGGTGGTTCGCCACGCGAGCTTTTCGTTTTCTAGCGGGGATTCCCCTCGGTTTTGGCTGCGAGTCACGCCATTCTTGCCGTGCCCTCACCCTGCCGACCAACCTTTTCACTTCTGCTGCCTCGGAGTCGATGGTCTCAGTTAGGTAGGCACGCGTAGGTACACGGGTATCACCCTCGGTGCCAGTCGCCGTACAATCATTAAAGGTCGTTCGCGATCGCCCAGGTTGAACGCACGTCGCTGTCCTTACGTATCTTTTAAACGTACGACTTAACTTAGTTAAGTTAACGAACGAGACTTTGGCACTGCCTATTAGTTTCTTAATCTCACGAATCCTATTTTTTTTCAACGATTTCCGCGAAATTAATTAAAATAATTTGTAATGTTAAACGCTTGTCAATTTCATTTGTGATAAAGTAATACGATCATAAGAATTTTCGTCAAATTTAGAATAAACACAACATGGAGAGGCTCATCCTCGACCATTCGCTGATTATGCTCGTTAGCATATAGTCCTCTGTAAACGTGTATGTAGAACTACGCGTGCGTACACATGTCTCGGCATTGTACCCTGTCGGTGTACTGTCGGGCCAATTAATTAATTTCAATTTTCCCGGAACGAAACGCAAATGCGCAATTGCAGTCTGATAACGAATTGATTACGGTCTGAAACTGCCGCGAGTGAATGCTGTTTTTCTTTTCGGAGTGAAACGATTCTCATGCTGCGGTCGATAAATCAACATTCGAATAAATGCGTTTGACCAATTCCATATATCATATATTTTTATTATACTCAGAAGGTTAATAAATTATCCGCATACATTGTTTAAATATTGCATGCGCACTCTTTGAATTATTTATAAATTATTATAAATTATTGTAAGTTTTGATATTTATCTCTTTGTTAAAATTAAATCTCGTAACACTTTTTATTACAGAGAGCTTTGATACCTTTAATTATTATTTTCTATTCTCTTCATATTGCAGATCACAAGTAAGATGACTGAGAGATTTAAGAGAAAGTGTGTTGTAGAATTAAAGCAACTTGGTTAGATTGGCGACGTTCCCGTGATGAAGTTTCGCGGCAGCAAAGTCGAAGGATATCTTGCTATGGGTCGGAACTATAAGCGCGCAAATGATCTATCTCGTTAAAGGGCTTAGGGCCGAAGGGGTGGAAACAATCCGGTACCTTCAGGGTAGACTTTGCAGTGATGGAGCAGGCATTACGGTCGAACGTGCGGGAAGGGGGTTACGGCTTATCATCGATATTGCAAAGCTCTCGACTATCGTAGCAGTACGCTCAATCTTGTCCGGGCTAAAAGCGGTTTTAGGCGAAGACAAAAGCATAGTGTCGACGTTGCATTTAACGATTCCTTAAATTTATTGCAACAGCAATATATAGAAATTCAATAATAACAGTGATATATCCATTTTCACAGACTGCATAACATATATGCGCGGTTTCGATATTTTTACATGTTCTAAATATAAAAAATTTTATTTATTATAATATTGAAATACATTAACTATACGCATTTATAAGGCAAAAAATATAGCTAATAGGAATTTCTAGGAATTTTCTTTCGCAAATCTCAAAAGGACAAAATCCTCACAAATTCATACATGGGAATATTTCCACGCTCGACAAACAAGAGGATCATTAAGAATTCCCGAGAGTTCGGCGCACATCGGTTTTCAGGGAATATTCAAGGAGCCAGGGAGCCGTTAGGAATCCTGACGAGAGAGACACTTCTCTTACATTCTTCATCCTAGCTTATGTTAATTCCGTGCTCGGCGAAAACAATTGAGAGCTAATCCCAGACAAATGACTGACGCGTGAACTTGGGAGAGAGTTCCCCGCTTCCCAGCTAGAGAATCTGCGAGTTTCCTGATTTTCAAGTGATTAGCTTTCCCTTACCAATACTATCAAAAATATGACAACAACAACATACTAACAATGATTACTGGCATATTTTCAATAATTATCATATCAAATTACTATCCAAATTGTTTTTTCTATATATATATATATATATTTCTATGGTAATTTTAACAATAATGTTAAAAAATTAATTAAATGGGTGTATCGATAAGTAATCTTAATATATCATCTTAACTTTTGAGAACAAAATTAAGATTGCTCTCGGTAATCGAATTAACATGACGTCTGTCTTAAAAAGTCGGAAGTTCCAGGTTCAAATATTGTCTTAATCAGGAAAACAATATTTTTCATTTTGTTGCGAAAAATATTTCCTTCCTAGCTGAGGCATATTTGGCAAATAATAAAATTATTTGCAAATTTAAGATTCTCATTAATATTTAATAACACAAATATTCTTATAAAAATACTTATTAGCAAAAATTATTAAATTGTTCGTCAATAAATGATATTATTATTTTGATTTTATTCATGCGTTTCAAGACCGAAATAAAAACGTCAATGCACGGTTAGCAAAGAATTAAATATGTATAAATTCACATTTAAGCTAAGATTCGCTTTGATTGAATATAGAAATTCTCTTATTTTATTAAATTTATTTTATTAAATTTATTCTCTTATCGATCCAAATTCGTATTAAAAAATTAAGATTGCTTATTGATTCATCTATCGCGTAATATTTAAAATAAGTCGTAATTAACATTAAGTCGTAAATCAAATAACTTTATGAAAATCATTCGAAGTAGGTCGGATTGCACATACAATTATTTTAAATTACATTAATCAAAAGGCTTTAGCATGAGTTCAAAAGACGCAGTTAAACGAAATACCGGCTCTAATAACGTTAATTAAAACTCAACTGAAACCTCAATTAATATCACCCACCCCAGTCGACGTCGGCGGCTTCTTCGAACGATACTCGGTCCCTCTCATTTCGCCCTTTCCTCGACGAAGTTGGGCGGCAAAGTGAGAAGGTCGCACAGTGATGCGGACAAATAAAAGCCATTACCCACCCCAAGGTTTTCTCGACGTGAGGAGCCAACCCTTAGAATGGAGCGGAGACGTAAGACTTTTCCTCGAAGAGCCAAGGAAAAACGAGGGTTGTCTCAAGACGTCCACGACCTACCCTTACTACGCGGTGTGTACGAATTCTTTGAAGGGGTTTCCGCCGTCGGTGTTTTACCCCTCCGGCATTTTCTTCCGGCATAAAAGACGAAGGGCGACACGCTCCAAGCAAAGACTAAGGAACTTTGGAGTTTTATGAATGAAGAGGAAAGTAGGACAAGAAAATGTCGTCCGACTTTCATCCCTCGTTTCGTTGCAATGAATTATCCACTCAAAGGCTACAGATTCTCATCGGTGAAAACTTTTTATTCGAAAGAAATAGCAGAGAAGGCAAAGGACTCACCTCTTCCGCTTCTGCCGACGAACCTCAAATCGTTAAACTTGGCGACTTGATTCTTCATCAAAGCCGTCGAATTTCTAAGCTCGGCGCAACAATTCTCATCATTGCCAGCGCGTACAGTCACCAAGGTACCGTCGCCTACTTCGCCGAGAGCTACAACTTTGAAAGCCACCGGAAGAGTTTTATTAGACCTCCAGTGTGCGGGTAGAACGGTACAAACCAAATGCGGCGAGCCTATAATCAAAATGTTCATATGATCTTATTAGCTACAAGATGGCTGATACTTATGCTAAATGTATACATTACTCTATCTACAAGTCGCAAAGGTTTTATACGCGCACAATACACATACAAAATTTCTATAATCCTTGCTAATCTCTATTTGCGGAAGTATTATCGTCATTCAATTACCTGTTCTAACTAACTCGCCGGGATGTTCGCTGACAAAGTCACCCAGAGTTCTCTCAGCAAGAATATCACTAGTCATCTTGGTGTAGGCGTCGGTCAACGGAGAGACGCCCGACTCTGGCGAAGCGGCCGCGCCAGGAGCCGATGCTCCTGTCAACTGCATCCTGCCGCTTGCACTGCTGCCGCTCTCGCTGGTACCGCTTGACGTGCCGCCACCACCCACGGATTCGTTACTGGACGTTCTTACTGAGCCAGCACCGTTTCCGGCTACCGTGCTTCCGCTGCCGCCGCCGTTGCAACGGCCGAATATATCCATAGGCAGTCAGAACACCGGATGAAACATCCTTCCATTCGGTTCAGCCGCTGAATCAGGAGAGTCTCGCGAGCATTCTTCAAGAATGCATGATCTTTTGAATCAGACTCGACGGCTCGACTCTCCGCAGGAAGACTTCTTTCCAAAATTTTTATTTTCGCGACGTCATTAACCTTAGCAAATTTCCTTTATAACGTAAGCGACGAGATAAATGATCGATTCGTAATTCTCTTCGAGTTGTTTCATATAAGTATGCATTGTTGTATAAATTTGGCAGCGGATCGTTTTAATCTTTCTTTGGCAGATGTGCGGAGATTATTATTTCTTGGTTTATAGTGTCAACCTTTGTAGAAGTGAAATTTTTCGAGACATATTTTCGATGAGAGTCAAGCCATGACAATTTTATTCTTCTATAATTTTATCTTCTAATGGACAACTGGATTGTAAATATCTGAAATAAAACACGAGACAACCTATATGTAATAATATATAAAGTTTCTGCCATAATTTGTTGCAAATATTTTTTCATAAAATTACTTGTACAATTAAATTATTAATTCTACAATGATTTACATTAACTTCTAATGCATTAATCTAGAAATTTGATAAATGAAAAATGAAACTATCGAAAAACCGAAGGACTCGATTTGGCAAAGAAAGTTTATGCCGCGCGATAATATTCTTGCAGCCGTCGGATGATCAACGATGCTTTAATCATCCTTAATCTATTCAGCGAAATCTTTTTTACGTGTCATCAAGAAACCGAAGGACTCTATTTGGTAAAGAACATTCTTGCCGCGTGATATCCTCGCGGCCGTCGGTGATCAACTTGAGCCATCCTTAATTCATTCAACGAAATCTTTTACGTAATCTTAAATACAACTGAGATTTTTTAACCAATTATCTCTGACCTTCGCGACAACGTGACACTTACGGGGACGAATGAGGGAAACCGGAGTGATCGAAGCGGCAGGTAACGCGCGAAGAGAAACGAAAGGGGATGAATAACGGTTGACACGAACAGGAACGACTCGCACACTTTTCACGCGGCTGGCTCGTGACGTCACCGTTCATTCAGTAATTTTTGCGCACGTCACCGGGGCTGACACGCCAGATCCAGGTGGTTCCAGGAGGGGCAGACTGGCACGGTAGTGGGGACGGAAAAAATAGGGGAAAAAGAACTCCCGCCGGTAGGCACCCCCCACACGAATGCCCAACCCCTACGCACGTACGACCGCGTGTCAAACTGCACGTGGCCACGTTTACCACGTTGCTTCCTGCCAATGATGGTCCCGTCATTTTGAAATTACGAATCGGCTCATATTAAATTGATAAGGCGGAGATATAATCGACAAAGCAACTGCGAGCGTAGTCTATTATATGGTGAATATGCTCGAATGATCGAGATCGGTCATTATATTCGGCCGCACATAAAGAGCTTCGTAAAATAATGTTTGAAATCATTTTACTACATTAATTCTATGTGACATACAAATGACAATTAATTATTTCAATTCGTGAGTATATATAGATATGTATTCGTATTGTTATGTATTATTCAAAATGCTGTGATAAAAAAGTGTTTGTCACGTTTTCAACACCTTCTAAAAGCAAGACGGAAAGTTGATGGAGCATGTAGCAAAATAATGTAAGATGTTTTTACAATTAAGAACAATAATAATGGCTTCGTCGATTTTCTTATCGTTCTTTTGTAAGAAGATTCAACGATGTTGCGACGACTAAGATTCTCGCTTAACTTCGCATTCAAATCTCTTACGGAACTCATTCTGTTTATCATCTTCCAGAAGAATTTACAATACTGATTACATATTATTATTCACTTTCAAAAATCTTTTAAGGCGGAAAAAAGAAAAAAATTATACTGCAATAACTGCAATATTTCAGATCTATTCTCTTATATTTCAGAGAAAAGAATTAAAAAATGAGATAAATTGATGAAAAATGATGATAATAATAACTTTTTCTTTAAAAACAATACACACAAGATGTAATATTAGTTTTTAACACATTTAAAAAAATGAAATTTATTACTTAAAAGTTTTATAAAACGTTTAGTATAGTCAAAATATATTAGTTTAACTGATGTCGAGGATAAGAACACACTTTTGAAATAATCGCGTAACGAAAAAAACTCTTTTCAAAAGTCTCACTTACTCGCGTCTCAAACTCAAATTCTCTCCTGAATTGAGCGACTGCAGTTACCGATCAATTACACGACATCACATTTGTCATTATTCGCCACTAAAAAAAACGCGCACTTTGATGTACAAATAGTTCTAGAAACGAGAACAAATTCAGTCACTTCACTGAAACAATCTATCGATAACAAGTATAATAATCTGCAGCCTCTCGAAACGCGTCAAGATCACCTAGAGAGCTCGAAGCATTTCTCTACGACGGTCCCCCCTTAGGTGATCCCGAAGGGACCCCTTTGGCGGTTCGTTAGCGGCACCCTCGAATCATCTTCGTCCCCCGCGTATAACTACGAAAGTGGCAGTTCCGTCTCGGTATAGCGTTCTCGATAGCCGAGAGTAAATTTCGAAGTATCCGTTGGGGGTCACTAACTATAATTTCGGCGGTTCGTGTGAGGCAACAGCCGTTGACGCACTGGTCCATGCCAACACACGCAGCATCCCTTTCCCCTTACCAGTTCCTCTCTCACACCCCTCTGCCACCCCACTCCTTCCAACCTTCCTTCCCTATTTGGCGCTCGCTCATTCTCTCTGTCTCTCCCTCTCCCTCTCCCACTCCCTCCCTCGCTCTCTTCCTCGCCCTCTCTCTTTCCGTCCCTCATTCCGCCTGGCGTAACCTCTTTCTCTCGCGCGCACACCGCTCTTTATCGCTTTATCTCCCACCGGACCCGACCTCTCCCTCTCGCGACGGCGACTCTCTTTCTCTCCGGCACTCTCGCTCTCTCACACGCTCTCTTTCCCCTCGACCCTTTTGCGGTATGGCTCGCGTGCTGGACAGCGGTGGGGAGCCAGGAGACTTCGATCGATCTATCGAACCCTGATTTGATCGGTTTTCTCCGTTACGGCTTGTATGCGCGCGCGTATAATTTTTTTTCTCTCCTTTCGCGTGCGTAACTCGCGGATCTGCGTTGCAACACCTCGATACTTCCAATTAGATTCCCCGAGCAAAAGTTTCCACGGAATTAATCACGTCAAACCCGATATTTGAATTTACGTACGTGCGAAATTTCCAGCATCCAGCATCGGCGTACGTAACGCGTAAAAACTTGTGAAAATGTCATTTGTATGATTTCAATAATTGTGTGGCGAGCGCGCGCGCGCGCGCACACACACACACACACACACACACACACACACACACACACACACACGCACACGCACGCACGCACGCACGCACGCACGCACGCACGCACGCACGCACGCACGCACGCATACACTTACACATACGCACGCACGTACACACACATTCTTTCCAAATCGCTCCTTCCAATCGAGATATATGTTTTTTTTTTCTCAAAACGCACAGTTGTTTCATATACAACGGAACATTCGTACAACAGTATCTCGTACAATGAAGCTTCACTTTCGAAAATCAAACAGAGGTCCCGGCGCATCCTCGCAGTTGCACTGTTTGTACGAATGTGCAAACAATGGAACTACCCATTTCCTGCGCGAATATATCCTGACGATATCCAACCGGTCGCGGACCTGCCGGCAGGCAAACACTCAGATTCTACGGATATGTACGGATCCACTTATAGAAAATCTACAAATTCGAGATTTTTATCAGTTTAACGCTTTTATGCGCGTTGAAATATCCTAATAGTCGGAATTTTAATCGGAAAAAATTTGGCAATTTTTTATTTTTATTTTTATTTTTATTTTTTTTAATATGTTGGGCAGATAATTATTTTAATTTTTCTTTGACTTTTATTTTTTTTCTATTTTATATCTCATTTTATTATAAAAATTTCCATAATGAAGCGCTGATTAAATTCGAACTGTGTTATTCAGAGATAGAAAGTTGAATTCGAACCAAAACCTTATGTCAAATGTTTTCTTTCTGTTTTTTTTAAAAAGAAAAGAATAATAATTTCTTGATGACTATCGGCCGTAATATTCTTCGGTTTGCCGCGTATTTGACATTTAACAGTAACGTCATGGCTCACAAAACGAAACGAAACGCATTCACGCTACAGAAGTATGCACCGGGTGTATTCAGTGGCGAACGATCACCGACGAGACGGTGACAAACAGCGATACCGCTGGAAACGTGGAAACTGGACGGCCGCCGTCGTATTGACAAACGACCTAACGCCCGTGTGGACCGTTGCGTTCGACGAGATTCGAATTATCTCTGTTGGAGCTTGTCAATGCAAATGCCATACCTACATTCAATTACCGCTCGTCACGCTCCGATCAACTGCTGGACTCGGCAAACCAGGTACTCTGTTATTCCACGAGTATCGGTTTCTTTACCCGCGAACTCAAATCCGTAAGTTCGCCTTTCGTTTTCCAACCAAGTCTAAGCTTTCAGAAGAATCTGAGACAATTGCGGTTCTCAGTATCGTGACGATATGAGAAGACGTAACAATAATATTCTGTACAAATATTTTTAATCCTTCATTACTCGTATGTCCAAAATACAGTAGAATACATCCAAGTTTTATTAAATGTATGAATAACTACTTATACACATTATTATATTTAATGCAAATCGTTTCACAATTTCAAAAAAAATTTTTGCATTTTCTTTTGTCTAAAAGATTTATAGAATATTATCAATTTTTATTTAATTGTAAATAATAAAAATAATAAGTAACGAAAATCGAAATATAATATTAGGGTGCCAGAAACACCCCACGCGAGTAATTACATTAAAAAATCAGGTAAAAAAATCAGCTAAAAATATTTACTATTTAAGATTTACTATTTCGATGTTTTTGTTCATAATAAAATTATTTCTAAGCATCAGTCATTGAATTAATCTAATTGCTAATCTATAAAGCTTTAGTATTTTATATACCTACTATGATATACCTACTAAAAGAGATCAACTATTTCACGTGTTTCTATTTCAAGATTATCTAGCAAGCGTGTCACTACAGTTGGTATAGGATACAGTTCGATGTGGCGATGCATTAAAGGATGTTAATTAATGAGCTGCGCTATTGACGTAATTGTTGTCGCGAGTACTATATAACGTCTAATGTGTTTAGGAAATAAAATATGAATACCTCTGTTTGCTTACTGTTTACAATTATATAGCCATACCTAACATGATGACAATTTGAAATGAGAATTTATTATGGAAACAATCATCCGATTAAAATATCTTGTATCACGAAATGAAAATCCTTAACAACCTTAATTTAATATTCTTATAAAATTTCTGTAAAATATTGTCAAGCACAAAAATTAATAGGAAGTTTTTACAATACCGTTTATCCAGATACGGTGAATGCTTAGGTCAGATTATCTTCTTCTTAACAACAATTAAAAGAGATAATATGACTTTAGCGTTCACCATATCTGAATTCATGTTATTGCATAAAAACTCCTTAATTTCTTCTAAGATAATAACTGTACTCACTTAATTTTTTATATTTTGAAATAGAAAGGCCCTTTTTCTCGTAAATCGAATATAATCTTTCGGCACAGTGCCATGAGTTGTGATCGATCGAAAGAATCATCATTCACCACAGATCCTGACTAGTCAATTCCAGCACGACACTCTTCGTTGTTCGATGACTCTCGAGCTCACAAACGTCCCACCGACACGTGACAACCCCATCAAAGCTTGATGGGTTTTACAGGAGACCACAATCAATCGATGACATAACACTGGCTCGTCCACGTCGATCTTTAAACTCAGGCACGAACACGTGGTAGCGAAAACGAGCAATTATCGCGCAAACATTGCAAAAAATTATTGTAGACTCGATCGGACAATCGTACATGTAACAGTCTTAAAAAAAGTTATAGTTATCATTCACTTGAGCACCATAAAAATAACAAACAAAGATAATCAAATGGATCACCAAATAAAATCCAACACACCACACCGATATATGGAGCAACGAAGAATTGAGCTCTCACGTTCGCGCGCGTGATCAGTGATAAAAACAAATCCACTAAGCTAAGAATCTATGGAACCATTGTCAATCGGTGAAAATTCGATAATCTACGATCGCGTGTGGATACCGCGAATCGTCGATAAAATCACTGCGATAAATAGCAGCGTTACCAAATCTTCGATCCCAATGCACGCAAGCATGTGTCACAGCGATCGACCAATAACATCCCGTTGTTCAATGACCGCCCACCCAAAAAAAGTTCGTACCATACTGTACGAGCGATATTGGCGCGTGCGGTCCGGCTCGAAAACCGGTTCGTCGGTACGCTCGATTGGACAACAATACACGAAGAACGGCAGGACCGGGGCGCTAGCAGAAGCAGCAACAACAGCAGCAGCAGCAGCACCAGCGATCGTGCCGCGTGAATACTACACCACCCCCCTCCTTCCCGCACCCCTCCGCGTCATCCCTGGCAACCCCTTTTCCCACCTACACACCGCATTCGCCCCGAGTATACTCCGTCTCTGTTCCACCGTCGATCTCTCCTCTCCTCGCTATCCACGAATACCCCACTGATACTCTCTAACCCGTTCCCCTCTCCATTTCTCCTCTTCGCCCCCTCTCGTGAATGGCCGCCCCTACTACGTGCCGTAGCCACCCCTACAGTGTCGACGAGGGGGGTCGTACGTGCCATGAGTAGGGGGCGCCCACGGACAGAACATGTGTAACGCGCAGCCTTGATTACACGCGGGCTTGTAAAAATTATTATTATGGCCGCGCACAGCGTTCCACGCCGCGCTGCACCGAATGACGGGGGCACAGCCGGACGGCTGATTTTCCGCGCCCTCGTTTACCCTTGATTCCCTTTTCGTCGTATCATCCAAGTGAACTGATAAATCGGACACGCTCAAGCGTGAAACATCTTTCTAACTCTGTATGATTCGATATTTTTTTTTACGCAGAAAGTTTTCTTAAAAAATTTATTCTTTCTAATTTTGTTCTCTAATTTAACATCTTAATCGCCATCGTTTCAGTCGAATCTAATTAATTAGATGTAATTTTTTAGAAATCGAAATATTACATTTTACGAGAAATTATATTTATCTAAAAGCATAATAAAAATATATTGTTTTCTACATATATTATTCTAAATATACATATTATTCAAATTATATTTATGCAACTTTGTGCCATAAAATTGAAAAAAAAAAATTTATTCATTGTATATGCTATATGAATCCATATAGTTGATACAATTTAGATTAGAGACTAAAAACATCTCTATTATTGCGCGATACTTGATGGAAAGCTCGAATTGCGTAATGAAAATGCATCATTGATCGCATTGAAGCTTGGTGAAACAACGTTGAATAAACGCGTACACACAATACATACCCATCGATTCCTAGTCATTGGAAGGAAAAATATCATTACACAGCATTCCATACGATTCAAAACCTTGATTTTATTTCCTCTAAATGATCCTTCTCTCCTATTTCTCCTAAGAGCTAATCTTTAAATGCATTCATCTTGTATACATATATAATATTGTTGCTAATTGTTAATTAAAAATTACGTATTTTTTCAAGACTAAAGAACTTGTACTATATATAATTAAAAATTTTTTAACATATTATTTAAATATTATATATAATGTTTACACAATTTATATAACAGAAGAGTTTTAAAATAATATGTCATATAATTTTTTTTAATATTATTCACTAGATCGAGTAGAAGCTTTCTAAATTGTAGCTTGGCTTACAATTAGAAAAAAATGACATTTTCTATCATGAACATCTCATATATTATATCTGATCCGTGGGTCCGATTTGCGACCGACGGATACAAGCCGGCTTCCCTGGTTTCTGGTCGAAGTGGGGCTAACCGCAGAATCGGAGGCAAGATGGCAAAAGTAAGTCGAGAGTCAAGGGGCGGTGCTGTGGCCTGACCAGCCCACTGGCGGCATCCACGTTCTCTTCTCCCTGTAAGAGCTAAGATCGCCGGAGAACTCCCATTCTCGAAGACACCAGACTGCTTTTAGCTCGTTCATGGATATATTGCACGTCGCTATTATAATTTCATAATCTCAAATACAAAAAGGGATAAAAAACAGCAAAAACTTCTCTATAAAATTGAACTCTTTTGTTCCTGAAAATGGAAGATTCTTAGATCTTGTTCTAAAAAGAATTTAAAAGATTCTAATGTAAATATAATAATTCTCATCTTCTTCATGTATCGTGTTATCTCTTATTGTTAGGGAATCTACGATCATGATATTGATAATGAACAAGATGTAAGATTGATAGATAATCAAGAGGAATCGCGAAAAAAATAAATCTTACAGCGAACAAAAAGAATTAGGGTAGTCTAGAAGAGCAAACAAATTCGATATCAAGGAAATCGTAGAACCTCGAGGGAGAAGAAGTCATTGACTTCCAAATTGTGGGAACGAACAAAATCCAAAAATCCTTTGGAACACTCCGTAAAAGGCCAGAATAAACATTTCCTGAATGGTTAGTAGCTACGTGGTGTGAGAGCGAAGGGCGGGTGAAGGGGGCTTGCGGTTTCAGCGGGGATGGTTGCAGACTCCCGAAGAGTGAGCGAGAGAATTACAGGGATGGGTGGTGTACGCGCGGCAGAAGAAGACGGCTTCTCGAACAACTAAAAGTAGTTACTAAAAGCTCGGTAGAAAGAGAAAGAGAGAAAGAGAGGAAGAAAAAGAAAAGGGTGTTATTCTTCGTTGGAGCAAATATGCAATTCTTTACGAACGCGAATGTAATGTTGCAATGTGTTTAACAAATAAAACTTTTAACATAGGAATCGTAAAAAAAAAAACGAATATAAAAGCACGAAATTCGTGCTTTCGTACGAACTAAAGAAACCAATAGCAAAATTTGATATCAACAAATATTGCATATTCAATGTCATGACATAGAAGCAATTGTATAAAAATATCGATCTATCTAGTATCTTTTTGTATATCTATTGAATGTGCTAAGAGTGTGTTGAGATATTTTTCGTTTGTGTTCCCAATCGATTAAGTGATGGCATCTTACATTGATTAATATATGTATATGTTTAATGATACACGATTGCGTATTATATTTTTTTTTGGTTTAATTTTACATTTGACATAATTTTTTTTGTATCCCGATGCATTCCCGGGGTATAGAACGCAGGAAATGACGCTTTCGTTCAAAGCTAGGTACAGAGATGGCGACACGGAGGCACTTTTCCATCCATCCTGATACGGGTTACGAGCACTCACACAAGCTACATCCGACACGCGCCATTACAGAAAGAGGTGGTCTCTCATACCGCTTTAATAAACAGATAGACACATAATGCACTGAGTTCGCCCGTCGAAACGTTAAGTGATAAGTCATCGGTGATATTTGTCATAAAATCAAAACAAAGCTCCGAAATATTACAGAGAGAAAAACAGAATTGTTTTTTTCGTTAAAAGCTTGTTAATTATTTTAGAAACTCTTATAAAATTTTAATACTAAAAAATAATAATTAATTATTTATTTTAAATATTAATTATTGTTTAATACTGAAAGATAATGATTAATACTAGAAGATAATGATTAATTACTTATTTTGAGTAATAATTGTTGTTCAATGCTTTTGATAAATAAAATAAGTAATTAATCATTATCTTTTAATATATTAAATGGGCCAATATTAACTTATTTTTATAAAGAAAATTTTAAAATCTCTGAATCAATAAAAATTTTGGTCAATAAAATAAATTATCAATAAGATAAAGTATCCATCGATGTGTATAATCTTCAATTCTAATTTTTTATTAATCTTCAATTAGTCGTGCAGGATTGCCGTGACTTCAAGTCATTTTGTTTAATGACATGAGTATTTTCGCACTAACTAAAAACTGACAATTTGACTACCATATCACTCATATTTGGATGACGCATAAAATTCGCAAAGATTCCGTCACTTTTGTGGATGACAGTTTTGTTCGATTAAAACGATTTTGTTAAATATTTAAGACATTAAAGAAACAATATAAATTATCAATGTTATGCGGTACAAGTACCTATCCATACAGCATAGAATTTGGAGCAATATCGTTGCAATATTACTGCAATATGCAATGTTGTTCCTATACTTAGTCAATTTTCTAATTGCCACCATTTTATATTACATTTTGAGATCATATTAGAAGATCAATCGAATTAGCAATATTTTTGTCATAAGACAGAATGTTACATATATTTTGTTATTTTGATCGTGATTTCTATTTCAACTTTATTTGATTTGACATTAAAAACTGTTACTAATAATGATCTAAAAAATTAAGGTCGAAATGTTCACGGTTTCTTTTTTATATTGTTACTCTCTAATAAATTTATTTGCACACTCTGATGCTATATTGGCTTTTTGTAGTGCACTTTTACATTATTAATATTTATTTAATTTATTCGAACATTTCATATATTTCATTATTATTTTTTAATAATAAGTGAATCTGTAAATATTAATAAACGGATTATTTAAATAAAATTAATTAATGGCTTTGTAAGTGTTACTTCATTTTATTTTATGCATTACTTACACTTACTTGCATAGAACATTTATGTATATACATGTAAAATATAATAAATAAATACTACGTGCAGATACATGAAATACACAGATCATACTTGACAAGCAAGTCGTTATTTTGACGTCAAAATAACGTTGAAGACGTCATTTTATTGTCAAAATGCAATTTATTCTGAAATTTTATGTTAAAAATAAAAGTACCAGTACTTGAGTACTTTATTTTTCTAGTACCTATATCTGTACATAGGTACTGAAAATAGAGTACCTTGCACAACACTAAATATAAATTATATTAGAATATTAAAATTATATATTAGAATATATAATAAAAGATATATAATAAAAAAAATAAATAAGATAAAAAAAAAGCATTAAATACATTACATTTGTTAAACTTAATACAGAAATCAGCTTGGTAGTCGCAATTAAATTAAACTTGTAAAGTTCGTACGTTCTTGAAAGTATCGTGTTGATAAACTATGATAAACATTACTATTGAACTGGAAACAGAAGATTGAAATATATATTTATATGTACATATACGTGTGTATATTTGATACAGGGTAACGCAACACTCCGCGAGTTCGTAACGCCCAAATGATCATGACAGATAATCTGAGCTATCGATGGCCATACCATCGAAATTTAAACGACAGCGAAAGGTTTACTTCTCCACGGATTATCGGGTGAGGGGGAGGAGTACATCCGGCGGTTAGGTACACCCCAAAACCTCAACAATCCGACCAAGAGTACATCCGATGCAATCTGGACTGAGCCAATGGTCCCGCTTTAACGTCACCCGTATACGTACGACTTTGTCGTTCGGCCCCAGCACGCGTGTAACGGTGCAAGCGACAAACCCGAGCGACTACCGTGCGTGGAGAAAGAGAGTACGATTAACGGGACCGCGTCGGCAGGGTAGCCGAAAGAGAGGAGCGCGAAAGGGTGCGAGGAAAAGCGCGAGAGAGAGAGAGAGAGAGAGAGAGAGTGACAAGGCGAGGGAGAGAGTCCAGTGTTTTGTTCGCGCGCGATGGACGCGTCGCCATAGCGACCGGCGGTTGTTTATTATTGCGTCCAGCGGTCGTAGGGTGGTACAGGGCGGTTTACGGGAGAAAAGGGTGCGGGGCTCGCGGGGAGCAACGGGCGGGGGCTAGCGAGGGGGGAGGGAGGTGGACAGGGGGAGTCAAAAGGGTTAGGCAATGCTGTAGAGGGAATCGAAGGGCGGAAGGACACGGAGAGGGAGAGGGAGGGAGGGAGGGAGGGAGAGAGAGAGAGAGGGAGAGAGAGAGAGAGAGAGAGAGAGAGAGAGAGAAAGAAAGAGAGAGAAAGGATAGAGGGGAACGCTAGCGTGCAACGAGGGAGTGGCGGCCGACCACACGAGGCCGAAAAACACACTCTCCACCAAACCTACCCCTTTCTGCACCCTCCTCCCGTCGCCTCCTCCCGGTGGTAATGAGAGTTCGATAAAGCGCCGTTACCAGTGTGTGACGTCAGACGAGTTTTCTCTCTTCCTCTCTCTTTCTCTCTTTATCCTTCACTATCGTGTTATCTTTTCTCTTCTCTCTCTCAAATTTTCCTCCTCTCTCATTCCCTTTTTCGTTCTCTCATTCTATCTCATTCTATCTCATTCTCTCTCATTCTCTCTCTTTCTCTCTTTCCCTATTCCCTATCTCTATTTCTTTCTCGCTTTCTCTCTTATTTTGTCTCTTCGTTGCTCACTGGAGGTTTTATTGCTCGTTATCTTTTTCGACCGCCGTTAGCGGTAAAGTCGCGAGGTGACAGAAAACGAAGGCACGAAAACTTCGTGTCCGTTTTTTCCACGACGATGAAAACGTCCCGGCAGATCGACGAGTGTCATATTTTTCGAGAGAGGACATAATTTTCATTGGTATCATCGTGTCCATCGATAGAAGATGTTCACGCGTGATGGCGCTCGATGTAACAGTAATTGCTGATTGTGTGGCTGATACTAAAATACCTATGTATGCAGATTAGTATCCGATCATAATTTATGTATTAGAATTATAAAAATATCTAACTTTCCAATAAAGGCTGTCAGATTAATTACAGAATTAATGAGAAAAATTAATCGTTCTTTTACTAAGAAATTATATCATCATAAATAACAATAGATATTATTTTAAGAAACAATAGCTTGACACATGAAAATAAATGAAATGTTGTACCTTGTCTTTTATAATAAATGAATTAATGTGTACTCCCCCCCCCCTCAGAATATTTTTCATAATACTATAAAATAAAATAATACTCTTCTAGCACTCTTTCTGAATTAAAAAAAAATCTATGAAAAATAATCTCATAAAGAACTGTTCCCGCGATTTTTTTTATACGTTCGAGAATTTTTATTCGTACTGACGTTTTTAGATTTTCACGAGCTGCTCGACACGTTTGATTACGAGAAGTAGGTTTTTCTGGAAAGTGGAAATTGGCCGTACTCTCTCTCGCTATGACCGCGATAGAGTCGAACCACCGAGTCGGTGGATCGATCGATCAAGCCCTAATTGATCCCGGACTCTCGACGCACCTGTTTCGGATTCGCGTGACCCCACATCCTGACCCCGTGAATTTCGATTCCCTTTGTACCTTGCAACCGGCCTTTAAGGCGCGTGCTAATTAAGAAAGGCATCCCACCACACAGCTGCTGTGGAATTGCAGCGATACTTGAAATTACTAACCGGTTCGGAGAAACGACATAAGGCCAACGAATACGCAGTCTAGACTGAATGCCACTAGAATTAACTTTGTCTCTCATTATGACTCATTAATCTTTGTATCAACATGATATCATTTGCAGCGAGACATTTGCAATTATATGCATTTTTCACATCATATACAAGAAATTACTTCCCAGTAAACAGCAATTAATAGTAACATAACATAAATGTTATAATTTCATACTCAACAAATGTAATTGTTACAATATGTGCTATATGACATTTATTATTGCGTTGGAAATTATAATATTGATGTAACTAACATTTAAAAAATATCTATCAATATGAATAACTCTCACTATTAATTAACTAACAATAATATAACATATTAATCAATAGTAAATTTTACTCATATTAATAGATATTTTACATTGTATGTTATATACTGTTAGTATTTATCGGATTATTTATAGAAAATTATTTTCAGAAAATAATTCTTTTGATAAAAACAATATCATTACTACATGCGTGTTATGATTTAACACCAATGCGATAAGAGTTGTCTGACATTTCTTGGTAACGTAAAATGTATCAGAGATGCAGAAGATAACGAGGGATACTAGTGCGGCGGTTAGATATACATTCGAAAAGAAAAATGCCGACGATCGGAAGCACTAACGATTTTCCGACGAAGAAGGGTCTCCGGAGATGGCTACAAGAGACGGGGTCAGCACCGGAAGTCCGGAAGCTTCCTATCAGCGCCTCGAAATCTGTGCCGTCAGCTCAACTACATATGGAGGTCCATGGCTAAATGAAACGAGAGAAAGCACAGCATCAGAAGCAATCTGGATTGAAAATTTTCGTGTTGGTTAAAAAGCCATACGCATAAACTAGTGCATTACGAACTGATTTGATTTCTGGTCCTAATGAGAGACGCGAGTGTAAAATTATTTTATGAAAAATGCAATGAAATCGATTGATTCGCCATTATACAATAATGATGAGTGAATGGAAGTGGATGGTAAATCGGATCTTGCATTAAAAACTCGCTCACTGATTTATTTCCGCTCACATTGAGTTGCTCTCATATTTCGATAATCCATTATATTATTATAAATAATTCTCACTTTTCCAAAATAGAACTCTGTGAAATGTTTGCAAATAAAAGATGTCTCATTAAAAAGAGGACTGCGATATCGAATGTTAACTGGACTTGAGTAAATTAATCGATCCCTCTACCTTGTATGAAATATGTATCGCAGCTTAACAGCCTTGAAATCTAAACCGCGGTATCGGTTCGATAACTGACCATTTCCGCCGTATATACTATACGTCAGAAAGCAGACAAAATTTCTTCCCTATTCTCCTCTATCCAGTGAACATCCGCTCACCTGCTCTCACTTCGCGATAATTTACTGTTTTTTCGGTTGTCGATTCAACCACTCGGCGCTAATTTACATTTACGAGCGAGATCGGCTAATTGCCGGTTAACCGGTTGGCCGAGCGCGGCGAATACCTGGCTGCAGTTTGTTCCCTTCCAATGTAACCATTGTTCTCCGTGAGAACGAAAGGGCGCCCATAAAGGGCACGGACATTAATTACAAGCCATTATTTTCCTACACTTACCCCGACATAAACTTCCGCCGAACATGAAGCGAAATCAATCAACGTTGATTTTATCGAACGTACGAGATTATCGATCGATCTTTTAAATATTCTTTTCGAAAACGCAAATAAATTTGGCGGTGTTTAAATTGTACAAAAAAAGAAAAAGATAAATATAATCTCCCAGCAGTCGGCGGGGAAATCGCGAAATACAATATTCGCAATTCGAGCTTTTATCTATCTCCGCGATATCTGTCGACGGCTTTTTTTTCTCTAGCTCAACCGAACCTTCGAAAGTGTATCCGTTTCCTTTTTATCCTCTTTGTACGCGCGAAACGGCCCTTCGTTTAACTTTAATTCCCCCCGTGCTCGCTCGCGCTCGAGAGCGCCGGGGTCAGATAGGAGAAGACAAACAACCATGTGATATGGAGCCCGTAAAGACCACCAAAACGTAAACCGTGATACAGGCGCCGCTGGACCGACTCGCCGCCGCAATGTGTTATCGTCGGTAAACGAGTCGCTCTGTCACTTGCTATTCGTCTCTAATTCTCTCCGGTCCTGCGCTTTAGGAAGATGAAACTTTAATTTCGCCCGCCCACGCCGGGCTCGGAAAAACAAAAGCAAAAGGCCAATTATCACGTCGACGAGTGTGTGATGTCGTGCCCGATTCATCGGCTCATTTATTTTCAGCGTTTTCACCGTTATTCACCCGGCCCGTCTCTCGCACTAACGCCTCGTTCCGTATCGTCCTCGCGCGCTCGCTTATGTTCTCACGCGCCGACTATCGCGATATCGTCGATGCGCGATCCGATGCATTTTATCCCGCACGCTCTAATGGACGGTCGATTCCCCGTGGCCATCGTTGGGTACGGTTTTCCCTTTGATTTCGGAACCTCTCGCTCAGCCAAATTTCATGGGCGGGAAATTTTTTTGCGCACGGGCCCCGATACAGGTATAAAACCTTAATGGGTTAAAGTCCATCGGCGTGACTGGCTAGGCGACGGGTTCGAGGCATTAACTAAAAACCGAACCGAACGGTTCGCCCGGCGCGGCCGCGATGGAACTACGAGGACGATAGACCAGGGAGAGGGATAACGGGGGAGGGATGCTGGAGGGCCATGACAGGCATCGCGCTAGTCCTCGTTGCAATGCACACGTTGTGTACGTGTACCCAGTCCGAACACACATCGCTGGATGCTGGAAAATGCCGATCGCTACGTTCATCGTCCCTCGTGGCCATCGGTAGTCAGTAGTGTCTGCTCTATAGTTTTATAAGCGAAATGTTTAGCTACATTTATTCCTATAACTGAATTAATGCGGAAGTAAAATTTGGTATAAATTTGTCGAAAATAAGCGTAACCTGTTGTAATAAAAAGTATGTGCTACAACCTCAGCTGAAGATTAATATCGTTTCATTCGTTACTATTTTTAGATAATAAATATTGAAATATCAGCTTGTATATTTTACAGATCAATTCCAACTTCAATGTTATATTGCTTTATACATTTTATTATGCTGTTTATTCCTACTCGGCACATTTTATTTGAGGAACACACTGAGAACGCCACACTACGGAACCGGTACACTTGGAAATAATATATCCAACCTAATTCGATTGCTTATATTCATAAAAATAAACGTACTTATTAAACATTTTTTTTCAATCGAAACGTCAGACTTTAAGGGACATAATGGTATAAATAAGTGTATATAATAAGTAATATCTTTATTAACAAAAAACGATATAAGCAATGAAAAGCATTGGAAAAGTATTGGAAAAAGAAAACTGGATATGTCACCGAATTGTTTTTAAGGATTAAGATATAGAAACATCCATTGGATATTTTTAAAGCGTTAGAGGTTTGTGATATAGAGACTGTAATTAGGGACTTAATCTTGTAATCTATAAAAACAATATAATAAATTTATAATATTTTTTAAATAATTTAAAACAAACTTTCTTCCTCTCTTTCTCTACAACCGATTCATCTTACAATCCTATATAAATAAATTTTTTATTCCAAGCCAACTTACTCAAGATTTATTTACTAAAAAACTTAATGCACAATTGAAAAGTACAAGCAATAACAGCAGAAAATAACAGATCTATCAGAAACCATATATGTCAGAGCCATATATACCATATATAATAAGTTGAAATCTATTGTTCCCTGTTTCTGTCGCCTTCAATTGTATCTTAAGTTTAACACTGACCTATTTTTATACGAGCAATATCTCCGAATAACGCTACGAAAATCCCTACCGCAGAATAAACGATAAATTACCGGCCGGAAAACTAAATACCGACCAAGCGCCGCCGACCGCATATTCGGGGGTAAAAAAAAAAAAAGGGAACAGGAAACCTGCCCAGCCTCGCGCGATTCACTCGTATACAGCATCTGACAACGAGAGACGAAAATCATGCACCGTCGGTGGCGAGCGTGTGCCGGGGCGAGCGATCGTTGGATCCGCGGAATCCCGGTCGATCCGCTCCGGGGGTGCGCTCGCTCGCTCACTCACTCGTTCACTCACTCCTCTCGAAAGCCGGAAGTAGCCGTGAAAAATTTTCCCGTCGACGTGTGGTGGCCCGTGTACGAGGCCAGGACCGCGCATTTCGCGGTGTTCGGGGTGTCGGGGGTGGTTCACCAGAGAGTGTACCGCGGGTTGGGTCACGGTGGGATGAGTTCTCAACGGTGTTGGACGCGAACGCGCGGTGAAGTGAGGGGAACGATGTGCGAGGGATGCCAGGGCAAGATGAGGGCAACGCGGGGTGGTGAATGAAGTAGAGCGCTCCGAGCGGTGAGTGCCGAGGGGGGTATCACGGGGGTGCGCGGAAGGAGCGAAGTGGCAGTGGTGGTGGCAGTGGGTGGCTGACGGTGAGGGTATTTGTTGGCGCGAGTGGCTAGCCAGTCGGATTACCACCGGGAGGGTGATTCGAGGGGGGTTCTCTCGTTGGGGTGGCCGCGTTCGGTTGGGATGGGGTTGGGACGGCGGCGAGGTGAGGAGGCTGGGTGGGTGGCTGTGGCGCGGTGCGGTATGGCGTGGGTCCGCGCGCGAGCGTGGCACACACAGTGGCACTCGACGAAAAATGTAGCCAGAGAGCGACCGCCGCTGGAAAATTTACACGCATCACGAGGGCGAAGCTGAATGGCGAGGGTTAAAAGAGCATCGCTAATGGCTACCGCGTCGGTTATTTTGTGGATTTTTATAATACGACTGGTCGGCTTCCTCCTCTCTCTCTCTCTCTCTCTCTCTCTCTCTCTCTCTCTCTTTTTTCTTCTTTTTTCTATCTCTCTTTCTTTCTACCTTCCTCGTCTCTCTCTCTCTCTCTCTCTCTCTCTCTTCTTTCTCTCTCCCTCTCCTCTACCCCTTTTGTTTTCTTCCTCTATCTTTTATCCTGCTGACCTTTTACAAACTAACATCGATTTTCCGAAACGGTAAATTTTCTTCCAACAATTTCCCCCTTTCTCTCTTCTGTCCCTACTTCCGCTTCTACCTCTCTTCAATGTTTCGAGCCATTTGAAATTTTGCAGCTGAAATCGCGCGGAATTAATAATTCCCTATTAAACTGTAATTCGATCGATCGTCCCGTGCGATAGAGTTATAATTACAGCAAAGCTCGTGGAAAGATAATTTTTTTTTTAATCAGTGATTGCATATCGTTTGTCGAATATATGTACCTACCGTTATTATCGCTCCACTCGGCCGCAAAGTTTATCGATAGAGTTAGAGGCTTCAAACCGGTTTTTATCACGACCGTTTAAATCGGCTATTTAATCGAATTTCTCACTACTCAATCTCTCATTAACCAGAATATATGCTGCGATTACAGAATATAGATATAAATGAGTCCGTTTTTTTTTGACATTTTTAAATTTCTGGGTATACAGAATGAAATATTTCGAAAGGAAGCGAGAAGCTTCCCCTTTTGCCGTTGCCCCTTTTGACTTGCCCCTCGCGTATCCTTGCGGAAGCGCCGGTAATTAACATTGTCTCTCGCGTAGAACTAAATTGTTATTTCTTCCTGGCAACAAGTGCTTCAAGTTATACGCTTCGCGTAAAATTACGAGCCAGTGAAAATAATAATATCGACGCTTCGTGATACGGTTAGAAATTATTTATTTTGATCCTTGTTTCTGGCAATTAAAATTCGGAATGTAAATAAAGCTAAATTATTGAAAAACACAGGGCAACAGTCTTTACTGATTTCACGAGCTATTCTCGATAAACGGCGGCTTCACGCATCAAACCGCACACATACATGTGCAGGAAAATAATTTTAACCTATCAAAATCTCCGTCGAGCACGCTTGGCGGCGGCTCTGATTTCACCACTTCAAATGTACTACATTCAAAGAGGCGCGTACGCGCGGGTACGGGCCGAATCATTTTGAACGTATCGAAACTCTCGTCAAGAGCATACGCTCGGCGGCAAGCCGAGTTTCACCGTTTTCTACATGTTTACCCCGGAGAGCAAGGACGCTGAACGAGCTATTCGGAGACAAGCGCGTGTTAAACTACCCCTCTATACACTCCGACGACGTAATGCTAACCCAGTGAAATAGATAGCCATTTCTGGTTGATATCGCGGTGAGAGTACGCACAGAAAGAGTGCAAAAGAGGAACATGGGGGAAGCGGGAAAGGGTTGAAGCGAGGGGTGCATGGGAAAACGTGCAGAGAGAGCGCGAGGCGTTCGGCAGGACCGAGCGTGCGGATCACGCAGCTAGGAGTGCAGCCTGACCGAATCCGTCCATATATCGCGGGGCCAACAAACCGACCGAATCTCGACAGGACGGATGGGTAGGCCGTGTTTTCACCGTCGCCACTCCATACGCGGCCGCCACCATGCCGCGGCGATGAGAGAGCGAGAGACACGCTGCGCTCACCCCCTGCAATATATATATGTGTGTGTGTATGTGTGTGTGTGTGTGTGTGTGTGTGTGTGTGTGTGTGTGTGTGTGTGTGTGTGTGTGTGTGTGTGTGTGTGGGGGTGTGGGGG
>Ga0157364_1000358_pt1 | contig 28939 bp, 16 predicted proteins | sample AttsexASBM2_FD_111476 | JGI IMG/M metagenome (GOLD analysis project Ga0157364, IMG submission 111476) | Fungus gardens microbial communities from leaf cutter ant in Ribeirão Preto, State of São Paulo, Brazil - Atta sexdens ASBM2 | ecosystem: Host-associated > Fungi > Mycelium > Unclassified ... | reverse complement strand
CTTTCAATTTATAGTTGACGAAATTATGTCAACAATTTAATCTATCGATAAATAGCAGTACGTGTTTTGGTAATAATCATTTTGTGTGTGAGTGTGAGTGTGTGTGTGTGTGTGTGTGTGTGTATGTGTGTGTGTATGTGTGTGTGTGTGTGTGTGTGTGTGTACATAGTTAAATGTATGTTAAATGTATGTTTTGATTAAACCAAATAGAATTTTTGATTGTTACACTGACTGAATTCGAAATTTTTTCAACTAGAACGTTTGGCACTAGAATATAAGAGTTATTATTATAAATTGTATTATATTATAAAAAATTATTTAATACTTTTCAGATGGATTTAGTATTTGTTGTTTAGACATGCAACATTACCAAATTTTGATTAACGTTAACCTCGATAAAGCATATTCTAGCAGTTCGATAACTGCATATATCATGCGAAACATGCCGTATTGTTTTATATTGTACGTATTGTTGTATCCCGTAGTAAAGTGAAACGTGCTGTGATGTGTCATAGCTAACAATAAAACGTCTTCTTTGTCAATGTAATTTTGAGTAGCGTGTAGAAATTATTGCAATATGTCAATCCATTAATTTGAACTTCTTTGTGTTATATTGCTTTGTAAGAATCTGATAATACAATATAATATTAAATTGTTGTGTAAATACATTTGCGAGACAAAAACATCGCATTATGGATATACTATCCTTAAGAAATAGTGTTTAGAAAGAACTATTCAGTAACTATTGATATTTCACCAGTAACTAATGAAATATTATCAGTTATTGAATAGTTAATCAATATATTGAAACAAAATACTTTTTCTTAAGGATATTTACAATAATTTTTAAGAAAATAAAGTTAGTGAGTACATTTTTTAATCCCTTTTTTTTCTCTTACTTTTTAGTATATTACCATTCGTGATTTCCCTACAATCCCTAGAAAATGGTATGTCTTAGATAATTTTTAATATAGTTAAATCAAATTTTACAGACTCTAAATTTTAAAATTAAAAATAAATAATCTATAACAAGACCAATAAGAATCACAAGCTGATGAAGATGCCAACGATTAAAATCTATACTATTAATCGATTGTGTAGAATTTTCTTTATTTTGAACGTTTCGGCTTTCTTTGGAATTTTCTTCAGCAATACATATTTCAAATCTTAAATCATTGAACCTTCCGTCACATGTGAGTCACTAACAGGTTCCCAACTGAAGTGGATCCTGATTTGACATGTATAAAATTAAAATTGAGTCAATAGAAAAAAACCAAATTCCAGCAACTTACCTCAAATGGGAAGTTCAACAATTCCATGAAGTTGGAGGTTTATATAATTTATAATTTACTAGTAAATTATTGAAACAATTATCTCTATAATTTTATACATATTCACTTTATAACTTCGAGTAATCAAAAGCGTTTAACGGACAATTGATCCGGATTTTTAATTGGAAAAGGACATCCTGCAAAACAATTCATGGAATATCAATTTCATGAAAATCATTTCAATAATTTACTAATTAATATAAATCTCCAAAGTTTCATGGAATTGTTAAACTTCCCATTTGAGGTGAGTTGCTAGGATTTAGTTTTTCCTATTGATTCAATTTTAATTCAGTCAAATCAGGATCCACTTCAGTTGAGAACTTATGACTCACATGTGACGGAAGGTTCAATGATTTAAGATTTGAGATATGTATTGCTGAAGAAGACTCCGAAACGTTCAAAATAAAGAAGATTCCATACAATTTCGATTAATGATATAGATTTTAATCATTGGCACTTTCATTAGCCTATGATTCTTATTGACTTTGTATAGATTGTTTATTTTTAATTTTAATATAGTTACAGTTAATCATTATTGTAACAAAGGACCCTGCCATAATCTCATAAAATTTGAGTTTTGGTAAAATTGACTGAAATTTTGATATGTTGTAGCTTTATCCGTGTGAAGTTGGTTCCCCAACTTTTGAAAAAATTAACAGTAATAAACAATTTATTCAGATATATAATGTGTATAATACACAATAAATAAAAAATAAAACGTTCAAAACTGGATCTTAGTGCTTTAAATTCTAACATCATAAACAATTAAAACTAAATAAAAATTATAAATAAATACATGTTAATATTCCATTAATAAACTCATTCCATTAATAAACTCAGTATCGAAAAAAGAAATGATATAAGAGAATAGTTATAAAATAATATCAATTATATTACACCCTTCTAATGTGTATTAAATATATAATAAATTGGTATACTTTGTACATTTCTTAGATCAACATCAACAAATGTAACGATGGAATGTATTATATAATATTATTCACATAATATTATTTCACTTTGTACAATAAGAGTGTCGTTAGTACTTAGTAAATTTGTTATAAGTATTTGTGTAAAATTATTTTATCGCTCTTGATTTTTTAAAGATGATCAAGAAGTATCATAACACATACTCATTAACGTATATTATTCATTATAGTTATAAAAATACTTATAATAATAATTACAATAGATCCTCATGTTTTTCTATTTCTCTTTCGAAGCTTTTGCTCTTTTATTGGCAACATAGATAATCCATACAAAATTAATCAAATTGACTATCAAGACTCTCAACTGAAAAAAAAAGAACAATAATTGTTGTTAATAATTGCTTCCAATAATTTTTAATATTGTCTATAAATAATTTTAATATCAGAAAAAAAAATATAAAATATATAAAGAGTAAAAAGAAAAGAAATTACAATATAAAACAAAAAAATTTTCAATTTATATTTTATATGTACATATAAATATAAATTGGAAAGGAATTTTTAATTAAGATTCTTTTATATGAAAATAGAGAAATATCTAGAAAGTATTGCAATAAGATAATATGCATGTTACCATTGGTGGAACATATCTTATGTTGATATAGTGAAACAATGTCAAATATTTCAGATTAGCCATCAATGTTGGTAAATATAATTTTTGCATCTGAGCATATGCCACTTGATGGGTTTTGCCCTGCAAACAGATTTCCCTTTAATGTTAAATTGCAAAATAAGAATGTCAAACGTAAATTAAAATACTTTTGTGAGTCTCCAAGCATAATCAAATATAAATAAAAATATTTGTATGAAATACTATGGTTGTTGATGCATAAATAATATATTTATAAAGCGATAAAGTAATTTGCAAACAGTTGGATTGTACTTATTAAACAAAGTTAACTGCAAATATTTGGACTCTGCAAATAGAGTTTATACTTGATTTCTGCACAAAAAAGATTTAGAATCGAAACATTTGCAATTAATTTTAGTAAATACATTCCAATTGTTTGTGAATTATATTTTATTTGTAAATATTAATATATAAATATATTATTTATACACTATATATTATTTATACACTAACAATCGCGGAAGATCATATAAGGCATTTACATGTATGCCTATATATAATACATAGTATCTATAGTTTACATGTTTATATGTATATGTACGTAGGCTTGCCTAATAATTTTAGTTTCTATAATATTATTTAATATTATTATGTTTAGATAGCATTGTAATTCACGGCATTATAATACATTTTTATCTTATGCTTACGAAAGCAGCTATTGCAACAGATTATGATCTTCATACCTCAAAGATGGCAAGTAGATAAAGTGCAAGAGCTTGGAAACACGGTGTGTAAATAAGTCTCTCTATTAGAAGAATTCCTAGAGGATGTTTCACGAACAATTGTATATATGTATAAAAGTAATGAGGTACCGGACCTCCAAACAATAATCTGTAACAACATTCGTGCATGAAATTACGTAAATTTTTCAAAGCTATTTTGTTAACAGTGCATATGATAGTCACCCAAATAGAGCAAAAGCCAAGATACTGTCTTCATTAAGCTGCTTGACGCCGGATAATTTCTGAGATACCACATTTCCAAGAGCGCCGATAATACAACTAAAAATAATTATATATTTCTTGTTTCTATCATTACCTAATTTAACAATATATAATAATTTAAACATATATATAATAAATTAGGTTTATAAAAACATGTTCACTGAAATATTGTCTACATATATAATACACATATATATAATATATAAATAAATATCCAGTAAGCAGCTAGAGTTAATATTAATACGTTGATAGTTTGCCAGCAGAATATTATGGCAGATTGACTGCAAATATATTAAGGTCCAGTTTCACAATTCACACTGTTAATCAAGATTTAACTTATTCCTCATCTCTTTTCTAGAATTCTAGAATTGGAAAAAATAAGGAATAAGTTGAACATCGGTTAAGAGTTAATCATGAATTATGGAAATAGGTCTAAATGTTTTGTTTATTTACAGATATAATCTGATGGCACATTGATGCAAAATTTGTCATTTTGTAACTCTTGAATGGAATACATTATTTAAATAATTATGAAACATTCTGTTTAATTTTTGCATCTGCCATCACATATTTTGTTAATGAATTCTGTTATATCTTGCTGATATACTATCAACAAAATTTGTAAGCTTTGTGATATTTGTTTTGAATTTAGCTATTTGAGTAAATACACGTTTTTTGATAGGTGTATGTGTGTGTGTGCGTTCGTGTGTGTGTGTGTATGTGTGTGTGTGTGTGTGTTGTATATAATTAAAATATAAAAAAGATAAAATATTATATCATTAATCACAATTGCTGTGATATAATGCATGCAGTGCATTATATTACAACTGGCAATCATGATTAATAATGTATAATATCTTTTTATATTTTATTTATATACACATACACATACATCTAAAAAAACATCATAAGTGTATTTACTCACATAACTAAACTCAAAAGATATATCTGTACAAAACCCGGTTTTACTAATGTAGTATAAGATTAACTTTAATCTCTCAGTTTAACTTAGCGTTTATCTTTTTCTAATTCTTAGAACTAAAATAAAAATTGAACCGAAATTAAAAAAAAATTAAGTGAATCTTACATTAATAGAATTGAGCCTTATTTCTTAGAATTAGAAAAAGATAAAGAATTAGTTGAACCAAGATTGAAGTATAATATTAATATAAATGGACATTATATATTGTCATGTATACATCTAGAGTTTATTATGTAGCAAGATTCTGCTTTGTTACCTCGTTATAGCTTTTGTTTTTAAAGGACTGTAGTAGAGCCGTTGTAAATATGCGCTGATGAGACCATAAAAGATATTGACAGGCTTGGAAAGCACCATTTTTTTGTATCAATTGCTATATGTTCTTAACTTTCTAGACCTAGAAGACACGATTTGTACGATGAGTCGCGAAAAACATGGATCATGCGATAAAAAGCGGTGCAAAGTGCAAACCACCGTCAGCTGATAAATAATAGGTCTCGACCGAATCACTTCACATTGCTCTTAAGATGTCGCATTTTCGACAATCTTTTTTTGTATTTATTCCATTGCGATTTGTATAAAAACAATAGACATATGAAGAGCACGAATATGTTAAGTGTTCTGATAAATATCTTGTATAATTACAAAACTTTCTCTCTTCTCTCTGAACGAGTTTTTAGAAGTCTACCTGTGCAACTCGATTGGGCCAAAATTCGACAATCGATTTTTTTCAGCTGTCAAGAATTGTCACGAATTGTCTCGAATACAACTTCAAATAGTTCGAATGAATTTTTGAATGATACCAAGAATGCGCAAAAATAGTGGAGTTTTTTTAATTCGTATGATTGAGCAATCGCATTATGCGCAAATGCTTTTATTTCAGAAAAACTACATCTGCACATAATATGCGATCAATAGATGAATTTTAAAAAATTTGCCTAATTACGAAATCTCTTGAGAATTTACGAGGCTTTATAACCTCAATTCGAGCTAGATTTCGACTTTAGTTTTTCCAGAGTAATCGCTTCAATCTTTACAAGATTTTTAATTTAAATAATTGGGAAAAAGTATTTCATTGACTCTGTAGAATATACATACGAGATCGAGACATGTACGATTGATCTATGAAATTTGTGTACGACCTTCAACCCGAATTGGCGAAAAATCGAATCTGTTCTTCAGTTCTTTCGGAACTGATCAATCGCGAGTTTGACAAAACGCGAGAGATCAATTTGGAATCGATTTGGATACGAAGAAACGGGACACTCAAATCTGTAGCTTCGGTCAATCTTACTCAATGCCGATGTTACAAAAAGCGATGTTTATATATAGATTATCCCTTTACCACGTGATTGTTTTATATGTAATCTCTGGAAAATATATTCTCTATCTTCTCTACCGTGTAAAAGATGCGACGTGGTGGTAAATAAATCATCGTGCGGAGTATAAAGTAGGTACTCGCTGGAAGCATTGTAATGCACGGTCTACAATGACAATAGCAGTAGTAGATTAAGGAGTAGACGTAGAAATCGACCAATCATATTTGATTATTTTTCTCATTGATTATTTTTTCATTGAACTATGATTGGTCGATTTCTATGCCTACTCCTTAATCAACTACTGTTACTGCCCATTGTAGACCATGCATTAGAGTATCGCGCATATCATAATTGCAATACTTATTATTAGTTACATAAATTGCAAAAGTTTTAGATACCTAAATTGCAAAAGTGATTTAATATATAATAATATAATCATACAAAGAATAGAACATCTAAAAGTATTCAATATAGCGGTAAATATTCATAGTCCGTTCTTATTTCAAGACTGTCTTAAATAATATCTTAAGATGCTAATACGATCCGCTGATTAGTTCGTAATTTCTTAAGACTAATGCCCGTATTCATAGTCAGATTTTGTACTTAAGGCTTCCTTAAATTTATCTTTAGATGCTCAGCAACCAATGAAATAATTCGTAGAGTATCCAAAGATAAATTTAAGGAAGCTTTAAATATAAGGCCTGATTATGAATATGAGCATTAGGTTGACGTCTTATGAAGGAAATTTACAGCGGAAACAGAACAGCGAGACCAATCACGATCGCAGAAAAGAAAGCAAAATAATGCAGAGTTGTGATTGGTCTCGCTGTTTCGTTCCGCTGTAAATTTCCGCTCCATGAGATATCGGCCTTAAAACGATCTTTAATATAAAGATCTGACTATGAATACCTTCCAAAGAGTGACTTTGAATAAACCTCGATTAATTTAATCAATTATAATCTCGCTCACTAAAAATTTCTAATATTGTACATAGTTTATATATTATATATAATTTAATCTCTGTGGCAAATAATAATAACAGTATCAATTGAATGGCTGCGTTCAGCAGAATATTTATTTTACAATTGTTGGAAGTTTTCTTCATGTTGATTGGGTTATGCTTTTAGATTAAAAGGAATGGTCCTATCTCAGCAGATAATCATAAAACAGTTGCAAAACCGTTATATGTTATGTTCTACTGAATGACAGTCAATAGCAGTGAGCGCTCGCTGTTATTGATGTATTCTTCCAGACCTAAAATGCTTTGATGATCTAAAAGAATACATAAATAATAGAGAGCGCTCACTTAATGTTAAGTCTGCTGAACGCAGTCATTGGTATATTCTTTTAGATCATCCAATCAGTATTTTAGATTTGAAAGAATAAATCAGCAGTGAGTGTTCACTGCAATTGTTGAGTCCATTCAACACAGCCATTGATAATTGAAGAAATTATTCGACTGTAATTGATCAATTTCTTATGACTTAAGGCAGAACCTTCTAAATGGTCACATGATCATGTCCCCCCAGATTTCAACCGTAAGCAGGGGGTCGATTGTGAATCTTGAATTAAGGTGAAAATTACAAAAGTGGACAAATTCACTAGAATATTCATAATTTAATTGGTCAATACCTAGTAATCATTGCTCACTTTCGTAATTTTCATTTCATTTCAAAATACACAATCAAACTCCAGGTACTTTTCAATGTTATCCCTTATGTTGTCCCTTCAACGTTATCTTTCAGTCCCGCCACGCGCGTTCAAAGCCATCGCAAATAAGTATACAAATATAACTCTTAAGGTGCAGCCACAATAGATGGAATAAGAATTTAGGAATAAGGAATAATGATATCAATTTATCAAAAATGTATTGTGGCTGCACCATTATAGGCCTTTTATGACCATTTTATAATAAGTCATTAGTAATAAATCAGAGGTTAAAAATTGGAAATTGATGACTGTGATTGATCAATTTCCAGTTTCTGACTTCTGATTTATGATTAATGGCTTATTGTAGAAAGCTCATAAAACGAAGAGCACAGACTCTTGCATAACGCATAACACAAAGCCGATTCTACATTAATTGCAAGTCGATCGCAAGTTCGTTGTGACAGCCAATATAAAGCATTGATTTCAAAACGCAAGCTTCAGATTGGCTGTCGCAACAAACTTGCGATCGGCTTGCGACTAATATAGAACCGGCTTAAGATATAAGAAAATCCAATCAATCAGAGTTCTTTATTTCATGGAAAGGAAGGAAACGAAGAACTTTGATTGGTATATTTTCTCATGCATTACGTATTATGCGTTATGCGCTGTGCTCCCCGCTTAGGGCCATTCCACACAACTTGTATAGCCATATAACCATATGCATAAAAAAAATTATCCAATCACATTTCTGTCATAAAGATAAACGTAAAATACGATTGGATGATTTTCTTTATGTAAGTTGTATGGAATGGCCTTTAATGACCACAGCACAGACTCTCGCATAACGCATAATGTACAGTACATAAGGAAATCAATCAAAATCCTTCTTTTCTAAGGAATGAGAAGAAAGAAAACATTCTGATTAGTTGATTCGCTTATGCATGTGCGTTATACATTATGCAAAAGTCTATGCTGCGGCTTTTACACGCCATACTACAATAAGTCATTAATCATAAGTCATTAATCATAACAAATCTGAAGTTAGAAATTGACGACTATGTGATTGGTTAATTTCTAGTTTCTGACTTCTGATTTATGACTAATGGCTTATTGTAGAATGGCCATTAATATATCCACACAACTTGCATAGTCGCATAAACGTATGCATAAAGAAAATTATTCAATCGCATTTCTCTTATAAAGACGCACATAAAATGTAATTGGATAATTTCCGTTACGTTTATGCGACTATGCAAGTGTGTGGATATATCTTAACACAAGAAACGCATCTTGTGCATAGACTTTATTCAACTCGCATCATCAGATATCTTACCACGTCGATAAAGCAGACCGCTCAGCTATCACCGAGCAAGCAGTAAATCGAGTGGACTGAAGTGGACGCGCCAGTGGGACTATCTAATTCCTACATCACTTCGGTCATCGGTTTCCTGGTCTCTCTATCTTTCTCAGCGAAACGGTTGATCGATTGACTCGCGTTGATCGTTAGTCCGTCATATCGTACGTGGATCGCGTGGTATCCGTGTCTGAATCGTGTTTGTCGTGTCTGTCGTGTCGTACTGTTATCGCGATTCGCGTGTCGTATATTCTACATAAATCGTATCGTGTATCGTAAAATCATATATCGTGTCGTCGCACAATTTCGCTCACTGAGCGCAATCCGTTCGTACAAATAATCATCGTACTCTCAGCGCCTCATTCCCAGAATAAAGGCATCATCGAGCGTGTTATAAATCGTCGTGGTCTGCCGTGCACGGGGATCGTAGCGCCGTTAACGTCAGTTAACGTTAACGAAGGAGCTTGAGCTCGGAGTCGCCGACTTCGTCATGCCGTCGGCCGCGGTCACGACGACGACGGCGACGACGGCACACTCCGAATCGGAAGGAGACGCGTTCTCCCGCTGCTGATATGGGGCCACTGACCGAGCGCTTGGTCCTGGTCTCCGTGGGCCCTCCCTGCTTCGAAAATAAATAAAAGTCTCGAACGGCTCTATATAAGGAGATCATAAACGACGTCGACGACAACGACGACGACGACAACGACGACGACGACGACGTCCTCTTCTAAGGTAGACAACCGGGCTCAGGATGGCCTCAACCTCCAGCAGCGATGTCCAGGTGCTAATGGGCAAGGGCAAATGCGGAGCAGCGGCCTACATCAGCCTGGCTACTGGTCGGGACACCGGGACTAATACGAATCCGCCGTATCTCAATGAATTGCTGGATGTCCTGCTGAATCCCAGCAAACCCATCGATGACTGGGAGACCATCGATTGGTGCAAGTGGCTCATGGCTGGTGGCCGGACACCCGACGAATTCGCCAATACAGGTGGTTATCCATAATAAAAAAAATATGGTCCTGCGAAGAAGGATGTATGACTAATGATGAAATTAATAGCTTAATATAGGCCTATAAATTTACACCAATTGTTTAATTATTTATATCAAATTTATAATTCTTTATTAAATTGTTTTAATTTTGTCAGTGCATCTGAAGGATACGAGTGTACTAAGATGGTACAATATAATAATAAATCAAGATGATCAATTAAATACATGTATATACATTTACAGGTATTGTCGAAATTAAGATAATTTAATAGAAAATTGCTAATTATATGAGTATTAAACAAGTGCTAGGACATAAATAAAATAATTTTACGTGGACGTGATAAGATCTCATCACATAAGTTTCTTAATTTTTAAGTTAAAATGTTGCTGATGAAGACTCAAACTAGAATCGAAAAGTACATTGTTATACATTTTTGTATTTACAACTTTTTGTTGTGGAAAATTAAGATTGATCTATTAAGATAAGTATATATTATCTTTGATGTCAACTCTTATCACTCGCTTAATTTTCATTTTTGACATTAGACAATAGACTTATGTAAAAGTTTTTATTATTAAATATTTTAAATAGATAATATAAGTTATCGAGGTAGTACAGATACTGTAATGTGTCAATATAGAATAATGTATTTTTCTATAGAAAATTTACAATGTTTTATAGAACATTGTTCCTATTTGTTGTCATTACTTGTAAATATTGCGTGTCTTTTTCAAAGTATTGAAGTATCGACGCTGCAGGTGAAGCATAATTTTGCAATTATGTTTACTTGCTGTGAGACAAAATGTTAATGCTAGAAATCTCTATTGATTAATTGAAGAAATTTATTGCAAATATTTATTGCAATTTAATTTGCAACACAAAGTATGGAATGTTGTAAAAGTTAAAGTCAAACTTATATAATGCATTAATATGATTAAAAATGGAAAACAGTAAGAACAATGATATTTATTAATAATAATATTTATTAATAATAAATATAATTTTATGTCTTGTTTTTTCAATTTATAATAGAAAAAGAGGGCTAATACAAACAATTAATGAGTATAAATTAAAAAATAAGAACATACTTTATCACAAAATATCAAAAAGCTAGTTACCAGTTTTGACTTGCAGAGTTTTCTTCAACCAAAAATAATAAATATATAAATAAAAAAAAAATTACTTAAAAATATTCACAGAAAGTCGGCAGAAAGTTAAAGGTTATTTAAAGTAACGATTACAAAAAACGAAGTCTAAACAAATGCACACATCATTACATAATCAACTGATAAAATGTATCAAATGTAAAAAATAAAATAAAATGAACTAATCAAAATAAAATTAATTAATCTTAGCATGTTCGTTCTTTTATTGAAACTTGTAGTCTGCTTTCCAAACCATAGAATAAATTTTTATCTTTCTTTTATTTACGTATTTTTTATGTCACTGAAGAAGAATCTGTGAGTTGAAATTATTCTTTTGTAATAAAGTACATTTATTTTTTAACATAAATCCGGTAGTTATTCATATTAATCTCCTTTTTTATTATATATATATATATATATATATATATATATATATATATTGTTTATAAATACATTTTTATATCGATTATATTAATTTTATAATTTCTTAGGCCCAGTTCCACAACTTTTTGTCATGTTAACTCTTAACCAAGGTTCAATTTGTTTCAATTTGTTCTCATCTCTTCCAATTTTTAAAATAAATTGAATTTCGGTTAAGAATTAACCGTGAGTTATGGAATTGGGTTTTAGATAAGTCGCTGACTCAGGAAAAAATACCAATTATTGCGTATACTATTCAAATTTAATTTGCTTGGAGTAAATATATAATTATTATAATCAAATTTGAGACATAGGAGAGGAATATCGGAATGAATAATACTGACAAAATAAAATAGTATGAAAGTCATACTATTTTATTTTAAATTTAAATTGTATAAGCAATACATTGTTTGAATTGGAAATTATGAGATTCACGCAAAAATATTAGACATCAAGAATCATTTTGACGAAATATTTTCTCGCTTATTTATGTTGAACATTTCTCGATCAAATTTCACTTATTATTGTATAAATAATAACTAACAATCAATTGTTTTCAGCAATTGATTTTTCTAAGAAATAATCATTGTTTTCAGCAATTGATTTTTCTAAGGAATAATAAAATCAATCACAAAACAAAATTTTGTTAGTAAATAATCAAAAAAACTATTTTTGGATTTAGAATTTTGGATATAGAAATATTTTTGGATTTTACATTAGAAATCTCTTTTATCCATTGCAATATTTTAAAATTCTGCATAAATTTGTTTCCACTTTGTTTAAATGCCTTGTATTTAATAGAAATATTTATAACTGTTTGATTATTTAAATATTAGTGTTATTTAAATATTAGTGTTTAAAATCTTAAAATGAGTAGCAATCAATTTAAGTTTTTCTATCTGAAAGCCATTTTATAGATATAAAAACGAAGCTAATTTTATAGTTAAATAATATATCTTATGTCAAAATTATAAAATTTTTAAGAATTATTATTGGATTAATATATAAAATTTATGTTTTTCGTTGCATTTACTTTGCTTCTACTATACCTTATTTGCAATGTTGCAATTTTATAAACTATACACGCAGGTATAAATATACAGTATTTGCGTATTTGGCAGCGTTAATTTTTCAGATAAACATATAGTCATGAGAAGACAAGTATAGAATTGCAGCTATCGTCGATGACGTTAGCTTAACGTTACAAAAAACACTGAGTTTCAAATGTTATATAAGGGCAATTTTGTGTATTGAGGCATTAATTTTTTTTAATATTTATCGTAAATAATATGAAGTGTACATTAAGTAACATATAATTGCAACATTATTTAGATTACTTATTGCTATTCATATCTTGTGTACTTACAACATTAAGAAGAATTTAATTATACCTCAGAGAAAATGCTCTAGAAACAAAACATTTTGTATGTAAATGGCGCGCGCGCGCGCGCGCGCGTGTGTGTGTGTGTGTGTGTGTTCTATTTTTACAGATTATATTATTTTTATTAATATGCTTTAATAAAATAGTAAGCGTTTGGAAACTCGATAATAATTACAAAAATGTGTAATTACAAAAATTATAAAAGCGATATTAATTGTATTATGGAAACAGACTATAATCCTGTTGTTTATTAATCAAATTTTTACTTTTTGCAGTACGCACTTACGATAATGCTACTACCTGCGGTCTTGTATGGACACCAAACTTTGTAGCGTATCGCTGTCGTACGTGCGGCATATCTCCCTGTATGTCTTTATGTACCGAATGTTTCAAGAAGGGAAATCACTATCGTCATGATTTCAACATGTTTCTCAGCCAAGCAGGTGGTGCATGTGATTGTGGCGATACATCTGTGATGAAGGAGACTGGGTAAATCAATTAATACAAACACAATATTCTGTAGAATAGTAGAAATTTGCGGGATATATTGAAAAATCTCTTGGCTTCCAAAATATCTTAATTTTTCTTAAATATTACTATTTCTCTTTTTCTCTTTTTCTTTTAAAGGATATGTCAGGGATATTATAATTTCTCAGTAAGATATTTTGACATATTTCTACAAATTTTTTTGTGATCTATGAACACATATTTTTCTTTACATGTTGCTGACTCGTTTTCTGTTTTACAGATTTTGTGATAGGCATGGGCCAAACGCAACTGTAAATAAATCAGTTGCACCGTCTGATCTGATGAGTGTAGCCGAGGCAATGATGCCCAGAATTATTCTTCGACTTATACAACATTTACGTGAAAATTGGTATGTTGAACATTATACTTCGTAAGTTATCAATTTCTTGAGTGATGAGATCGAGAACGAAAAATAGGTCTTTCTGCTTTATTTTAAATAAACTATTAGAATGTAAAAAAATTATATCTTATCTGACCTTTTGCTGCATGATGTACACAACTGACACACACACACACACACACACACACACACATATATATATATATATATAAATTGCATAATTCGTGTTATTTTTAAAATTAAAGTAATTATATTTTTAAAATAAAGTTTTTTTTCACATATATGTTTATATTTATTTTTAATTCTAAAAGATAAAAAGACTGTACTTATCAAATTTGTATCATTTTTAATGATCCTGAAAGCTCTTGAAAATGATCTTGTAGCGAAATTAAATTGGAATAGAATTTAATATATGTTAATAATAGCCTTAATTATTGTTTTGCTTATGTTTTAGTAAAATGGGAGTGCCTGATCAAAAAAGTGCTATACATGAGGCAGATGCATATCTTACTATGTTGCTTGACTTGAACAATATGGGCGCATTAATGAGGCATGTCATGACATCAGCTCTCACAAATCCGCAGAAATATCGAGGTCTCATGGATCCTTCTGTGTTAACGGGACAATCGGAGTACGATAGCTATTGCCAAGATAGCAATAAAATATATCAACATGCTGTAAAATCGCTTCCAAATCCCGAACCCCCAGATGAATACAAAGGTAAATACATTTAATATTACAGTATAATTCCATGGTAATATTAATAATAACAATTTTTACGACAAAATAATTTACGTATATGCATGACTTATAACATATTTGTTTTTTTAGAATGTGTGTCGCTTCAAGAGCACTTAGAACACACCACTTTCTTGGAAGAACTAATGTTCTGGACCGTCGCTTACGAGTTTCCGCAAAAATTAGTCTGTCTGCTTTTGAACATGTTGCCGGATCCCGATTACAAGGAAGCTTTAACTCGCGCCTTTGTGTTACACTACAGCAGAATCTCGATGATGCTTGAACGTTCAATGGATCCTGATACATTGAGCAATAGAGTTGTTCATGTTAGCGTACAGGTATTCATCTTATTAATTGTCAGTCATTAAATATTATGACATACACATATAAATTTTTATTTGCAGTTTGTTTTCATAACGAATTAATTTCAAATTTTTATATTTTTCAGCTTTTTAGTAACGAGAAACTAGCATTAAGAATGGTTGATCAATTGAAGTTATTACATGTTATGGTTATTAGTTTGAAATACATGATGAGCAAAATACTCATTCAAAACACTTTGCACGGTATGTATAAGATAAAATAAAGACAGTTAGCATGCACACTTGAACGGAACAGTAAGATTGAAAAGAAGATTTCTATTTCAGATCCGGATAAAAATTTCCATTATGTTGTGGATTGCGGACGTCAAGTGATGAAGGAGCACTGTTACTGGCCATTAGTATCTGATTTAAACAACGTACTCTCACATAAGCCAGTTGCTGTTAAATTCATGAGCGATAATACTCTCCTAGAAATGTGGTTCGACTTCTTGTCTATGTTTCAAGGCATGAATGTCAATCAGAGAGAATTAAGTCAACATGTTGAGTTTGAGCCCAATACATATTATGCGGCATTCAGTGCTGAACTGGAAGCCAGCGCGTATCCGATGTGGGCTCTTGTGTCGCATCTTCGTGGCCCTGAGAGTGCGACATTAAGTCGACGAGTACTTACTTTTTGCCTTACAGCTTTGCAAGATTGGCTCGATGCTGTAAACTATACAGATCCGAATGTGGTGAGTACAATTCTCATACTACATATGTACATACTTAGATTATATTTCAATACTTTATAATTTATACGTTCTTTTTTACCTTCCTTCAGAGTGATAGTTTACAAGTGTCGTTTCATCTTCCGCTTCATCGATATCTCGCAGTGTTCATGTGCCAGGCAATCAGGCAGCAGGGAGCAACTCTACGCGAATTATTGCCGCCCACAGATATGTTGCACCTTCTCATGATGCACCCGTTGCGAGTGCAGGTGAGTGCGCATTTTTCTATTCCAATTAATTCTTCGCGGACGCTAAATTATATTGTTTGTCTATAATAGCTTTTCAAATTTTCTTAAAATTGAAGATTTCGAATTTGTCTCTAAATGTAATACTTCTAACAGATCTTTTGCACCAATAAACGATTTAATTTTATTCAATTAGATTATTTATATATTCAAATAATTAGATTAATAGAAATATAATCGAAAAACTTTGATCCGTAAAGAGTTAATAGTGAAGAATGAGAGATTCCTCGAGAGATTGTTCATGCATGTCTATGATGCATTACTTGCAAACAATCAGCAGATGTGCAGATATAGATTTTGTCATTATGACAATTTATTTTAAAAGACATACATATTTATAGGCACATGATGAGAAAAAAGTTATATATAATATTACAAAAATATTACAAACTCATTTACGAAGATTCTAAATAATATCCATTATAACATTTTAAACTAAATCTAGAAAAGACAGCTTACAATATAATTTTATATGAAGTTACAACATGGTAAAAAAAATCATTGTACAATATTCTTTTCTAATCTTAATCTTAAACCTAAAATGAAATACTTTCTTAATAATATAAACTTTTGGAATTTCTTTATATAAGTTTGATATGTATATATTTTTTAATAAGTAATTAAATCAAAACCTACAAAAAAACGCAGTAATTTGCTCTTTAAATACTTCACTCTAGATTGTTTTTATATAAAATTCTTTAATCAGTTTAAGATTAAAAATATAAATTACTAGTTACGATTTGTCTAACGATATACTGACAAACGGTGGTTTTATTCATAATGAGTATAACAGATTTAATAAAAAATCTAATTATAAAAAGTATAGGACTTAAATATGATAACTGTTCGTTGCATAGGAAATATCGATTTTAGAGATTTTACATTTTAATTAAATAATTTTTCGAAGTTAGAAGTTGCCTTTACATTTTGATTGAATGTAAATAGAATCTAAAAATGGAAAGAGTTAAAAAAACATTTTTAATTTTATTTAAAGAAATTTTTATGTTTCGTATTCCAAAATTAAATTCCAATATTTATTTTTTTTTGTTTCGTGTTTATACTTTATTCAAAAATTTCAATAAATTTTTCTTAAAGCTGAAATATTCGAAAGTCAACATTTCGTATGCAATAATTCGGTACATATCTTCTTTTACCTCGATATGTATATTGAAGTCCTTGGCAAATCACAGGTTCTTTAATCGTTATTTCGATAAAATGAAAAATATAATATTTCTACGTGGCTTTTATCTCGTTCGGAGTTTCGAGAATCGGCGGTGCTGGTGGCAGATCAGCTTGTAAGTGTGGCGCGAAGTCGTAGGTAGTTAATTTCAAAGCAACGAATCCACCCGAACCCTTTCGACCTTTGTGAAAGATACCGGCGCCCGCGAGCGGCACTGGCGGATTCGGTATGACTGGTTGAACATCAAGGAAGGGAATCGTACTTTGTGCGGCGTCCTTTCGTCGATCGCTCGGTGCAAAGTTCAAATATTGATTCTCCTCAGTGTCCGGTTTGTTTGGTACGAAATTGCGAATCGGTATATCGGGATCGATGTATTTCAGCTCAGTTCTAAAAACAAAAATATTTAATTTCAATTTTTAGTGTCATCAGAAAGATTACATTTCTTTATTATGATAAAAAAGAGAGAAAAATTTCACCTGTCAGTAACGTCATTACTATGCCAAAAGCTCTTTTCTTCAGGTTGAATTAATGATCCGGATGTGAAGTTGAATGGAGTTATCTTTATTTCCAAATTTAGACGGCTACCAACCATTCGGAGCCTAATGCCTAAAATAGATTTTGTATATTATATTATATATATTTTATAAAGAATTCTTTATATTTAGCCCAAGAAATTCGCGTTACAGATCCGAAAAATGTATGTATTAACCAAAATCAATTTCGAATTACCTGTCAATAGATGATCTGGTACTGCCAACAAATCATCGAGATCTAAAGCGCGTTTTTCCCATACTATTGTATGATAGTCAACGCCATTTCTAATATGAGAGTCCATGATTGAAAAGGCATCGACCGGTTGCCATTCGATTGTTGATATATCAATTTCTCCACGTGGAAGTAACTGACCCTCTTGGATTTGTATATGAATAATTTGATTTATCTTTCTCAGTCTTATTCCTGTTATGATTCTATAAGAAAATAAGTATTATACTTTCAGCTATACTTTTGTAGATTTGATTTTATTATGTTTTATTAAATTTTATTAATTCTGTTAATTTTACTCGTGTTGATCTTTATTATTCAAGTTATTGGCTACTTACTTGTTGTTTGAAATATCAGACATCACAGATCGGAGACTGAAATATCGATCGGAACTCGAATTTTGATCATCGCAGTAGCAAAAACAGTAGCTACAATGCCAGAAAAGCCATCGCCACCAACTGTCGACTTTAATTGTTCCTCCAAGACACGTTTTTGAATTTCCATAATGAAGACCATTTTCATATTCTATATATTCGTATCGCCTAGTACTGTTTCTATCCTAAATGTGAAAAAAAATTGAATTAGTGATTAGGAATATTATTTTTTTAAATTGCAAAAAAAGGTTTTTAAATTCATATTTTACGATATTTTTTCTATTTTTGAATAAACTATTTTTTTTTATTTCGATATTCCAGTTTTGTAGTTATAATTATAATTTTATAATTATTTTTAATTTTTCGTTATAATTTTAGAATTAATTATCTTTCTGAGTTATACAAATTAAATTTTACTAATTTGTCTGTAGTGTATTCATAAATTTTTTTGAGTTGTTTTTTGTTATTTTAATATTGTCTTAATTATATATAAATTCTTCGTATAACATGTGTGTGTGAGATTTAAAAATACTTACCGCAGGACAGATCCACATGTCGGAATCAATATACTCGCAATGCAATATCTTGCCATTACATTGACGTTGTTTCGAACAAAACTGATTCTGATAGCAACCGTACACCTTAGTGTATCCATAATAAGCGCAATTCTCTTTGCACGTGCCTTCAGTGTTTAAATCCACTTCATTTATGATATATCCTTGGAACAGTTGCTTCAACTCCGTATAGGTTTCACCTAAACAGAAATTGTACATACAAATTATACATATTCAATGATAAGTCATATAAATTAATATCTTTGCGATGTATTATCCTTATTCAGGAAGCTTTACCTAATTTATGTACACGTGGATCACATCTCCAAAGACTTCTTGGAGCGTATGTCATTGCAGTTTTTACAGCTCTTAATGTCTCTGACGTTCTTATCGCGTATTGGTTTTTCAACGTTTGTATTTCCTCGCTAAAGTTATTACCTGTTAAAGGATTTATCAAGATTAGGTATATTCGAATTATAATCGCATTCAACTAGGTTTCTCGATTCGCGATGATTTGTATCAAGCGCAACAAAAATCAATTTCTTTCTCTTAGATAACGTTTTTATTATTTTTCTAAATTGCTATATTTAATTTCGTTTTAACTTGCGATCCAAAAAAAGATTGGTTTTAATTGCTCTATGCAGATCACGCGACATCGAAAATACTATATGTAGGGCGTATATTTAAACGTGAGCATCAGTATCACGTACCTTCGTTATACAGACGTAATAGCATGTATGAAAATTGAATCATAGTGTAACCCTTGATCTCCGTCAACGCCACGGCATTATACAAATTGTACAGCAGTTGCTGCGGCGATTGCATCTCATTGCACATTTGGTTCGATGCTTCCTGTACATACAAGAATACTTTGCAAATATTTTGAAGAGTATTTATGCAGATTTGAATGTTATTTGTGATCAAGAATGAACGCATCACTGTGATATTTAATTCTCAATAGAAATGCCATGAATTTTTTTAGACTTTCGTTGCATACATGTGAGTCCTTTTATGCCTCAATTAAAAGCCTTAAGTATCTGCTTATTAAACAAGTATTTCCAATATGAAAAGTGTTTCCTGAAAAATTTGTGGGTGTTCTTTACAGTATTGCAGCTGTCTGTTAGATACCTTAAAAGACACGATGAACAACTTTTCATTGACAATCAGATTCGCGATACGATCGAGCGCTATCGGGATCGCAGCGTTCGCATCTCGTAGGATCGTCTCGGCGAAATTCGCGAGCTGTTTTGCATTGATCGGTGCATTCAGCTCGACAATCTCACGTTGCATTTGCCGGAACACCCCGTACAAGCCGTTGATACCCTTGATCTCATTCTGAGCCCGAGCCCAAAGCCATAGGGAGTCCAATGAGTTCAAGTAGTCTTTCCGATCCGGAGAGAATTGCTCGTCTATCTGATTGCCGAATCTTTTGTACGTTTTGATCAGATGCAGATACTTCTCTCGCTCTTCTACGTTCATCCACTTTTGTTGATTGGCTAGATCTTCTCTGAGATCTTTCTCCAAGAATAACAAAGCCTGTCTGATTGTGTCGATCGACGACGCGTCATTCTTGATCGCGGCGAAGGCTGCTATAGCCAACGACACTCCCAGCAAGCATGTGAAGTATCTCATTCTTGGAATCGAACCTTCGCCGATGAGTCACTCACTTTGTTTATGGTCAGCAGGATTTTAATTTCTTTCTTTGTCTTGTTTTTTCGATAAGTGTTGATCTGGAGACACGAAAAATAAAATTGAAGACTCTAACAATACAATTGCTGTGAATTGCTATTATTAACGCCTGAATTTATTACGTCTATTTTGTTGTTAGTATCATTCAATACTAATTTTTATTACCGTATGTGTTAACTTCTACATTCTCAATTCTACATCCTCGACTGCAAGATAAAATCGAATGATTTTCGCGTCAGTGAGTTTGAGAATGATGGAGAAGGAAGATGTTACAATCATGATAGCAGGGGGGTCATGACACAAGAGAGGAAAGAGGCAACTAGCGACTAATGACGCGTTAATACATAATCTAGAGCGGCTAGGAACTACTGAGTAACGCTGTTTTTTTCCCACAAACAGTACGGTTAAATAACCACTTTTGTTAGCTGCAACAACATCGTGGAATATTTCGCGAATGTAAAGCTCTTTTTCTTTCGTGTTTTCTGTCTCTCTTCGTCCTTCGTAGTTTCCGCTTACTTCAAGTTTCAGTTTCACGAAGCCGCGAGGCTTATAATATCAGATAATTATCGCGATAAATAGTATCAATCTACATTTCGTATTAATCTAATCCTAGAAACTAAAATTATTAAAATTATTATTAATGCGAATTAAGAATTGGAGATTAAAATTGACAGTGATATTAAAGAAAATAAATTTATATAATAACAAATATAATATATTTGTTGAGAAAACATTCAAATAAAATTAAACAGAGAACAATGAAACGAAGTACTAAATAACAATTTTGATGCAATACCAAACAAATTTTTTGGATGCTTTTAATCTTTTTAACGTTTATCTAACCATTAAAATGACAAAACAGTTTCGAGAGATAATAATGAAAAAATAAAAAAAAAATAAAAAAAGCTTCATAAAGACTTCGCAGTGTAAATTTAAATATACCCGACCTCAGGAGTCGGTCTAATACAGTCTAATTAATTGACTTGACACCTAAGATAATATTGCATCTGCTGATATTTTCCAGATATTTCTCAGTTCCTGTTTTTTAAAGTTTAAGTTACAATCTCCTAATAACACACGCGTTCAAAATGATATTATTTAAAACACCCTTTTTCACACAATATCCATTTTAATTTATTTCTCTTAGCGTTTAGTGTTTTCGATTGTCACAATTTCGAAATCCATTGAAAAAGACAAAATTTCGCTGATAAAATTCGCCAACGAAGCACCTTTTCGTGACACGGTTGCACGCAGCTCGCGTATCCACGGAATGCGGGTAACAAGCCCCGCTTACTGTTTCGGGATCAGCAAGTAAGAGCAGCACACTATCGTGTGACCGACCGTGCTCGACTGAGTTTCACATTATGCGCCAATGTCTCTTGCCCACCTCTGGTCTCCACAAGCCCCCACGTTATTCGTCAGACTTAATGTTGTGTATCTCATGCGCATGTTTCGCGTCCTCCTCTTGTCCACCCGGTACATTCGCACTTGGAGAAGAGATACAGCAGTTGCAAAGGAAACACGCACGCAAATTATTCTCATGTCTCTAGTTGTGTGAAAAATTTAAAATGTTAAATAGGAAAAAATATTAGACAGTCGCTTTTATATATTATGAAAAGTTAACGTATAAGAAAGTTTCAAGTTTTTCATTTATTCCACGTCTGTTTTTATAAGTCTCTCACATTCTGCTATAAATGGAGATGATTCCGTTTGATTGTTTGATCTAAAGCTCAGCTAAAAATAAACAAAAAGTTGTTTTATTTGCAATCGCTGGTTATATCTCTTCGCATTTCAGGAAACTTTAATGTTAGATTGAAGAAGAGTTATCCAGTTGCCAAGTTCGTCAAACATGAAAATTACAAAGAGTTACAGAGAGTATTAATTTTAATTATCAGTTGTATCTGTAATCTTCCCTCTTCTTTTTCAAAACGAATTTAGTGTCTTCGACGTCTAAACGATGATTTGAAAATAAGTATTAAATTACAATCCATACCTTTCTGGTATATCAATTAATGCGCGAAAGCTTTAATCAAATGACTCGGGTCAATTCACTGATTCGTGTCATTTGCCACGGTGTATCCGGAGTATCGAGTAATGACGAATTTCCGTCGACATGATTTCCCTTTTCTTTCTATGGATAATAAATACGGAGTAAAGTCACTCCGTCACTTGATCCAAAGTGTGATACCATTTCTCGCTACGCAATGCCCACTGCCCGTACTTAATGGATACAGGGGGGTTCTTGTTACGATATTATCAGACCACGACTCACTCACAACAAGGGATCCTCGGGCTCATCAATTCAGCATATCAAATACGTCTCACTTTCTGCGCTTTGTCGCCTGAAATCTAAATTCCTCTTGCTACCGATGTCGATGAGAAGGACGGCGTTGACTCGTGACTAATTTCTATATGACGTGACTTCTCTAAATCAGCACAAAATACGCAGATAATAGTTCTTCCTGTTTATCACGTTATCCTGCTGTTCTTTAGACACTCTCTGCAAACGTGTTATTGTTCACACTCATGTCTAATTATCATATCACCCTTTATCGCTGCGTAAATAATAAATTGGATAATAAAGATAAAAGCAAGTGATGCAATATGTAATAAACGTAATAATAAGATGAAGAAATATAATAGTGTATAATAATTAAATAAAACCTAAATTTTATATAATAAATAATAAACTCAAGATAATAAAGTTTAATTATATAAGTTAAATTATAAGTAAGATGCAAAAAAAATCAAAAATTTGTGTAATAAACTCAACAATAAGTAACTAAATATAGTAATAAAATGTAAAATATAATAATTATAAATGTAGCAATACGTGAAATGAAAGACATTTTTGTCTGTTTAGAATGAGTCATACATATATACTGTGGTGGTACTTTTAAAAGCTGAGGAGCGATATTTTTATTTGTTTATTCAAATATACATTTCTGACGGCTGAGGGAATATTCAATTTTCTTAAAATATTCAAGCTTGCCTTTAAAATATTCAAGCTTCAATGCAATGCAATAAACGATTATTTTTAATAAAAATGAAAGCATATAAATACATAAAACCTTGTTAAATCAATTTGCTTTTAGGAAAAGTAAATCCGTTTGGCATATATTTTACTTCTAATAAGTTATGTATTAATAATGTAAATATTTTAAATTATCACAACATTAAATTCGTAGAAATAAATATTAGGCGGCAAAAATTTAATCGGCCCTCAAAGAATGAAACAAAGCAAAGCGAGTGAATCACTATAATTCTTTCCAGGAAATGGTCGTTTTTAAATCACGTAAACATTTGTTTAGAGTTTAGATCGCTAGTGTTAATATTAAAGATAAAAAGACTAGCATTGTTCTTGGAAAATTTTTTTTTTAAATATGTATTATTCTGAATCAAATCTATTCGCGTTGCTTGCATATTTTGCACTCAGGGTTTTCACTTTCTCTTTTTTCAACGTTCGAATATATATTTGGATCTATTCGTGTTGCTTAAAATTCCCAAAAATTTTTACTCTTAAATCGAGATAAATACATAATTGGTCGTTGAAGAGAAAAAAAAGCGAAGATTCTGAGTGCAAAAAGTGTGAGTGTAAAAGCAACCCGAAACAGATCTTTGACCTTAAAAATTTTTTTAGGATTTTAAGTAATAAAACAAATCTAATGTCATGATATTCTCTCAGGATGATTTCTCTCATGAGGGACAAAAGGAAGCTTCGAATCCGTTAACATTAAAGAGGAGGAAGATATTTCAATAAAAACAATTTATATTTATTCTCTAAGCTGCCTAATATTGAATTGGAAACGCATTCATTTTCTTCAACTACGTTCTCAAAAACTCTGATAGTTTCTGAAAACATGCCAAATACCCACCTGCATCTGCTTAGCTAACAGCACGAGGATGCTCCTGTTGTACACTTGTTGCTCGGACGGCACCATGAGCCTGTGTATCGACTTTAAAACGTCTGGTAGCTCTCCTAATCTTGGCGACACGCATGTCTTGGCGAATTGCAACATTGTGTACTTCTCATACTTATCCGGATTGCCTGCGTATATCTCAAAGAGTGTGTACAGCTGCTGCACTTGACCGAGGTAATGATCCAATTCCTTCAGGCTGTCGTCGAGCCTATGTTGCATAGGAAGTTGCAACAGCAATTGCGATAGGATCGTATCGCTTTTGTCCTCCACAAGCTCCTGATATTCGTCGATCTTCTTGGAAACCTGATCCATCTGCTTGAGCAATTGACGTTCCATCATTTTCATGAATACAAGCTCTTCGCCGGCCTTTAAGTCAGAAGGTAGACTCGAGTTGATCATCTCCCAGGATTCCAACACGTCCACCACGGCCTGGCGACCCAGTCTGATCAGCTCGATCGCGTCGTTTATATTGATTCCAAAGGCACAGCTAGCGCTCGCCAGGATGACGAACAGGACTATCTTTTGATGATTCCTGGCCATTTGGGAAAAGAGTATGAACGAGAAACGACGCGACAACGAAGATCAAGATGTCGGGAGGATGGCGCACAGTACACGCACTCGTCGTCTGCGATTGACGCTAACACGCTGGGACTAACGACTGCTTGCTTGCCGTTCACTCGATTCAGACGAAGCGACCGTTATGGGCCGAGGACGGTAACAGACAGTGAATGGTAGGGGGTATTGCACTCGCGGCTACGAGAATACAAGATATGAATGGAATTGGTCTATTCGTTTTAGTTTAAGTCTTTTCTCGTCGCAATATGAATACACATATACCTTTGTTCCCATTCTTACTATTATACGAAATTGAATGGTGAAGGAGGAGGGATGAGAAACGCGAAAAGTTTAGCTACGAGAAATAAAACTTTTTGTAGCGAATTTGATTACTTATAGGGTTTCTATATCTAAAAATTTCTTACCTAAAATCTAAAATTCTACTCGGCAAAATTGGAAAAAAATAATATAAAACTAGCTTAAAAATATAAACTTTAATAAAAATTCTTATATAGTATTATTTTTCAAATAATTTTAAAATCAAAGTTTGATTGAATAAATTACTATTATTTTTAATATAAAATACATTTAATATAAAAAACACAAAATATACACACATATATATATATATATATATATATATATATATAATTATATAGTATGTATAATATAAAAAAATAAATTGATAAGCATACTGTATGTATATAATTTATAAATATTACGCTATTTATTATATTTATTAACAAAGAAAAATCAAAAGAGAGAAAAGAAGAAAAGTAAGCATATCTCAGATTATTTTATCAGACACAGATATAAACATGGCGCTAAACTATTCGGTGTCCATGCAGTATTTAAATCCGCGCTTTTTATTATGTATAATAAGGTGTTTATTTAAATATTGCATTTAAAAATTCATATAATATTTACGAAGAAAACAAATTTCAAATAATATAGGAGAATCAAAATTAAAAGTTTAATATTTTTTGTAAATATTGACAAAATATATCTCCTAATCTCTTTTTGTTTGTAAAAGGATGTTAAAGCCTATTCTACAATGTTGCTCTTTGTTTCTTGCTTTTTACTTCTTGCTTTTTTCCCCTTTGCTTCCGTTTAATCGACAATTGCATTTCTTATTACGTGTTTCCTGCTTCTTCCGAAATTCGTTAGCTTTTATTTCGAGTGACATAAAACAAAAACTGAATAAGAAGCAAAAAGACAAGATATAAAAAATAGTGAAAAACAAAACGGAAAACAAAAAACACACTGTAGAATAAGCTTTAAGGAGATGTTAGAAGACATATTTTGTCAATATTTAAAAAAATATTAAACCTTCAACATATGACTTGAAATTAATCAGTTTGGAAACTGCTAATTAAACAACAATTAAAACACTGACATTATTTATCTAGATTTGACTATTTATTTAAATGACAAAGAAGAAGAAAAAGAAATCGTGAAATTCAAAATTAATGAAAATGGTTTATATCTTCTGAATAATCTAATAGTATTCTGTTTCTTCTAATAGAATGCATTCTATTTTTTTTGTCGCGTAAATTAATTACATGCTATTGCTCTATAGAATCAAGTTGTTTGATTACAAAAATATATTGAAATAAAAGTAAAATTTCTTTTAGCCACTTGAAAAATTTATAAAATATTTTCAATAAAATATTTTCATAAAATATTCTTAATAGCTTATTATTTTTATTAATTGCAAAAATAGATTAATTTACAATACTTTAAAAGCAAGAAAGATAGTTGATAGCTAAAAAAAATTATTTAAAAATGAACTAAATGACTAGATACTAATTAATTTTTTTTATTCTTCCTAAAAATTGTTTTCTGCTTATGTTCACGCAATAATTACTACTTTATTTAAAGTATTTCTTTAAATTTTTTTTTAAAGAATTAAAAATTGCTCTCTCAAATTAAAAAATTAATCGGTAAAATCAACAAGTTACATTCAACTATTTAACATCTTTATCGCTGTGCTTGGCTTAGTGTTGAGACACTACCATGTCTTCTGATACAAATCGTGAGATAATTATTCAATACAAAAGGAGAAAATCATAAAAGAAGAAGAAAGAAAATGTTGTAAGAATTACATATTACATTAATGTACTCATTGTTAGTGTTACTGGGATTAAAACATTTTTCTTCTAGAAAGTTTAATGTTCATAAAAGAGTAGCGAATTATAACTGCTCATTATATCGATCCAGTGTTTAATGACTTTTGTGCATCAGAATTTATTTAAAAAATATATTTCAATTTCATTGTATAGATACAACAAACGCAATGGTAAGCGTCTCTAAAAAATAGTCTTATATCATGCTTAATTTTTTAGTATATGTTACGCTGCCTCTGCGCACGAGTAAATGAATCAAATATAAAACGAGGTTTTAAATTTATAGTTCATATGTTTATATAAGAATGTTATGAGACATGCTCTTATGTAAGTTTGTGCAATTGGCTTATATACTGTATGTTACCCGAGATATGAAAAGATTAAATTCATATCTTCCATAAAAAAAAATGTGCAAACACAATTTAATGACATTGATGCAGCAGAGATGAAGGTTAACTAGATATTTTGCACGAGTTTTATGAGAATATCTACAGCAATCTTAATATTACAATATAGTTATAAGTTATTACAGTTATAATAATACATTATATATTAATTTTTATGAATAGTTACACAATATTCAGTGCAAGATAATATTTTATTATTGACGTTGATTGTCTATGTAATATAATGAATAACGTTCTTTGTGCATTTCTGTTTTCAGGTGGCCTTCTATGAGATTTTAAATGGATTATGGGTTCGCAATGGATTGCAAATAAAGGGCCAAGCGATGACCTATATACAGTGCAATTTTTGCAACTCCATGGTGGACGCGGATCTGTATCTGCTGCAAATCTGCGCCACAAAATTAATGCCAGATGTCTTTCTGAAAACTGTTATCGAAAAGTAATATCCTCTATCTTGTTTCTTTTTACGTCGAACTTTCTTTTTACATCGAATCAATAATGCAAATGTTTTAATTTATTTTTTAAAAAATTTAAACAATAACAATCTTACTTTAAATCATAACTAGAGTATATATATATATATATGAGAATACAAAAAAAAATTTATTTTTATTTTAGATTTCATGTGGTGGAATGGATGAGTTTATGCCTGTATCATGCCCCACAAAATGAATATCTTGAGGGCGAGCATGATACTCCGATGTTGGAAAGTTGCCTAACGTTTTTGGCTACGTTAGTCAACGTCAGAACAAATCTTGGTGAGTTTCTAATGCGATTCTAATCGGTTTTAATGCGATTATCTTAAAAATCTTTCACTTTTTTTTTAGTAATAATAAATTTGATAATCCTGAAAACAATAAAAAAATATTAAAGTAAGAATAAGATTTATGTTAAGACATTTATATTTTTTTACATCAGGTTTATCGGATCCCGAAATGTCTCGTCTTGAAATGGTGACCTTACTATGTATGAGTGATAAGACGCATAGTCAATTGATGGAACTAATGCCGGAACGCTGTGGAACTACTCAGAACAGAGACTTTGAATCTGTTCTAGCTGATGTAAGTTCGTATCATATACGAACACGTATCATATATATTTGAAAGAATTATTTTAATTTTTAATTTCTATTGTTATATACATATAAATGTTACTTAATCGTACAATTACGTACAAGTTTTTGTATTTCATATATTTTGTGTGTGTGTGTGTGTGTGTGTGTGTGTGTGTGTGTGTGTGTGTGTGTGTGTGTGTGTGTGTGTGTGTGTGTGTGTGTGTGTCTGGTATATATAT
>Ga0157364_1000357_pt1 | contig 28949 bp, 12 predicted proteins | sample AttsexASBM2_FD_111476 | JGI IMG/M metagenome (GOLD analysis project Ga0157364, IMG submission 111476) | Fungus gardens microbial communities from leaf cutter ant in Ribeirão Preto, State of São Paulo, Brazil - Atta sexdens ASBM2 | ecosystem: Host-associated > Fungi > Mycelium > Unclassified ... | reverse complement strand
CACACACACACACACACACACACACACACACACACACACACAATAGAGTAAATTAAAATTTATATTTACAGATACATTTATGTAAATGTAATAAGTTATATAGGAATATTAAATAATCAAAGTGTCTATATCATATTTTTCATAAAATGAAATTTAAATGTACAGAATTTGAAAGATTTTTGTCTAAGACATTATGTCTTTCGCAAATTTTTCGACGACAGATTTATTTATTCATTTGCACTTTTTTTAAATATCTGTAACACTTGAAATAGAATGTATTCTTGTTATATTTTAGGGCTTATCCAATTTGTTCCAGAGTCAAAACGCAAAGCCATCAACGCAAAAAAAATTCAATGTAGATAAGATTGCGGGGACTGTAAAGTGTCAATATGCATCTAAGTGACGCTTATAAACACTTTATAACTTTTAAAAATCTTACGTTGAATTATTTTGCATCGATGGCTTTAGCTCCAGAGCTCAAATTAGACAGATCTGTTTCAGAGAAAGAAAAAAGATATAAAATATAGAAAATTTGATATACATTGAATTTAAAATAAAAATTTAGATAAGTATATTAAGATTTGAGACAGTAATATCTAAAACATGAAAAGGAATGTAATTTTATATCTGATCAATGATTGATAAAGCATGATATTTTTAATGTTGGATTAATATAGAATTATCAATTTCATTGTATTAGCATAATTCTATACATGATATTCAAACTGAATTGTGAATTGTGAATTTGATCTAGCATTTAAAAAATAGTGTTTTAAAAAATAAGTTGTTTTTTTCATAATGAACACCATATTCGAAAACATAATCATATTGTTATAGTCATGAGATTGTTCCAGTTTCTGACAAAAATTGTCATAGATGCATTATTAGTAATATATAAAAAGATTTCGATAAAAAAAAATACAATTTAAATTTTAAGATTAAAATAATATTGATCATGATATTTCAAATTTTGATTTATGATATTTCGAATTTTTAAGTATTTATATCGTAGTATGTAAAAGTTCTCCTTTAGAACTGCTATGTATATATCAAATCTCAACTATTCATTAGATTACAGTAACTGCAACAATCTCTGATTATTTTAAAAAGAATGTTCCAGAAATATATAATTTTTATGTATAAATAGATATAGAACAAAGACCAAAGAAATTTATATTATGTTTATATATAATATATATACACATATACAGAGTGTCCCATTTTAATCAATCCAGTCAATTTTCTCTGAAATTATTGATAACACAACAAAATATTTCAGATGAAAATGGAACGATTTTGAAGGGGATATACTTTATACTTATTTCATCAATTTTTTTTAGGTGGAGACATTAAAAAGATATGAATGTCCTCTCTATTTTAAATGAAATTACTATCAATTTTTTAAAAAACACCTACGTGTGTTGTGTAGTCACTTCAAGACAAATACAATGATCATAGAAACTCAAGGTAATTCAAGGTCACAGACATAAAAAAAGTTAAAAAAAGAAAAGTTTATCATCCATTCTTGAATGCGCGCTCACGAGTAGAGATGGACAGTTTAGAGCTGCGAGTAATTTCTTACATGTATAATACGTATAATACGTATAGAACGTCCGTATAATACGTCTAACATACGGTATTATACGTATAAAAATCATATATAATATGTTATGTTTAATGTACGCCCAATCCTATTCACAAGCATGTATTCTAATTCAATTGAAAATTTATTGAAAGACTTTGAACCTCCAATAGGTTATTTAACTGAATGTTACGATGCAATTATTCTTGTTTACACATTATCTATTGCGGGATTCTCTAAATGTCTTATCGATAATTGTCGTTGACTAGCAAAAGCCAATGTCGTGCTTTCTTCCAGATAGTCTTGCATTGGTTGTTAATGATAGCAACAATCGATAAAACGTTTAAAAAGAGAATCCCGCTGGACCTCTAATCTTGAAAAAAAACATACGAAAAACTAGAAAAATATTATAGTATACGTAACATATACTATGATATTTCCCTAGTTTTATGTATGTGATACTTTTTTACTTTGGCATAAATATATAGCAACAATTGATCTCTATTACACAGTATGCTTAATCGGATTTAATAACATCCATAATTATGAAATTGGTCAATCATAGCTGTTTCTCGCAAGAATGGAACGAATGTGATTAGCCAATTTCATAACGGATACCATTAAATCCGATTAGCCCGGATCTATAACAGATTTTTAAACTTTAAGCTATAAGAAATGGACGAATCACAATCAATTATTCTCCTCGCATTGATTGTAATGTATTGGCCAATTTCTTACGGCTTAGAACACCTATATTATTGTAGATCCGGACTTAAGGATGCCGTGTAAACGTAATCTTGGATTCAGTTCTACAATCCGTAGAACATATACTAATGGAGCGAGCAAACTGTGCTGAATAGTGATCTCTGTTGCACAGCATCCTTACTCAGATTTAATAACATCTGTAGTTACGAAACTGGCCAATCACAGTCGTTCCATTCTTCCGAGAAACAGCTATGATTGACAATTTCATAACTACGGATGTTATTAAATCCGATTAAATGTGCCGTATAAGGTCATAGAAAGGGGAATATGATTGTTATTTTTTTCTCTGTCACTATCAGGAGCGTTCGTAATGAATAAGGATTAGGTTTTGTTATTAACATTAAAATAAATATTTGTTTATATTTTTCATTAATTTACCTGTGAAATGATATGTTCCGATATAATTTATTATCGTCTGCCACATCTTTACATGTGAGAATCAAACAAAAGACTCGGATTTTTAAGACGTCACACGGGCAGGGATCATATCGCTTAGAATATATACCATGGTGGAAGGGATAATATGGTGTGCTCAATTTGCTCTCTTTAAATCTTCGCCGTCTCTGTCTATGAATGTCGCGTGAAGGAAAAAGGCTGCCAACTGTGAAACGCTAAACAGAGGGCTATATTCATAGCCCGTTTTTAAAATTGTCTTAAATTATGTTTTAAGATGCTAATACAGTCCTCGAATTGACTTATAACAGCTTAAGACAGTCTTAAGATCATTCTACATTGGTCGTAGACGTCGCAAGTCACAAGTTTGTTGCTTCAGCCAATCCGATGCTTCAATTTTAAAGTCGAATGATGCTTATGACGGTTCCGACGCTACGATATGATCATTGTAGAATGATCTTTAAATGCAAGAATCAATTATAAATACCTGCTTGTATCGCGTCGTGAAATTGATACTGAATCTTTTCTTGTTTAACATACTTTATGTTTCTCTTTCTATGAAAAGAGAGAATACACTTTAAAGTGCAATCAATAGAAGGAATAAAGAATAAAAATTTCCTATCAGAAATCGGATACACAGATACTTCTGATAAATTGATATCGTTATTCGTTATTCCTTCTATTGTGACTGCACCATTATGTTCCGAGAAACAAGTCCATTTGAGGACTGTATTAGCATTTTAAGACATTATTTAAGTTATAGTTTTAAAAAACGAACTATAAATATCGCCCTATGTTTAACGTTTTACATCTGGCAGCCTTTTCCTCTCACGCAACATTCATAGACAGAGACGGCGAAGATTTAAAGAGAAATTCTTGCAAACTGAGCACACTATGTTATCCCTTCCATCATGACATATACAACTAGAAGAGGAATAGATCGCTAACTGTGAAGCCAACATCTGTGCGAAAGAGAAAGGTATAGAGATCTATTTGACTGTCTATCTTCTTGCGCACGTGCCACTTCATTCAACCCGTTGCCCTCGCAATTTGCGTTTCGTTTCCATTCCACTTCGTTCGTATGTACATCAGTAACAACATCAGAGGCCTAGTTTCCACTGAGGGTTTAATCCGAATCAAAATGTAAGAACCAATTACTGTCGAGTATATCTCTATACAGTTGAACGAGAGGGGAATGCTCAACTGTAGTTGGTTGGTTCTTACATTCTGATCTGGTTTAAAAAAAACCCTCGGTGGAAACTAAGCCAGTATGTAAGAAACACTAACTCAATTATTTTCACACAGATAACAGCAGACGACAGTACAGTCGATCACAGAAAGGTAACACTTCTTTTTCGATTTTGGAATGCAGCTAGTTCATCGAGTGATTGATTCTTATTTATAGATCCGTGAATAAGGTTTTTTCATGTTGACGTTTGACGTCCATTTTTAACGTTAAAACAGATCACGTGTTCAAAATTAACGAATATCAATTTTGATCTGTTTTGATGCTCGACTTGAACGTTGAGCACAGTATAAAAATGCAGCCTATTACGGAGAATTAATTACAGAGACCAAGCGTTCCGAAACTCGAAAAAAATGTTGCAACTTTTCCGTAATCAGTTATATTGACGTATGCGCAGTGCAAACATTTGGATCTCTCTCCCGCACAGAGAAGTTAGCTTCATCTCAGTCTGCAAACTAGCATAGGTAATTCCTGTTTCAATAATATGTTCTAAGGTATTTCGTTACTATTATCAGCTATCACCGAACAACAAACGGGTGAGGTCTGATGAGTCAATTACAAATTGAAGAAGAGAAAGAGATTATTACCAAATATCTCCTTCTTTATCTTACTTGCCGGCTCGCCAGTTCACTATGCAAAACATAGGTTCGCTCCATTAGTATATGCTCTAATACCGGATGCAGATTAGCACGATGTCTAATGAGCGTATAGCTTTAGAATGATAACATTGATGAAGTTGTACGCTCATTGGATATCGCGTGTTGCACGTAACGAACATCGCTCTAGGGACTTATTACAGTTCTTTAGACAAAGTAAAAATTATAAAAATGACTCATTAAATGTCATCAATCAAACTCATTAAATGTTAATCAATGAAGTTATAAATATTCTAATAAATTCACTTTCGTAATTTTCAAGAACCTCGTTTCAAAAACCGTAATAAGCCCCTAAGTCTGCAGTCGACAGACTATAGCAAAACTATAGTAAAACTATAGTAAGACTACAACTGCTCACTGAGCGTTCAATGAGTTCTTGCATCTGATTGGCACGTTCCGTTAGATCTAAAAATATAAATTAGATACAAGAACTTAGTGAGCAGTTATATTACTGAATGCACCCATTGGCTGTGTTCAGTGAACTCAACAGTTGAATCCGCTGAACGCAGTTATTTACACGGCACCCTTAATCAGATTTAATAATAATTCATTGTTATGAAACTGACCAATCACAATCGTTTTATTTTTTCGAGGAACAGTTATGATTGGTCAATTTCAACTATGGATGTTACTGTATGAAAGCTAGAGACTTTCAAGTAAGAGTCTGACCAGTGGACAAATATGGCGGAAATACTTCACTTTATATTGCAGAGAATATATAAATAGCAGCAACATTTGGCTCTATTGTAGAGTATATAAGATCACATCACTTTAAGGTATTATTTCTGATTACGTGCTATTATATCCATAGTAAAAAATCTTATCATCATGTAAGACACTATAAAAGAATTTATTATTAATCGTAAAACTATTACTTAACTTATTATTGGCTGAAACTTGATTCCGCTTCTGCAATTACCATTCAATGGGACATAAGAGAAAGAAAATAAATGGAATCATAGATTGATTTAATATCTATGTTCATATTTACTGTAATCGAATCATAATATTCTGCTGTGTCCACGTTAATGAAGAAGACAAAAAAACAGTATGTAACCAATGGCATTATATGACAATGGTTGTAATATAATATACATCGACAGCATATAATATTGAGATTATACTTATACAACTTTCATTCATTCCGCAAATTATAACAATGAAATTATGACAAAAATAGCGGAACGACTGTGATTCGTCATGTTGATTCCGCGTGAGTTCCATTGTCAATTTCTGCTCTATGGGGCAGCACCCTTAGGACGATTACCCTACAGCGAAATAGAGTAACGCGAAACAAGAACAAAACCAATCACAAGCGTTCCACAACAACTACAACTGATGCGGAACGCCTGTGATTGATTCCGCGTTACGCTATTTCACTGCATGGATAGGTATCCTTATGTATTGTCTATAATGGGCAGTAGCGGATTAAAGAATAGGCATAGAAATCGACCAATCATAATTGAATATGAAAAAAATAATCAACTATGATTGATCGAGTTCTACGCCTACTCCTTAATCAACTATTGTTAGACTAAATCAGACTATGCATTGAAGATTGAGATTAAAGATTAAAATTTCACCAATGAGGATAAAGAAATTTTGGCTCCATTTGTTTTGATTGGTCAATCTTCAATCTCATTCTTCAACGCGTAGTCTGATTCCTTATTGCCCATTGTAGACCATGTATTAGATTGCTTTTACATGCAGTAACTTGCGTAAGCGTAACTTGCGTCAATCAATCAAATCATCTCACTAGAGATTGCATGTTCCAATATGTGTAATATGCTCCTACTCATAGCTCTTACTCATTTCAACGCGCTTGATAGAATGAGTAGGAATTGTGATAGAAGCATGTTGGAGCTTGCGACGCGAACAAACCTTAAAATAATGCGTAGTAGCTGATATAATTTGATTCGATTTAATTGATTGACGCAAGTTACGTTGCATGTGAAAGCAATTTTACTTGAGGGTCTCTAATTAAATCCAATTAAACATGTAATAGAGCTCTATTATACATACGGAATAAAAAGGAGAAATTGAAGGATAAAAAGGGATTTGTAATACGATGTCAGAAAGTCATGATACGAAAATCAGGATACGATTTTAGTGCCGTTGCGAGAAAAGTTGGAAATATATGCCACATGATAACGCGGAATACACATGTATGCGTTACGTTTTATTTTAAATACAAAAATTCCAATTTGTATAAATTTTAATTTTATTTGATTAAATAGTAATTAATATTTATCGAAAAGTACATACATTTATAAACATAAATAACAAAAAGAGTTACGAGCCAGATTTTTATATATTAGGTGTGGGAAAAAGTTCGTGGCGTTTTTCCCATTAGATGGCATTAAAAAAATGCCACGAACTTTTTCCCATATCTAATATTTAAAACATATGTTTTGACATTATTATTAGGTCATCCTCAGTGCATACATGTAGAGAACATAAATTTAACAAGATTAATTAAACTGTTAGATACAGATTATAGTACACAAAGTGTTAGTAGTATTCCTTCGTATTTATTTTCTGTCATAATAATAAAATTGCTTTAGTCTTGTAATATTCTCGGTTACATTCTTCCATTATATCGATCACAATTAGTCCATAATGATGATAAAATTGTTTAAATATGTTGAGTCATTCAATAAAAATATACCAGAACATATTCTCAAATGCGAATTTTTAATCAGAATATAAATCAGTAGTTGAAACAATGAGTCAAATTAATTACATACATTTATGCATAGTCATAAATTACCATTAAATTATCGTTTTTTAACTTATCGACATCAAAAAACTTTGAAATTAAAAAGAATAAAAACGGGATTTGAACGATAATTTTCGTTTTCAGAATGTAGACTACACATGAAAATACATAAATTTACAAAATTACAGGAAAATGAGAGGAAAAATATTTATCAAATTCTCTAAATTGATAGTTTTTTCTGACAGGAGCGCTCGAATTTGTTCTTCCATACAGCGCTTTTCCGACACTGTGTTTCGAACTCATTTTTTTCGAGATCAGCCACTTGAGTTTGGTCTCCTACTTTTTACTCTGTATACGGACGAAGTGGAAGGATTAGGGTAGAGTCTTAGATTTCAGTCAGAGAAATGATCGACTTATGTCAGTTTCGCAAAAGTACTAAAAAGTATTAGAAAAAGTATTATAAATAGCGTCATTTGCAAGATAGATTATGGAATCCATCAATCATCCATTAAGCAGCCATTTTTGATACACAGGAATCAGTTCAGTGATTGACTGCTAAGTCACGTGATTGCAATAACCAATTAGAATATTTAACACCAGACTTCTTTGATAAATCTAGGTTCTCTGTGTTCGGTTTGCACACTCAGGCTGGCGTCCCCTGAAAATGAAAATTTAAAGCGGAACGGAACAGCGCGATCAATCACAACTCTGCAACTCATTACCCTGTTTTTTTTTCTGCGATTGTGATTGATCTCACTTTCGTTCCGGTGTAAATATTCGCTCATGAGACGCCAATCTCATACGCTGTAAATAAACGGTCATGCTTATAAATATTGTTTTTTTATTGTGTTCAATTTTGTCAGTGCTCACATTAAATAAGTCACATTAAATTGTTGTTCATTTTGATTATTGTAAGTGTAATGCCCCTGCATGTAATTAATAATTACCATAAGTAATTCGCTTCTTATACACTGAAAATAAAAATTTATGAAATTTTAATAAATATTTGTTTAAAAAATAGTATCAATGAAGCACTTGCTTATAGCAAATAAAAATTTATTCAATAAAAAGTAATACTTTAATTTAAATATTATTTTTTAAAATAATATTTTTAAAATAAATATTGAATTACTCTAAGCAAATGTCCGTTGGTACTATTTAAATAAATATTACAATTTTGTAAATTTTTTTTCAATGTAAGCTTTTTTTTGTTTTATAACCTTTTATTTATTTCCATCTTAATTGGGAACACAAAGTAATAGAAAGGAGTAAAATTCCCAGTTTTCGTTCCATATATGGTTTCCAATTTTTTTTTGCTGATAGTATCGTTGTTACAGCCAAAGACTTGAGTATCATGGAACAAAATTGGAATGAATTCCGATCGGAATCATTTAATTATTCCCCAGATTTGTACTGTATTTTCTGGAGAAAACGGAATAATTCTGATCGGAATCCATTCCGACTTTATTCTATGATAGGTGTCCTGATATAAGAATATATAAAAATACAAGGTGTTCCAGATAGCACGGAGGTGAATTGGAGTTTATAGAAAATTCATTTTAAAGAAAACATACAAAATTAGAAAACTGAATATCTGAAGAATTCTTGAAGAATTATCCACAATTTATTATCTACAATTCATTTTAAAGAAAACATACAAAATTAGAAAACTGAATATCTGAAGAATTCTTGAAGAATTATCCACAATTTAGTTTATCTTGAAGTATTCCTCAGAAATTCATTACAATGATACTTCGTAACTTACTTTATAAGTACTGTGAATACTCTGCAAATTAATGAGGAATTGCAAGTACACGTATGCGCGATCGATAGATTATATAAACGTTGGTCAGACATAAAGTTTTTTACCGAGCGTGTACCATAACAGACCTGTTTCGTTTTTCGGGGATGTTGCATCATCCTTAATTTTTTTCAAGCTGCCGAGCTTTTTCGTATTTGTTTTCTTATTTTTGGATTTGTTACCTGCATTTTGGAACTAGTTTATGGCCGAGCTGGCTGTGAAAGCCAATAACATAGTTCATGTATATGGAGTATGCAACGCGAACAAATTTTGAGATTTAGATCCAATTCACAACTCACAGTTAATTCTTAATTAACCGAGATTCAACTTATTCATTATATTCTCTTTTCAATTCTAGAATTAAAAGAGATGAAAAATAAGTTGAATCTCGGTTAAGAGTTCATCGTGAGTTGTGAAATTGGGCTTTACTGGATATTTTATTACTCTATATGCCTATTCTAAGCATTTCTTCTTGAATTCATAAGGTATATCTGTTGATGTAGAGAGAACACTATATGAATGCTTCAAGAAATTCTTAAGGTGTCTTTTCATACACAGCATGATGTCACAGTCTAATGTCTGCACCTGCATTTTTCCCTTTCCATCGCTGATTATATGTGCCTCGTAATATTGCTCACGCATGAGAAATGATCCGAGCGCTGCAACGTCGCTACATGAGAATGCTGCTTTAAGAATCACCCTTCCTTGATTACGCAACGACGCGTGGGAGTAGGGGAAGGAATGCTACTCTTTTGCAAAAGGACGTTCCCTCGCTCTTTCTGTATCTGGATCTCCAACCGAGCAATCAAAGTACCGTGGCTGGCTCCCGCTGCTAACCGTTGTGTAAGCCACGTGTTTTTTTTATCCAATTCCAAGTCTTGAATCCTAACAATCCACCCTTCCACTTTTATTCGTGTTTTACTAAATCCACACTTTCACATCCTTGAATTCTTGGGGCAGTTCATAATATCTCATTAATTGTACTACTCTTAAGTTTCTTTAATGCATAATTCTAGAATACATAATAAACGCGTATGCTTTTGAGCTCGCTACAAGTAGATTAATTAAACACGATTAATTAATTTGCCCCTTTCATCTCGCGTTGGATTCCTTGGATTAATTCGCGCGCTAATATTTTAATAATCAACCATGTGTCCACTCAATATTAAGCTCATTTATTTTTGTAATTAATAATCGTCTCGTAGTGATAGCAACAGCTAATGAGCCTTATTTTATAATTATGTGGGCAAGAATTGTAAGGAACTGATCCTCATTATTAATAAATTTACACACGAATTGTAAATCTCAGTACAAATTATTTATGTTCCTCTCCTCGCCGTATTCCTTCAACTAATTGTGATAAACGAATCGTGAGTAAAGCAAGTTGTGCCAACCGCCATGTGGGACCATAAGAAATCTCCAAGGCACGCTTGTTGTTAGATAGGAGGCATTCGAACCACGTCATTGGGCTGAAGGGACCACGAGGATAACATAAAGCAACTTAACGCGATTCACAACCGCGTGGTCTAGCATTTTCGGCCACGCGGTGCTCGGGCCGCTGCCACATTGGACGCACCAGCGTCACTTCATCACGCCACCGCGTCTCTATTCTGTGTATAATGGTGCGTAATCACGTAACTCGAACACATCGCGCTACAACATCCGAGTGTGATGAGCTATGTGCTCCGATGCCGGAATGCGTAACATTTGGGATAACATCAGGGATGGTGATTCATATCGAGCTTGCTCACTTTGCGTCTCGTCTCAGATCTATATAAATCGAATCAGCCGAAACGTCCTGTTAATGACAATATAAGGAGGGATAAAGCCGTTAAAGATGAATAGTCTATAAGGCAGGAACTATATACGAAACTAATGTCATTAACACGTGCTTAAGGTACATTTCCATTGCTGAGAAGAATGTATTGTAATCACAGATACTGTACGCTCTTATATTAGATTATCTAGCTTATAATTAAAGACCATAAAATTTTTCACTTCACCGAATCGCAATAATATCTCGCAAAAACATATAAATAAGTTAGATTGACAATTACTAGAATGGATCCATCGGAGCTAACTTAAAACAGCGGACAGTTATGAGAAATATTTTTTCTTAATAACTAAATATATAATAGTATAAACTATAATAACCTAAATTAAGATAACATAAAATAAAATAACAAGTGTTACATGTGTCGCATTAATTTAGATTGAATCAAATTAATATAAAAAAAAACAACAAAAAAAAAGCGAAACTTAGAATACTAGATAAACTTATCAATAGAGCAAATAAACATATTTAAAATACAAATTGTATCCTCATCAATTGTAGCCATGAGATATTCGACAGGGTAGGGGAGGACCTCTCGCCCTGACAATTTTGCAATACCCGTCTCTGTTCAGTAAAAGTACTACTACATTTCCAAAAGTACTACATTTCCAAAATGGTTTGGAGTTTCACATACGTCGCATCTAACACACAATGGAGAATTCACTATGTCGAAACAGAAAAGACTTTCCCTTAGAGATGTGTGGCCTGACTTAATTCTATTAATTGCAACTGTCCTTCTCTTTATTTTAAATTTTCTGAAATTTTCAAACTTGGACTCCACCAAAATAGTTGTTACTATATCCTGCACCGCGAGTAAGCAATTCATCGCTCACCCACCAAAATAATTCACATCTGTCGGTTCCATAGATTTCAGAATTCAGACACTGGGATTCCCAATTGCGTATCTTTGTCAGAGGCAATAGCTCCCCTAGTTAGCCTATCTTCGTTCCCCGAAATTCCTATGTGACTAGGAATCCATATTCCTTCCTTAGTTCGATCTCAACTCCTCTGTCTCTAGTTAAACGAAGGATGCTATCTTTAATAAAGAGAATGAGATGCGATTTATCCTGGTCAAATTGTGCGTTCTGCACTAAGGACTGATTTAGAGTCCGAGAAAATAGTTAGTTTGGGCCCATAATTATATCCTAGTTCCAGAGCCGTGAGAATCGCCATTGCTTTGACACAATATGAAGAGACAAAACCCACCCATCCTTGGAGATAGATATCCATCATAAGATATCGCTGCAAAATCAACATATTGCGAGTCTTCTACACATGATCCATCAGTAAAAAGATACATAGACGAATTAATCTCCTCGTTGAATAGTCCTAAAAAAGTAACATCAGTATCATATTTAGAATTTTGCCAAAGAATTTTTCATCTTCAAGATTCACCTCTGGATGAAAAAGCATCGAATGATTTTGAGAAACACAACGGACTATCAAGGTTGGGAAGGCAGTGCTTTTTAACGTCTACGTCCTCTTGAGCTAATAATCGGAACTAATGCAGTCGCACTGCGTGGGAGTTTCCGCCAATTCTCTAAGCTCTTCCAAGGATTCAAAGAGATGACATCTAGAGTTTACTAGTCTAGACAGGAAATTTTTCCCTAAGCATTGGAATCTAACAAGGGAAGGCTCCTTCGTCTCGCACAGAATAACATAATCGGAGTACTCTATCTATATTCCATGACCACTCTAAGAGCTCGGTACTGAATTCTGTTACCATAAGTTCAAATAAAAGCTTATTCAAATCCTGAAGCATGAAACCCCCATATTCTAGTCTAGATCTAATCAAGGCATGATAAATTAATCTAAGTAACTTGGGATCAGCGCCCCTTCAAAGGCGCCCGATGCACTTTAATTCGTAACAAATGGACAAATACAACGACTTTTGATATAATTAATATGGGTAGATTCTAAATTAGATTGTAAATTCATCCCTAAGAACTATCTTATCAGAATTTGCAATAACTTCTCCCTGAAGCCGAATCGAGAAAGATCTTTTATTATATTTAACTACATTACCCCGCCTAACTTGAGTTTTAAGAGTTTTATTATTCTTGCTAAATACTCATAGCTTAGTTTTCTTTGCTGATAAGCTAAGACCAAGGTTATTCAATGAGGTAAAAATCTTGTCAACTGCACTTTCGACTCTATTCAAAGATTCCTCGACCGAGTCCATAGCAGAAAAAATGCACACATTGTCTGTGTACTGAATTATTTTGCACTCTTGAGAGTTGACCTCCAATTCGGCGACGTAGATAGCATATAACATAAGGCTCAGAATGCTGCCCTGTGGCAGCCCTTTGAAAAGCCTAAAAATTTCTTGTATTTCCCCGTATCTACACACTTGACGCGCAGATACCAAATTATAAATAAAGCGGCACATAGAGGGGATACTCAGATTCGTTAATCTGTTAATTAATATATCAATTACGTTATCATATGCTGCTTTGATATCAAGAAAAGCAACTTTCACCGGAATATCCGTTTGAAAGCCTCTGAGAATTTCCATATAGAGAATTACTAAGTTATTCATGCATGAAAGCCCTCTATGAAAATGCCATCGGACGTGAGAACGGAACACTATCACGCCATGTCTATCATTACCTACCTATATCAGGCTACCATTCCGCCTCGATAGTTGCTTTTGGTGCTCACGGTCCTTTTCCTTCGGCTGACCGCAAACTGCGGTATCTACACCGACGTGCGCGATTCTACTTACTTTATTTAATCGACACGGGTGAACAACCGTGAAATAGCGACGAATCTATCATAGTCACTATCTCGCAGACGCGCAGGTGATGTTTTTAGTACCTCCTAAAAACACTTTATCAACACAATCAAGCCCATCGAGGTGTAACACGTAGCGTAGCTATACCAGTTACGAAACTGAGCATCTTTAGGAGAGACAAAGTCACGTAATCTGTGACCATTTTGAGAACTGTACACGCGTTTCACATTTAAATATTTTAACTAAATTACGACACTGATTAATATGAGCGTTTTGAAATAAAAGACGCATATGATACATGTATCACAATAAATTATTTTTATCTTTGTTTAATATTGCAAACAATAAGGATAAAATTAAGTAATTGTTTTAGTCTATGTCATCTATGTTTTTTGTTGGAAAACTGTATAGTAATGAAATTATAAAATAAATAAATACTATTCATTTGTTATTTGTTAAAATGAACTATTATTGAAATGTGCGTGCGTGTGTGTGTGTGTATATATATATATATATATAATATACATATAAAAGGTATTTACAGGTATATTTTTAAAGGAAAATTTTACTTTATTCAATAATCATAATAATCACTGTTCTAGAAAAAAATAAGTAATATAGAAGAATTAGAATAATATAGAATTATATAATAATAATAACCACTATTCTAGAAAAAATAAGTAATATAGAAGAATTAGAATATAGAATAATATAGAATTAAATAACAGAATAAAAAGTTCTTAAAAATAAAATTAAAAAATTAAATTAAAATATTGTAAGGAACAAAGTAAAATAATATCCATTATTTAACACATTTACATTAATATCATAAATCCACATATATCATTCTGTTTATTTTTCAAATATTTTTTATTATGTTCATATTAGATATGTAATCATTAAAATACATAATAAATAAATAAATATGTTGAGAAATAAATATAGAAAAAAATAAGTATGATTATTAGTAAACAATAATAAAAATTATCAAATAAATATTGTAATAGAATGAGATATTCAGTTACATGATTAAATACATAACAAAATGATTAAAAACATAATACAATGATTAAAATTAAAACGATTAATGTATAATTGTAAATTTACTTTTTATTATGAAAAATAAATGTAACTTTAAGTACTATTTAAAAACACATTATCTGCTTTAAAAACAACAATTCATTGTTTTAAACATACAAATTCTCTGTATTAGCAGTTTGTGTTTTTAAAACATAGAATTTGTATTTTTTAAAGCAGTGAATTTATATAATTAAAACAAAAATACATTATGCTTATCAGGATAACAGAACCTTAATCTCTAAAGTCTCGAACTTTAATGCTTGATAGCTTGATTTACAAGGCCAATCATCACGTTTTTCTGTCAAATTCGTTTCATGATAAAACGTGTTAAATGAGATTAATTTCATCAAAATCGGAGGTGAGAACCCTCTTCTAAATAATTATCAGAATGAATTTTATTATTCGTTCGATACTTCGATATTACAATCTTCCTAGTTTGGTTAGATCAACGCAGCCATCTTCTCTGTGGTATGACTGATGCATGCGCGTGACGAATAAAAAAAAGTGATATGTCGTAACTGGTATATCTAGACTGTGACGAGGTCGTCAAAAAGCGTGTACAAAAGTGATCATCTGAATTAGTTCGATCGAAATGTCGTTTTCGTTCCACGATACCGTTTTCGCAGTTTGCACACTAATTTTACATGAAGCTCTTGTAGTTTTAATAACAATTTATGTAAATTTCTGTTGTCTTCCTGTTATTTTCAGAGCATGATATCAAAGAATAACATCTCTATTCTTACATTATGTGTGTTCGATTGTGTGTGCGTAAACGTATAAGAGGAGTTTTGCGAACGTTGCTTACCAAGCATCACCAATTCAGAAATCCGACTTTTTTGACTTTTCAAACTCTAGTTCAGTTGCTTTAAGCGGGGAGCTCTTATATAATGCAAGAATTGTTGTATCTGAGCACAAGAATTATCGTAACACTTACTTAGACTGCCGTATCTCTAAGAGACAGCAATAAATCGTATGTCATTCGCCAAAGTACTTATGTCTACAATTCTTAAATCTCTAAGTAAGTGTTACAATTTTTGTGCTCAGATTCTTAGGGATTCCGCACTAACGCCCGTATTCATAATCAGACCTTGTACTTAAGGTTTCCTTAAATTTATTTTCAGATACTCTACGAATTATTTCATTGGCTACCGAGCATCTAAAGATAAATTTAAGGAAGTACAAGGTCTGACTATGAATACGGGCTTTATTTTCCATGGAAAATATAAAATACAGAGAATGGCATCAGATAAGATACGGAAACATGTTTATAATCACTTATAAAAACTTATGCTAAAGGGGGAATACGGACATCGAGCTGTGAGTAAGAGAAACAGAAGTATTTCTGTTTTCCTCTATCATTTTTGGTATGTGCGCAGAAAGAAGAAAAGTTACTGAATAAGACAGAAATATACATCTTCTGTCTCTAAGTCTTGCTCACACTTTCCATTCATTCATTGGTTGGATAGGCCATTCCTCCTCTAATAGTATAAGTATTTATGTTTATAAGTACTTTATGTTTATAATTAATTATTTTTAATAAATACAATTTATATATAATATTTTTAATAAATCGAACATGAAAGCAAATCATAACCTCTGTCGATGACAACGAGAATATAAATGATATATATCGCAATTATTGTAACTTTTAAATTTGGTTAAGTAAGGGGAAAGAACATAGAATAGAGAACAAAGAATAAAAATTTCAATCTATCAGAAATCATGTATTGTGGAATACACAGTTTCTGATAGGTTGAAATTCTTATTCTCTATTCTCTGTTCCTTTTATTGTGCGGAGTCCCTTAAAGCATAAAGGATTTAAAAAGCAAGATCAAAGTTGTAAAATAAATAACTTTCTAAATTATAAGTATAAAGTGATTTTAGTATTTATTGAAAATAATTAATTATAAACATGTTTCCGTTACCTTATCCAATACCATAGTTTATTGTATAAAACATGTATATATATTGTATTTATTTATTACCACATATTATATTTCTATTGTCCAAATGGAGAGAATGGATTAAAATGGATTAAAATGGATTTAGATTTTCAGAAATACGGATTCATGAATGTTAAAATGAATCCTTTTCAATCCTGAATGCATTTTTATTCATTTATAGAAATTGCATAAAGCAAATGTCTATGCCTTTTCAATTCTAAATGCATTTTTATTCATTGATAGAAATTGCATAGAGCATATCTCTATCGCCTTTCAATCTAAAAATAATATTAACATTTTCTGTGCAACGTGAATACTACTCAATTCAATATTCTGAATATAAAATGCAGTTTTTCAATCTAATTGAATAAAAAAATTTTTATTTAAAAATGGATCATAAATGCTACTTAAATTATTCAAAATTATAAGTAGGTAATTTTTCGTTTTAATCCATCTAAGTTCAAAAAAGTTGTAACTTAAATAATTAAGCTATTCTTTTGTTTCTCTTTTAGAAGTAAAATGAATGATCAAATGTGACACTCACAAACCAAGTCGAACACAGCCCGAATATTAGACTAATTACGGCGCGCGACATTGGCCAAGCGAGATGAGATTATCCGATACTTATCCAATATCTCGTAGTAATGTAAATTACGTATTTATATTTTATATATTTATATTTTATTATATCTGTTAAATTATGATATTTTTATCATATTTATATAATTTTGAAAAAGAAAAAAGGCAAAATTGATCACTTGAAGAACAAATGCACGGCCATAATCCAAGCTATAATGATTGCGATTCGTCCAAGAAGTCCTTTTCATCTCAATTGTTGCTTGGTTTGTCAGTATTTCTTCATAGAAAATATGGATCTAAACGTATTAGATATTCTATCAACTTTGGGATTTGCAGTTACATACAAAGAAACATTGATGTATGAGGTTGTAATCGTTTATCATCCACAGCCTCATATTCTATCACCTGAGTCTGGTGCTCTTATACTATATATTGCAGATAATGCAGATATTAATGTTTACACTATCGACAGTTATAATACAGCTCATATTATGGGAATTATAAAAATAATAACTCCCATAAGCGCAGTTATAGCTGAAGAACCGATCGCGAAATATAAAACGTCTACTGCAAAAGATTTTGGCTCGCGAATGTATCCTTGAAAATGTATGAAAATTATGATGTATTTGGAATAGACAGAATCAAAGTTAAAAAAATTAATTACGATGAAGTTTCAACAGAGTCAATTAATAAAACTGATTTCTTATGGATGTAATGAAAAGCTACATCGGAACTTCTTGGATGGAACGGATTTATAGAGTATCTGACAAAAAATAATACAAACTTTTCAACGTCTCGTATCATGCCATTTATATTTTGCCATTTATTCATCACCCAGCGAGTAATTATAATACAATTTATACAACATTGAATTGTGTTCTTGAAAGTCACATGGATATGAAATATACATAGTAACTTTTGACCAGCTTTATATAAAAGCTCGTGAAATAGTAGCAGCTTTTGAGCAGAAATTGGATCGAAATTTTCGAAAATAATAGTAAGACTTGGAGGTTTCTATCTACTTATGTCTTTTCTTGGATCGATACTATAAAATGGACAGGAAATGGACAGGATCAAAAAAATTCTTAGCGCTATTTTCATCCTCCCAATGCTGCTGATAACATGTTAAATAGTCATGTTTATACAAGGGCGATTAGAGATTACACATTGCTTCATCAACATGTTAAACAAATTTGACGAAACATCTTGCTTTATCAACAAGCTAGTTTTACAGATGCACAAATAGATGATTATACAAATGATTTTCTAGAGGGTTACATTGAAGATATACTGAAAGGGACAGTTTTATATGAGAATATTCTACTTATATATGAAGAATCTACTTATATATTTCAACCATTATTGAAACAATTCAATGATAAGTTGAATGAATTAGAAGATCGAGGGCCAAGTTATGGATATAATATTTTCACATCGTATCAATAGCTGAAGAATTTATTAGAACTGAAAGAATGAGAAATTGGACCAGACTGCTATCAAAAAAATGCTTTCTTATTTTCATTTGCTGCAGAACATTTCCTGTACGCAAAGTCAGCGCATTTATATCTGTATTTATATCATGCTTATTTTAGAAAATAATATGGACTAACAAACGTTTAAAAAATTTACTAATGGATTTTTTATTATTAGACGATCTAATAAATTTAATTGCGGAACGTGGACTGACATAGTGATTGAACAAACGTTGATGAAATACATGAAAACTGAAGGCGGAATTTCACGGGGAAGAAGTACTTAAGAAAGCATTTTGTGTAAGTGGGTTTATGGAATGTATGCTATGAATGCAGTCTGTGAAGGAATTGAAAAATTTTGCAATGTTTCTTTAGACACCATTAATCAACATGTTGATGCAAGAGATGATTCACCAACAGAGATAATGCAGATGTAAAAAAAATTGATTCGCATCTCATAATTTTTCTCAAAAACCAATCAAATTATGTTGTTAGCTACTGGTATTGTCGGTAATGATCAAAATAAATTTTTTGATGCATATAATATTGGTCACATCTCAATGGAAAATATGATAGGACATTTCATAACATCAAAGCGTTCTAACAGAGTTCTTCCACTTCTTTCCATCAGAAGTTCTGTTAAACCACGAAAAGTCTCTATTGATCCTCTATTGCTATTTCAAAGAATATGTTTAAATAAAAAATTTGACGAACATCTCTGCGAATATTTACAATATGAATTATCTCCCTATCCTTTGGCACTCTTCACCGAAGCAGGCATGCGAAAAACTAATAAAAAGCGTCGGTTTACATATTTTAAACCTTGTCATATTGAACTGGACTAGAATTAGTAACGTTACGTATATCATCGATGGTGGATTTCTTCTGCTTCGTGTCATATGGCAACAAAATGATACTTTTCAATGCATTATTAATATGTTGATTATATACAAAGACATTTCGACTGTGATACAATAGTATTCGATGGATATAATGACAATAATAATGACTAAGAATATAAAAGCAATGGAATAGCTGCGACGAATCGCTACACTTTCTGGATCTGTCGAAGTTATTTTCGAAGAAACAATGCATGTAACTATGAGTCAAGAAAAATTTCTTGCCAATTGCTCCAATAAAAACAGATTAATTTCGATGCTGATGCAAAAATTACAAAGTGTCAACATCGTTGCGAAACACAAGCTCGAGATGATGCTGACATTTTAATAATAAAAACAGCACTTGAAAATTCACTTCAATTCAATTATAAATACTACAGTTGTTGGAGAAGATGTAAATCTTTTAATTCTTCTAAGCACTTTAATTCCTCTAGCACATTATATTTCTTCATATGAACAAATTTTTTTTATTAAATTGGACAAAGGAAAAATTGAGACACAGATTTATTCTTCTGATAGTATCGACGATTACACTCAAAGAGCATCTTTTATTTGTACATGCTATCACTAGATGTGATACAGCATCTGCACTCTTCAATAAAAGAAAAATAAAAGCTCTAAAATTGTTGCAAAAACGTTAAGATTTGCAGCGTTCAGTAGAAATATTTAAGCAGAAAAATTGCCCACCAGATGTGAAAAATGGAATATGTTTCCTTATGGCGATGTATAGAGCACCAGTCACAGAATTTTTTATTAATAACTATCGATACTTGAGCTTCGCTAAATCGACAAAACTCAAGAGACCTGTCAAATTATCATCACTTCTACCAATAGCTCAACAGCATCTATATCGCATACCAGGTACAAACTTAGTTGGATAAGCAAGACCCTGAACAGTGGGGATGGGTAATTAATAATCATTTTTTAGAGCCCGTAATGACTTTATTATCACCTACACCGGATGTACTTCTCAACAAGAGAAGTACATCCGGTTTTTTGTAATTGTACGAAAGATAGAGTTATGATTCTAATAGTGGCTGTAGAAAAGTGGGATTGCCATGCTCTGTAATTTGTGATCATTGTCGTGGTCAATCATGCCTCAATATCCTGATGATAATTCTGCTGACACTTTTTGCAATAATTACACAGAAAAAACAGAATACGACGAAATTACCGCCACTGATTATTTAACATACTATATCAGAGGAAAATATAAATACCAAAAGCAAAGTAGAAGAAAAAATATCTGAAATTGAACATGATGATGAAAAAGAATCGTAATGATTTTATATATTTAAAAATAATAAAGTATAATTTCGAGACCTCTATCATTTAAATTTTGTTTTATATATATTTATATTTTATAGATTAGACCTGAGGAAACCATGTCAAAAAAAAAACGTCTTGCATTCTAATTCGAAGGTGATGCGGAAACGAATGCATTGCTGTTATTCTCTGGTTGACACCTTGTTGGCCATATAATATGAAAATAGTTAAAATGTATAGAACGTTTTTTGTAGAGAATTGTTCAATTTACAATTTTTATAATAATCATAATTGACGTTCGACCAATAGCGAGATATTTGAAAAATCGATTTTCGTGACCTTGAATAATTTTCGAAGCGAACATGATATCGATGGGGATTTTGCTCGTTATTTATAATGCTAAAATAAAGATGTGTGCAAAAATTCAGCTGGGTACTAATTTTTCCGAAGTAAAATCCTAATTGCACTGGACTATATTGACAGTATACAATATAAATATAATAATTATTTACACTTACAATACAAATATATTTGAAGTAAAAACAATAAAAAAAATAACAATTGTTCGTTATTATTGTAACTTAAAATATGTTATAACTTAATTTATTGTAATTAAGATTTAGATTTTGTAATTAAGATTTTTTATTATAATTTAGATTGCTTTCTAAAAAGTTGTGATTTTTCTCTTAGCAACATTTATATCGTTGAATCTTTCACATGCAAAATACATCAGGATTGTTAAATAAAAAATTATAATCGATTAATGAATTTTTATGGTCGTTGCACGCAACTTTAGGGATATCAGTGAGTCGGGCTAGTCTGCTCGCCGAGCAAATGAACATAATTGGTTGTTACTTATAGATTCAACCAATCATATTCGCTCGGTAAGCATGCTTAGCTGCTTTGCCGTCTTGAACTTGATGATTTTGAACATATCGAATATTTCGAAAAAAATATGATTGTTTCAATCTTTTGATTGATCCAAGACTTTTTGTCATTGCATTTTCAAGATTTAGCAGAATAATTCTATGGATTGGCGATTCGCTAATCCGCTTACGCGCGATTCGCTGCATGGGACATAAAGCCCATTTTACATTAGACACAAGCCGATTGTAAGTTTGTTGCGACAGCTAATCTGAAACATTGATTTCAAAATATAAGTTTTAAGTTTCGAATTGCTGTTGCAATAAATTTGCGATTAGTTTGCGTATAATGTAGAATGGGCTTCAGGAACAAAATGGTCGCGTACATAAAACGGCGTTAGTGATTTGAATTCTTTGATATGCATGAATAACAGCGATACGGATCGTGCGTAAGCGGATTCATGTATCGCTAATCATATTTTCTTAGATCTGCTTGTAAAATTTGCAAAAAATCTAAGAGAATGATTCTATGATTGGCGATACGCAAATCCGCTTCATGAAACATCACCCTCAGATTACTTTCACATGCAGCATAACTTGCATAAATGTTACTTGCATTAGCCAATCAAATTGTCTCAACAGAATAAGATATAGTAGCTGATATAATTTGATACAATTTAATTGGTTGACGCAAGTTACGCTGCATATGAAAGCAGCCTCATAGGACAATACTCTAAGGGTGCCATTGCGGGTGTCATGAATTGTGGAAATGCGGAAACGCGAAAGACAAAATTAATTAAACTTTACTAGAGGTTTGTTCGCGTCGCATGCTCCAAATTAACCCAGAGAATCCACTTAGATCATAGGTCAGGCGGTTGGAGCAGTTGCATTCATGTGCTTCAACGGTTCAGTGACACGGATTTAGAACAAGTGAGCCTGTCATCTAACTTAATCTATGAGATCACTTAAACGGATCGGACATGTGTTTCATTTTCGGGTATTTTGTATTACTTCGATTATTTGAAAAGCGTTTTTATACAAAATAAATGCGTTTTTAATAAATATAAAAGTTATATTATATTTTATTATATTAATATTATTTTATTATATTTTTTAAATTTTTCTAATTTTATTAATTTTATTTATTTATTTTATTTAATTATTCTTTTTATTTTATTTTATTTATTTATTTATTTTATTTTTTATTTTATTTTATTTTATTATTTTATTTTATTAATATTATATTATATTGTTATATTATATTTTTATATTCGTATCAAAAATGCATTTATTAAATGCGTTTTTATATAAAATGAATCTGAAATACTTTTATCGATACAGTACGTTTTCAATTATTATTGCATGCGTAACATGCTCCAATCGTACCACCTTCTAAGGTGAGGCAAATGGAGCATGCTCTTAATTGATCCATGGAGTATAGTCTTCGCCACGCGAACAGTCGCCATATTGATTCCGATGATGCGAATGTATTGAAGCGTATTGGGCATGTTGGAACATGCGACGCGACTTTATATTTTCGCGTTCCATGGGGTTCTGTTCTGCCTGTTTTGATTTCCTAATATTACATGGAGCACAGTTTCCGCGAAAAAATGGAATGGTATAGTAATAAATACACTTTTGTATTTATTTAAAAAAATTGTATTCATTTAATTCATTGCAATTTTTCTTAATATGCTTATCTTTTCAGCTTATGTATTGAATACAAGCATTTTAATCAGTAAATATCGTTATAAATTAATAATTTGTAATTCCCTTGTTGTTCCGCTTTTCCGCTAAAATTGGACTGCATATAATATTAAAAGATCAAAACAGGTGAAACAAAACGCGCGGAAACGCATAAGTCTAGTAAAGTTTAGTTAATTTTGTCTTCCGCGTTTCTGCATTTCCACGCTTCATGTAATGGCCCCTAAGGGTGCCGTCACGTGCGGCGTAACTTGCATAAGCGTAACTTACGCCGACCAATCATATCGTTTCACTTGAACATCAGTTTCTGCCTAGTTACTTTATGCTTTTTATGTTATTTTATTGTTACGTCAAAATCACTATGCGTCGAAACCAATTTCTGGTCATTTTAATTTATTCTGTCTGAAAAAAATGCACATGGTTTCGATTTTGCAACAATAAAAATAGAATAGAAGTCATGCGTGGAAAGTCAAAACCAGTCAAAATCTATGTAAAACAATACAATTATAGATATTTTGTCTCTGACAGATTTCCTAATCTCAATAATCATCAATTTTAATGTTTAATGTCTCTCGAATCACAGGGTAGAACGGTTTTTTTGTCAGATTCTTTCGTTTTATGCAAATATGTATTAAATAAGCCTAAAAGTGATCTCACAAGACTTTCCGATTTTAATGATACATTCGATCATCCGCTCATATGTACGCGAGGGAAAGATATCAGTTCCCCATGAGGCGTAATTTTCGAGATGCATAGGTTATGAAATCAGTTGTAATCAATTATAAATTCGTTTAGCATTTCTGTTAGTTAGTATACAACAGAAATTCTAATTAGCAATTGGTCACATTTCTCTTTCGCGAAATATGCTTAATGTAAATATCAGCTTTCAGAGCTATGTTCAGATTTCCATCCAAGTGCCATTCAGGTATCACTCCTTGTTTACCGAACATTAAACAAGGATGACATGATGGAGAACATCCAGGTGGGAATCTGAACATGTCTCTTAATGGGGTATTCTAATAAAATATAACATATTCTAGTTAAATTACTAGAATCCGCAGATTAAACTACATTCGAATCTACATGACCGGACAATACCTTAGATTGTAAAAATTACTATTTTAAATCGTTTATATTTTGTATGAAGAATTTTGAAGTGCAATTAAAAAGGTTTGCAGGCTATATTAATAGCTACTAAGCATGAACTCGAAGAGCAACCCAAACCAAGCAAACCAAATAATAGATATACTACCCGCTGGCATTAACACTGTCACAGCAGTTACACTGACAAAAGCCAAATCGGCAGATTCGCAAATGTCCGCGCTTCTAGATCGGATGGAGAAATTGGAAATTTATCACGTGACAAGTCACAGGCCTCGCGGAATTCTCGTTGCAAAAACCATTCAAGATCACAATCGAAAAACAAGCCGTGCTGGTATCATCGACGTTTTGAAAAAGCTATCAACTGTACGCAATCCTGTACCTGGAAACCAGCGAAACAGGAAAACTAGAAACTGAACTATCCTTGGCGACAGATAGTTTGGCAGCTCGTCTCATAATCAGAGACTGTGTCACCGGCATCAAATTTTTGGTGGACATCGGAGCGGATGTCTCTACCATTCCTGTCTCAAGACATAATCGTATTCACATTAACGATCGGATACTCTACGCTGCAAACGGAACGATCATCCCTACATATGGACAAAAATTACTCCAGCTTGATTTGGGATTTCGTCGTGTTTTTCAATGGCCTTTTATAATTGCCGACATGGACACTTTCATTACTGAATCAGATTTTCTAGTTTTCAACTTGCTGCCTGCCATACGGCACAAGCATTTGATCGATAACACATTTCTTAAATTCTCTGCTCAACTAGTCAACAAAGCTAATCCTCGTTTAACAGCGTTGATGGATGACTGCCCATACAAAGAGATCCTAAGCAAATTTCCCGAAATAATGTCGATCACGCACAAACAAACCACACACAGAGTGGAACATGTAATCAAAACAACGAGTTCCCCGTGTCAAACAAAGCCAAACGACTCTGTCCAGAAAAACTTAAAGCAGCTAAACAAGAGAGTTGAGTACATGATGCAACAAGGCTTACGTAGATCTTCCAAGAGCCCTTAGGCTAGTCCTCTATATCTCGTGCAGAAAAAGAATAATGATTGGCGTCCATGTGGAGACGGATTACCGCAAATTCAATGAGGTAAACAGATCGTTATTCAATTCTGTTCTTACAAGACAGCACACACATTTCCTGCATGGCAAAACCGTGTTCTCTACGATAGATCTAGTGCATGCATATCAACAGATTCCAGTTCGCGAATCAGATATTTCGAAAACCGCAATCATTACACTGTTCGGACTTTTCGAATTTCCTTATATGACATTCGGACTTCGACGCCGCACAAACCTTTCAAAGATTTATGGACTGGATAACTGCAGGACTTGACTTTTGTTTTATTTATATTGATGACATTTTAATCGCTTTGCAGGACCAAACAGCATAAGGAGCATTTAAAATACTGTCCGACAGACTTTATGGCATAGCAATCAATCCGAATAAATGTGTGTTCGGATAGAAAAATGTCAGCTTCCTGGGACATACCATCAGCGCATCAAACTTTTACCTGAAAAAATCCAAGCTATTTCGCTGAACTACTAATTCGCTGAATTTCAGGAACCAGTCATGGGACTTCGACGATTTTTAGGAATGTTCAATTTCTATAACCGGTTTTTCAAAGATCTCGCAAGACGTAAATGCAACAACAATGCGAAAATATAATGGACTCCTGAGCTCAAACAATCCTTTCAAGAAGAGTTAAGAAACATCTCGCTCAAGTTTCGCATTTCCAGACAGCAAGGCAACACTCTCATTGTAAACAGACATCTCAGACAAAACAATTGGTGCGGTTGCATCAGTACAACAACGATTTTTACAACCATTCAATTTCTTTTCAAGAAAGCTCACGCCTACAAAGTGTAGCAAATAAAGTATAGCGTATGATAGAGAATTATTAGCTATCTATACGGCTACCAAACATTTTCGATATATATTAGAGGAGCGAAACTTTCACATTATCGCGTATAAACCCCTCGTGTACGTATTCAAGAGGAAATCGGATCAAATGTCGCCAAGACAAACCCGTACTCTTCATTTCGGAGGTCATACGTCATATTCCTGGTGCTGAAAACATTGTAGCAGATGCATTATCTCGCGTCGACACTATCGTGATGCCAACTAGTCTCAATATGCAGAAGCTCAAAACTGCCTCGGACGACTAATTGCAACAATTGAAGCAATCTACATCAACGTCTTTGAAACTCAAAAAGTTTACCTTATCGGAAATAATATCCAACATTTACTATGACACTTCAGAAGAAAAGATCAGACCATCGGTCCTCTATCTCCATCCAAAAGTTTTATTTATTAACAATGATTTCCAATTTACTCGTTGGCCGGAAGCTATTCCATTACAGGATTGTACTGCAGATACGGCGAAGATATTTTTCACTTACACTCACACTGGGTAGCTTGGTAGATTTAAAGCTCCACGCCTGACCACAACTGATCAGGGCTTGCAATTCGAAGTTGTTCGATGCATTAATCAAACTCGATTCTAAGCGTCGTCGGACAATTGCATACCATCCAGAGTCTAATAGCATTATTGAATGATGGCATCGCTTTTTAAAAACTGCTTTAATGTGAAACTCAATGGACTGATACACTATCAGTAGTATTACTCGAATTAAGAACTTGTTATCAAAGAGGATCTAGGCACTTCTGTAGCAGAATTAGTTTAGCACTACGTTTAAAGTACCGGATGAGTTATTCCCCTCTGAAGAAATGCCGAGCGATGAATTTTTATCGAGGATTTCCGCATAATTATGCAAAAGTTACGGACCTAGACCAACTTCTCACATTAAACCTAAGTTATCTTTCCAAAGATTTGTAGAACTGCTCTCACATCTTTCTCAAAATAAAAGGTAACAGCGTTCCTGGACCAACCGGACGGCAAAAAGTATATATTAGAGTGCATTTCGGACAAAGTCTTTGCTATATGATAGAAGTCGATGGCAGATGTATCAACGTTACTGTCGATAGACTTAAGCCCATTTATTTATAATTCAAGACTCAGAAACTACTCCACCTTCAACTAACATTTCTAGTGCAATGTGAACCAAAGACATATCCTGGTCCAGCAAAGCAAAAGACTGTTAGATTTAAGGATTAATTCGATATTTTATTAAGCGATCAATAAACATAAGTTTCTATTTGTTTCATTTAATTTTATTTTCGTTCTAGAGAATTTAATCAATATTTTTTTCCTTAACATTGGAAGAGGAGTACTATGGCGTTGCAAGCATTAGTTGCGGCGCTCGAATCAGTTCTTTTTTCCGGTTTTTCTTTCTCTCTCTCTCTCTCTCTCTCTCTCTGGTGTCATGGCACGTTCTGCGTGCGGATCTTTTGAAAGCGATAGATTTTAGCGCTCAAGATTAATAATCACCCTATTCATTGCGAGATCGACATCAGTTATTGCTCATGTCATTAGGTAATTGCTCGCGTTGTAGATAAATATATATATTGTAGATTCTTATATTATATTATAGATTCTCTTATATTGTAAATTCTCTTAGTTTCTCGTATTCTAATCGTAATGCGATACCAATATCCGAGCCGTCATACACACGCAATCATGTCTCTATTTTTGTAATCTGTACGTTCTAAACATTTGAGTTTGTATATTACAAACTGCCTTACGGCATATAAGTCAGAATCAATGGGTAACATTTATTTGCAAACATAATAATTTCCCGCCAATTATCCTTCGCTGTTAATCATCGCTGGCGCCCAGACACGCTCGGTGCACATTGGGCACAGCCACAACGTACATGAGGTACAGACAAGCGACATGTCCCGGCAAATTCAAATTAAGATTACAACTATTATATTTAGTTAGAGATAACGAAAATGATCGCAGAGCGGAAATTTAATCTATTCTCGATAATAATTGAAGCTTAGATTTAATTTAGTTAACATTGACTTGATGTTAACATCATAGTCATGAAACATGAACAAGTAATATTGTTCATGTTTAAGTCGATTGACAAAATAGCAACATACTTTTAATTTGTCGAAATGATAAATGACACGGATCAAGAAAATAATTACGGGGTATTGCTTTTGATATAATTTATTAAAGTAAATTAAAATAGCTGTAAGATGAGATAATTATTATATTATTAGGTGTACAACTTTGCTTCCGCCGTTTCCCTATAGATAGCTTTAGCGGTAAGTGGTGGTCGAAATAAATAGATCATAGACGTCATACAACTTGGGCATCTGTCAACATAACCCCATAGAAACATTAGTCGATTTGTATCTGCATCATAAAGTTATTCTCGATT
>Ga0157364_1000356_pt1 | contig 28962 bp, 18 predicted proteins | sample AttsexASBM2_FD_111476 | JGI IMG/M metagenome (GOLD analysis project Ga0157364, IMG submission 111476) | Fungus gardens microbial communities from leaf cutter ant in Ribeirão Preto, State of São Paulo, Brazil - Atta sexdens ASBM2 | ecosystem: Host-associated > Fungi > Mycelium > Unclassified ... | reverse complement strand
TTTTTATCTTGAAATATTTTGCGATTATATCCATACACTCTATATATACATATATATATATATATATATATATATATATATATATATATATATATATTTAAAACATCGAAATCTAATTTTTTTATATTTCAACGTTTTTATGTAATAATAATAAATAAATTTAGTTCGCACTGTTAACTGACGCTGACTTCTTTGACAGCCCTCCTTTCACATATTTATTTAAGTCTTCTACTTTGCTCACCCGTCTATTATATAAAAAAAATTAGACATTTCTATATGGTAATTCAATTTGCTAATGAACCATCTCAAGATCAAATAAGTATTTATGTTTATTATGCAAATTGAAGTTAGCATCGTTGAGTTAGATGATATCGTTACCATGTAATGACGCGTTTACAGCTAATCCTTTTCTTTGTATTTAATTTCGTCTAAGTTTTTCGGATATTCGTATCAGAACATGTATTTCTTGAGAGAAGAGCTGTTTGTATTCAAATCCTGAATGAAGGCCAGATATCTTTGCGTAATGTATAAGAAAATCAATAAATCAGAATTTATTTCATAGAAATATTTTATTTCATAGAAAGGAAGGAAATAAAGGACTTTAATTGATTCTTTTTTATGCATCATGCATTATGCAATATGTAAAGCCTTGGGTTCCCGTCCTAAAGGTAAAAGTTCAAATTATTCAATTTACAGTAATCTTTGCCTACAAGAATTATGTTAGATAAAATAATAAAGTCAACGAAGCTTATATTGATCTGATTCATTCTACGATATGATTATCTTCGACCTACCTAGTGTATCCGATAAATATACTCGATATTCGAAGAAATGAATAAATAATGAATATGAATACGAGTACAAAATATAATTTTTTTGTATTCATGAGAAATGAATAAATTTTTTTTCGGTTTAAATAAATATATTTGCGAATATGATTACAAACATTTTCGATTTTATATTCACTTACATTCTGTGACCATAACTATATTATACATTCCTTATTTGTAAAAAGCATCAGCAATAGCTTTCTCTTTGGTGTTTTTTTTTCCAGATTTTTATCAAGTTGAAAGGTGAAATATTTTACGGCATAATATAAATACGATATAAATAGTTATTCTAATTTTTATTGATATTTCTCAGTGTTATACATTCTGACACAGTAATATGTCTCTTTTTTCCTCTTCCCTCTCCTATTTCCTTTTTCTCCAACTTTCATTTTTTCTGTCGCCATTTCTAACTTTCTCAGCCATTTCACTTTTCTTTCCTTTCCTATTAGCCCCTAAAAGGAGGATGCTCACGGTATAGAGAGATTCTGCCCTGAGATGGAAACCTGAAATAGAAATCGATAAATTCTTTTAGAATACAATGAAATTTATCCCAATATTAAATTCCTTTTTTTTATCGGCAAGGAAAGTTGAAAAAAAATCATTTTTGAAGTTTTACGTCCAATCAATCTTGACTATTAATTACTATTTAAGCCCGGCCAATTAGAGATAGAGTAGAGATATCCTCTCTACTCTCATTATTTCGCTCGCTCTCTGCCTTGCTCGCGTACATAGTATGGTATGTACAAAAAATTGGATAAAATTATCCAATTGGAAAAGCAAATGATCTCTCACATAAAGGAATAATATATTAGCAAATGCTAATATTTTAAAACAAACAGAAAAAAGTTAAGCTAATACGTCGAATAGAGAAGATAGCTTCAATCTTGACCTTGATATATGTTATCAAGGTCATGACCCTGAAAAAAAAAGAAAGAAAACAGTTCCTTGGCACAAGTTTCCTTTCAGTTACCATAAAAATTGCCGTAATGTATTTATAAAAGGAAATGTTATCTGAATATTGCTATCAAGTTGCTTATAATCGTTAATAAAAATCGATAATCCAGTAGGCAAAATCGAAAACCGTTTTCCTCAATTGTGTGGACAATTTAAGCAAATCTTTCTTTATTTTGTACACCATTTGAAATCCTAATCTTCAAATTGTTAGAAATGCGTGAAAATTTGGAATCATTCCAATGATCTAATCAACATGGTGACCCAACAGCTCTTAAAATTCAATCTTTTTTAATATTCCAAACTTATAAAACTATAAAAAACTGTTCGATGATGTATTGTTTCTTATACGTGGATCGTTTGATAAGTTTGGTAAATTTCCATGAAATGGCGCTACAATCCATTTGATGACACGACATCTCGAAAGATCCATTCTTCGAACCCCTTCAGGCCAAATTTCAGCCAAAAAGGATGCATAGTTCATGTTTGGTAGTCATTTGAAGCGAGATTGGCGTGCAAAAAAGTGCTCTTTCATCAAGACAATGCGCCGTCCCACAAGTTGATCGTCGCAATGACAAAACTACGAATTGGGCTATGAATTGATTCCTCATTCACCCTATTCTCCGGATTTGGCCCCGTGACTTCTTTCTGTTTCCAAACTTAAAAACTTGGCTCGGTGGGAAGAAATTCTCGTCAAATGAGGAAGTCATTGTCGCCGTCAATGAGTATTTTGCAAACTTTGAGACAGCCTACTTCAAATGACTACCAAATGTGAACTATGCGTCCTTTCTGGCTGAAATTTGGCTTGAAAAGGTTCGAAGAATGGATCTTTCGAGATGTCGCGTCATCAAATGGATTGTAGCGCCATTTCATGGAAATTTACCAAACTTATCAAACGACCCACGTATATAATTACATATTCGAAAGGACTTGTTTTGAAAATGGTAACATTCTTATATTTGCACGAACTATCCCGCATTCCCATAACATGTAAATGTTTCCGAGACGCTTTCGCAAATGCATGTGAAATGACAACAACACGATTTTTTTACTAAAAAGGAATTTTATTCAATACGGGAAGAATCTGTCAATTTCTCTTTCGAATTGTAACCATAAAAACATCGCTGCTTCAAATCGATTCTCTTTTTTTTCCTCTTGATCTTCACGTAGGATATACTAAATATGGGCAATATTTTAGGGGTGTAACAATATATACAAGAGCATATTAAATAACATAGGAAAAGGAGACATACGGAGAAAGTTGTCATGGATATGAAAAATTAAATGAAAAACTAAATCACAATATATTTATGAATAATTTTTATGACAGTTAACATAATTTAGCTAAACAATTACTTGAAGTCAGAATATATTACATGGATATTTATAGATTATTATGTAGAAAAAATTGTTCAGAACAAGTAAAATCTGCTAAATTGAAGAAAGATGAGATGATTAGAAAATATATAGGGTTTTAATAGGGAATGAGAGAAAAATTTCCTATATTTCGATTGAATTTAAGAATGAAGTGTTCAAAGTAAGCAACAAAAGGAACCAAAAATAAACCTCAACCTTTAATGGAATAAAAAACTGATATTTATCGTCAGAATCAGATGCTATCCTATTAAATTTGTGAGAAAAGTACATTATGTTATCTTGGAAAATTTTTTTCAAAATTTTTATGTAATTTTTGTAACTTTTAAAAGAATTTTTCAGATTTTCTGTACGAATTGGGATTTTTTATATTTTTCTAATAATTTTTATACAGTTTTTTAAAATTTCTGTATATATAGATTTTCAGTACTGACAATATACAGAGTGTTCCCGGCTTAAACCGCCAAACTTAAAATATGAATCAGGATCTCAAAGCAAACAAAAATTTTCTTCTGGACGTATGCTCGCAAACGCTTCGTTCAAGAGATATTTACTTCTGAAGTTATACAGAACTGTAGGAATGAATAATTGAAATATTTCTTGTTTTTGTTTTGAAAGTTATTGATAGGCTTTTGTTCGCAAAGATTATAGTTATAGTTCGTAGCTATGTTTGTTGAATGCTTTTGTTGAATAAACTTATAAGCATGCCTCGTATGTATAAAGAATACGCCGATATGGTATTTATATAGGTTTTTAGATGACAGAAGTGCTAAAGAAAACGCTGTTCGCCGTAAATACGCCGCATAATTTCCGAAGATTGCTGGATAAATCAGTATTCTTTTTAAGATTTCAATGGGTGAAGGAAACTGGGTCATTTAATGATTTATCAGACTGATGAAATTTTTGCTCTATTACAAAATGAAAGAAGAACGATCATCATATTGCAGCATTTTGATCAAATCTATCAACAAATACGATTATCCATCTGGTTCTGCATTAAAAATTTCACCCACAGTCATATGGAAGACATTTTCAGCCGATAGACATCTATTATCTTCAACGTCCAGCATTTATTACCAGCTGATATGTTACGTAAAAGAGCATTTGTATTTGCTTTTAAACCAAACAGATAATGATGAATGAATTTATAATTTTCAACATTTTGTGGACAGATGAGATCATACGTAGTAAATATATATTATTTACCAGGCAAGATATTCTTAATCAAAGAAATAGCCATGTTTGGTCACATGAGAATTCTCGAGTAATCCATGAACAACATTTTCAACATGGTTTTCAATATAATGTATAGTTAGGAATAATAATGGGTAATATTTTAATTGAACTCCATTTTTTATCAGCTCGCTTGGATTTCTCGCATTTTGAAATGAATTTTATGACTTTTGGAAAACATTTCTTTGAATATGAGAATTTCCAATTGGTTTCAATTGAATGGCTGTTTTGCTCACTGTGACAGAGGTCTTTGACAATGGCTTAAGAGGGGATACCACCCTGAAAAATGATACTTAAATCTGGCAATTTTTTGCAGTAAACTAATAAAGTCAATCAAAGATCGTTTTGAAGGGCTTTAATATATAAAGTTTTGAGAGTACAAAAAAATTTTTTTTTATTTTCATCTCACAAGATGGCGGTGAGTGCATAAAGGGTGTACACGAAATTTTGTACATCATTGGATCAATTTGAATAAAAATGCAAAGAATTTTATTTTCTACATACTTAAATATACTTATTTTCTACATACTTATAGAAGTAGGATTTTTTCAAAATATTGATTTTTATAAAAATGGTCAATTTTTGAAAAAAAATTACGATTTTCGACCAAAAATTTCCATCTTTAAATGTTAATAACAAAAAAGTTTTTTAATATATCGCAAAAATCTTACATAGTTCTTTAGGTTAAATATCTGAGAGTAATCTGTGCAAATTTCAAGTGAATCGATTAAGAATTGTAAAAGTTATTGTGTATACCGTTTTTGAAAACCTTGTTTTGAGAAAAGCGCGTTTAAAGTTTTTAATACTGATTTTTTGTTTATAAATTTATAAATTGGAACTGTATCTTTAGTTTGCAATCTGCGCCATACAACTGTCCTTCAATTTTCTCTGGGGCTTCCTTTATAGCTGTTTTAATGCCTTTTGAGTAGTTTTTGTGACATCCATCAAAGAGCGTTTGGCTTTTTTGCGGCGATCCGCCTCCGCGCAATTATAGCACACAGTGTCTGCGGTGATATTTAGCACTTACATAATTTGCATTAAATCATCATTGAAATTGCATATGGCTACATCTATTGCTATGTCTACTATAATCTTACTGTCAGAGATCGTTTTCAGCGCAATCAATAAACCATATATAAGTTCTCGTTGTTGTTTTGAGTATATTCTTCCAAGCAACGTGTTAATAGATCGTCAGTATTCAAGTTCTGTATATAGGTACATTGATTTTACAGCTTCATATACAATGTTACTTAAAGGCATTTTATGCGTGTATTCGTTTAATTTGTTCGTAGCTCTCTTTGTTGGTCTTCTCCTATGAGTACCAATCAGCACTTTCGGAACAATTTTCGTGTTGCGGTTTCGTGTTGAAATCTTATGATGTAGCGTCACTCAAATTGCATCTCTCATTTTTTAAACAGAATCATGATGCCGTCTAATAGCCAAACCATAATAAATACTCAATTCATCAATCAATGAGCCCATTAATTTACCTTTTTCGCCTAAACTTTTAGTATTTTTTTTTAAATCTCGGAGCCGCTTACCTATATGTTTTTGTACATCGATGCATTCCTTTTTGTATATAGTAAAACTCTTATAAGGTTGTGAATCTAATATACTTTTGAATCTTGCTATCCCCATCGCCAATATAATGAGAGTATTTAATGTTATGCAACTCTTCGGAACGCGTGCTGTGCGACGCCGCTCGGAAAAGATTCAGCGGGGAAATAAGACGATGCAAGATATTGGCTCTAACGGGATCATACAGTTAACATATTGACTTAAAATTACTAAAATATTTTTAAGAATATAAACTATAAATTTAAGCAAAAAAAAAATTCGACTTTTTTGAAATCTCAAAGTGGATTTTCTCTTAATATTCATTTTCCCGGAAGAAGGATTGGTCGTGCTGTACCCATGGCTTGGCTTCATCGGATTTACCACCATTAGATTTTCTTGTATAGGGTACTCTGAAGCATAAAGTGCAATGCCTGTTAATGATCTTCAATTATTAAAACAAAGAATTATGCAAGCGTGCGAAGCAATTACAGACGCACAATGTCAGTCAGTCACTCTTTCATTGATAAATGTAATGCTTGTCTCCGAGCTGGAAGTCATTATTTTGAACAAAACATTTAATAATTAAATTTTGATTATTGTAAAGTAATAAAGAGGATATATTTCGACATTATTTTGATATTATTTCGACATTATTCATTCCTACAGTTCTGCATAATTTCAGAAGTAAATATCTTTTGAACGAAGTGTTTGCATACGTCCAAAAGAAAATTTTTGTTTGTTTTGAGATCCTGAATTCATATTTTAAGTTTGGCGGTTTAACTCGGAACATCCTGTATAAGAATACAGTCAAAGTCTCACTATAAACTCTTTGAAGCATTTAATTGACTAATCAAAAGAAAAAAATTTTATTAATTGATAAATCAAAGAACGCTTCAAAGCATTTATAGCATCAGACGTTACCTAAATGTTGTAACTTTTTAAAAAAATTTCTTAGATTTTTTCGTATGAATTGCTGAAAACTTCTCAAAAATACTGAGAAAATAATTTGAAAAATATTTGGATTATACTGGAGAATCTTTTAATATTCTTTTATATTCATTGGATATATTAGTATAGGAAAAAGTTCGTGACGTTTTTCCCGTTAGATGGCATTAAAAAAACGCCACGAACTTTTTCCACACTTAATACTACCTCGATTTACTATCTATGCGTAACAATCATAAGTGCACGATATATAATAAATTTCTATATCTTTTATAATAGATTTATATATATCTATTATAATAATTCGATTATTATAATAGATATATAAAAATTTTATATTAAAATAGTTTCAATTTGGGATTACATACATATATTTTTGGGCAATATTTACTGATATAAGAATTCATGTTTTTTAAACACAGGCAGTGACAGCGCGTATCGCTAAACTTAAATTAAAAGCTGAACCTGTCCTATATTTACTAGATGCCTGTAAATTGTTACGAATGGAAAAAGACAAAGAACGTAATCTAATATCGCAGAAGGAGCAAGAAGAAGACACTATTTCTGATTTACAAGTATACTTCTTATGATAAATTACTTGTAAAAATTTATCTTGCGTCTCTAAATGCTTTTCTTTTAATCTTAATATATCCAGAATTCCCTTCAACGAGTCGAACGTGAATTATACACTCTAAAATGCAACAATACTGGACTCACGCCACAAATATTAATTCAACATCTGACAGGGGAAGTAACAGTACAATCTGCAATTGTAAAAGAGAAGCTTCCATCTGAGCTAAACGCAAAGAAGAATCGAATGCGAGCATTATCATTAGTCAAGGAATATTCCAGTTTAGGCGCGGATAAAATTATGACTATGAGAAACAATTTAGATGTAATATCAAAGGCTATACAAGATTTAATAGAATCCAAAGTATGTATCAAGAATGAAATCATAACATTTGAAAAGAGAGATTTATTTAACATATTATATGGTTTTATGGCAGGTTTTATTTATTTCTTATAAATATATCATTTTTCAGATGTTTTAAGCATCAATATTATTAATAATAAATGATTTAATAAGACCGTATATGTGAATGCACAACAAGTAAGATTAATATTATTAATTACTCAAATCAATACTATTAAATCAATATTACTAATTATTGTCGATAATTTGTGATATTACTATTATAGCTCTGTTAAGATAATGATTCAAGATTGAAAATTAAATTCGGTGAGCAGGATTTAATATGTGTAAAATTTATACCAAATTATTTAAGCACTAAAAGATTCAGTAACTGTTTAAAGTTTTCATTTCTTAGTTGTTGCGTATTCACATTATAATTTTAAAAGATATTTTATTTAATGTTATTTTTAGATAACTAAAAATGATATCGATAAAGTGGGACCATTCAGACAACAAGCTGCTGCTGTCGGAAATATGAAACGGAATGCTCTTGAACGTTTAGAAAAAATAGAAAGTTACTTAGAGGAATTACAATCACGATTAAAAGAAAAACAGGATTATTCAAAGTCTTTATTGGAGACATCAATACCTAGAGCAGAAGAATTGAAAAAATATATCAATTATTTAAAGACTAAGAGTACATTATATAAGCGTTGCAAAGCAGAGAGAGCTGGGCTAAAAGCTGAAAGTGGTGTACTTCAACGAACAGTAACTATTCTTGGCGAACAGGTATTGGAACATGCAATTTATAGAACTTCTTAAACTACAAGTAAATCGATAATAAATGTATGTATATGCGATTTGTATTGTGATTTCAGATAATTCATTCTTATTCAGTGAATATTACATCTAAAGTAATAATTCCAGAAAATTATACACTAAGTAACGCATTAGCGACAAATACTCAGTTGTCTCATTCGATATTGGCTCTGCGAACCAATCTTGCCCCGGTCATAAAAGGTAATATAACAAGGTTCCTTTATTTAAATAAATAATGTTCATTAATCGTTATTAAATGGGACGCCTACTATGGGGGGGAGGGTGGGATGGGGAGATCATTTTTTGCCCCTCAATAAAATTATTGGGGGGGGGGGCAGTGACTTCTCAATAGTTTTTACCTTTTGGTTTTAACAAAAGTTTTTTAACAATTATTTATTAAGAGATGATGTAAGTACATGAAAGCATGCCTTTCAGCTTTTTGTATGTTATACATAATGTTGACACGACGAATTAAAAGTAGCGATGCTGGTACGTCATCTGCTGTCCTATGGTGCTTTCCAACAAGAGATGTACATGACATGGTGTGACATAGTATCATTACATTCTTGTAAAGTCCTGAGACATATGAGAGAAGCGATATCGCATCGCGATTTCTGATTGGTAATATCCCCGCCTAATAAAAGCAACTATATTGAATCCGCAGTAGAAAATTATACATATATCTCCTTTTTACAACTGAAGGATCCATATTTGTAAACATAAATATCTAAAATATAATAAATAAGTTTGATATTTGATAAAAGCGAGAGGGAAAATTTTCGAGTAATCCAGTGCAACAAGAAATCTATATTTATAAATAATAATATAAATACGCCTCTGAAAATAAATCTAATAAAAAAAGGAGATAAAAATTACGAATAGAGAGTCAACATGATTAAAACAATTTTTTTGTATGTCGATTGAGAATTATATGAAATTTAATATGGAATAAAAATTTTGTGACGTCCCCTCTCCCCCCCCCTCTGTTGAAAGTTAGAATTATCTAGTATTATCTAATTTTCAACGGATGCAGTCACAAAATTTGTATTCTGTATTAAATTTTATATAATTCTCAATCGACACAGCAGCATTAAATTTGTCGCATTATTCTCATAAAAATCATTTACAACGCTCTGATTCATTCAATTCACGATACATCATTTGATATCATAATAACTCCATGGAAAATAACTGGCGTTTATATATTTGGTTATAAACAATTGACTATATCTTGTTATATCTTGTTATAACATCTTAAGTATAGATCTCTTTTTAAAACTCTGAGTTTTGTAATAAATAGATGACCATTATGCAAGATATTATGAGCTGCTAATATAACTAAGTATCATATCTTTAGAATATTTATTTATATTATTTATTTATATTATGTATCACAAATAGATTTTCATTTATGTATTTGAATAGGACCGAAATCGTTGGCCGAAATGTATGCATTCTAATTAAACAAAAAATTATTTTACGTACTATTAATCGTTGACTCTTTATGGGCAACTTTTATCTCCTTTTTTTATTAAATTTTATAAAACCTATATTTCAATCGAAGATTGATATGAAGAAGAATATATGTTTCGGTATTTGTAGATGCTTATTAATTCAGGTTATACTATACTATTATAATTATTCAATACTTAAAAAAGAACTTTTCGAGCTCGGCTTGTATGTGTGAGCAGTATATTAATATCAAATATTACAATAATTATAATATCAAATGAACGTTTCGACTCTTAATGTGATCCTTTTCAATAATTAAAATTGAAATGATATCCTAATATTATTCGTTATCGTATATAAAATTTAAGTCCTAAAATTCGTAAACCGGACGCTCTTCTAAGAATTATAATCGATATAATAGTCTTACATATAAATTAGCATACATATTACATAAGTAAAATTATATAAGCGAACATCCCAGTGGCATTCAGCTATATAAAAAATGTAGATAGATAGTAGAGAAATTAAGTAATGTTAAATTACAAGAAGAAAATATTCTAGTATCGTTGAATGTAACTTCTCTTTATACAAACGTAACATAGAATCATCGCTAGCATTGAAAAAAGATGGCATTATATCGAAAACAACAAAAATTTCGTTAGATGAATTCATAGTTTGTAAGAATGATACTTCAATTTACCCTTTTTATATTTAAAAACATCTGCTACAAACAAATATTTGATGTGCCAATCTCTTCTTTCATCTATTGTTGCGGACATAGCGATGCATGATATTGAGACAATAGCTATTGAAATCTATCATTCAGACTCATTCTTTTTTAAATACATTGACGATATACAACAATATTTTGTTGGCCATCTCAAAAGAGATAAAACATATGAAACACTCATAATTTTCAACTCTATTCGTGAACGTTTACATTTCACCAAAAACGGAATATCAGATTAGCTTCTTAGATGTCAAATTAATTAGAGAGGAACAATTTATATTTGATTTATTCAAAAAGAATACGGACAGATATTTCAATTACTACTCATAACATCTATTAACACACACAAAAAGAGTTACCTTTAGAATGGTCGACAAAGAAATGTAATACATCCACGATTTTATTTAAAAAATATCAAAAAAATAATTGACATTTTACTAAAACACTGCTATCCACTAAATTCCATGTTCAAAATCATTAATAAAAGATTACAATTTCACATACATCATAAAAAAACACAACAAAAGTAAAAATGACATAAGGAATAAAACTAAAAAAATATTTCATCATTTCATATATAAAAGGTATATCAGTACAGATTTGCAACTACTGCTTAACAAAGTCAATATGCATGCTGTTTTCACAATCTCTATTTGCAAATTAAATAGATTCATTACAATAGACAAGGATAACATGAAAAAAATAAATAAATGTGATGTAATATATAAAATAGATTGCAAGGACTGTGAGGCTATGTAGGACAAACAAAAACACATGTCAGAGGTGATATTGGTAATTGAGCGTCGCTTCTCTCTTATGTAGGACTATACATTTTTGTTATTCGCCGATGTTAAACGAGGATAAGATGATCATTGTATTGTATTGAATCGCTTGTTTAGGCGTGTTCTGATTCCCATCAGAGTGCTCCTCGGATGTCATGTTATCCTTGTTTAATGTTTATTAAACAAGAATGACAATGACCCCGGAGAGCGGTTACACAATTTCCATAAAAAAAGAGGGGCGATAATTAGTAGTAAACTGTCCGAAAACGGACACCATAACTTAATTTTCTACGGATTGGTAATATTGTGTAAGTAATCCGTTAGTTTGCATCATTTTTCGGGAAAGCTTTCTTTGACATATACGTGATATACGTGCGCGTATATTATTAAATATTTGATGTTTGCTTTTTCTCCATTTCTTTTTTTTCTTCTTAGTCCTCTTTTTCTTTTTAGTTCGTGGCCGAGCGTAGTGATTTCTCTCATATATCTGTGGTACGCACGCTAGTTGTACACTGTCCATATGGGACCTACAGTTTAACGTCGATTTCATCGTTTAATGATGAAATTTTGTACTCCGCGTATAATGCGCTTTAAATGTACATTGAAATCCGAAATTAAAAGCGAATTATAAATGCACTTTTAAAGCACATTTTGTCCTGCATTATATCTGTATTTAATTTTTTAACAATGCATTCTAAAAAGTATATCTATGCTATTATTGAGAAGTACAATTAAATCAACTTATTTAAGCGACAAGTACAGACTTTTGCATAATTTACGCATCCGGGAAAAAATGTTTCATATATAATTATATAAAATTATATATAATTATATAAAAAATTGACATATTTTATATACAATTATATATGATTATATGTATAAAATATGTCCATTTATATAACATTTTTTTAGGAATGCATAACACATAATGTAAAATAGAATCAACTACCCAAAGCTCTTTTTTTTATGAAATAAAAGGAAAGAAAGGGATTCATTCGTTTATGTAATGCATTGTGCAAAAATATGCTTGGACCTAAACTCTAATAGGAGATTTAAAAGGTGCTTTTAGATGTTGATACTTTGATACAAAAATAAGAACAAAGATATTATTACTAATTTTTTATTAATTTTATTACTAATGTATTTTACTTATAATATATTGTACTTATAGTTAAGTATCACATTATGATTGTCAATTTAAATAAAAATATTGCAGTAGCAAACATAATACCTTACTGAAAAATAAATATTGTAAGTCAACTTATCACAATATAATATATCACAATAACTTTAGGACAAATCAAAATAAAAATAAATTGGAATAGCAAATATAACTTGCTAAAAAAATAAACTTTGTAACTATTAGTATCAAAACTATATTAATATGCTAATCATAAAATCTCACAATAATTTTGGAATAATTAATTAAAATAAAAATAAATTAAAATAGTAAATATAAGTTATTATTACAAAACTTTGTAATTAAAAAATGTCGATCTGCTTAATTTCCTCAAAATCAGTAATCGTTATTCATCTTCTTTATATTCTTCATTACGTTCTTCTTTATTATGTTTTTCTTCATTCTCTATTATTTCTTTTCCCTGAGGTAATGTTGTTTCTCAGCCATGTATTAATCGTTTTTGTTACAATACGCATTCCTGATGACTTATATTTTAAGAGGACAGCGTCTAAATACAAGCAAAAAATAAATCTGACTTAACAGCCGCAAACTAGCAATATTTATCGTTCAGAACACATACAGTTTAGAGTTTTACATACCTAATATGAGTAATCCAGTCTTTGCTGTCTGGAGCCCACTCTTTATGAAGGATCCTTCCAATTCAACTGCTTCTTCAAATCCTTAGAAAATATTAAGTGTGGGAAAAAGTTCGTGGCGTTTTTCCTGTTAGATGGTATTAAAAAAACGCCACGAACTTTTTCCCACACCTAATATATAACGACATATATTAGGTGTAGTAAAAAGAAATCCATTATTTTTCCATTCAATTTCATGCAAAAATAATGGATTTCTTTTTACTACACCTAATATATCTCGTCATTTCTTCACATAAATTAGGACTATAGTACTTCATTGCAAGATATTTTACCTGCAATTTATAAATATGTTTAATAATAGGCACACATGGAAATTAATAAAATAATAAGAAAAGAATGTGAAGTACAGCGAAGAAAAAATTAGTCTTTTTCTTCGAGAAAAGATTCAAATTTTAAGAAGGCTTCCATATCAGTTAGAGGGAAGATATCTCGTTATCCTCGTGGCTTTGTTAGCTGCTCACATTCATTTCACATTTTCTACATGAATTAAAATATTCTCCAGTTTCATGATTTTTTTAATTGTTTTTTATTTCTTTTTGATTTTTAATTTCTTGCAAAGTTCTTTACACTTTAGAAAATTTTAAATAAAAATGTTTTAATGAGCGTTTTGTCCACATGGTTTTAATGCACTGCAAGTTAGCACTGGGATGCAAAAGGAATCAAGAAAAATAAAAATAGTTCACACTATCAATTCATACCAGATGAAACAGAGATGATTATTGTTAGCTCGTAGAAGTAGGAATTTTAAAACGATAAGAATTATCTTAGACAGTTCGAGTGAACATTATTGTAAAGAAGATATAAAAAAAGGAGGGAATTATTAAAAATGTAATAAAGGAAATCTGGCTACAGTGAGAACTACATTTAACATTACCTCTCATATTGTTTTTTGATCATATAGGAAGGTATTTTGGTGGAGAAATGTTTTGTGTAGATGAATTTTCGAAAGAAAATAATCTTCTGGCTGCATCTCTTGGAAGTGATTTATTGAGTTGACTATTTTCAGTACAATCCCTTTGTTGTGAATCATTAATCTGCTAATTTCTCTCTACATAAGGAACTAATGCATTGGATTCTGAATTAAAATTTTTCTCGTTATGAGCTTTGGAAAATATCGGAGAATGTTCTTTATAATTTGCATTTTTTATTTCAATAAGTGATATAGTCATTATGTACGTTATATTGTTTGTGATTTTTATTCTTATAAATAGCTGATTTTGTAAATTTTTTTGTAGATTTTTTCGAACGCAAAGAGAAATGAGATGACTTTCTACAGATGTCTCAGTGAAATGATAAAGAATCCGCTATACTATTAGAATTCTCACTAGGTGTCAAATTAATATCCTGATTATTTTTTGTTTTCTTATTCTCTTTTTCGTATCTTGGAATGGTATCTTGGAATGGATTGATTTGGGAGGAGAGAAAACATCATTTTTATCTGATTAAACTTCAATCATCCAAACGCTTGGATGCTTACTTCTTGCGTTCAACCTTTTCTTGAATTCAGAAACTGATTCAAAATTATCTCAACTACTCTTGAAAGCTTCATTCTGGCTTTCGAATAAGAGTCTAAAAAAAGAAATGTTGCGTAAATAGAACTAAATAATAAATTTCAAAAAATTCGGACTACAAATACTATGTGTCCCTAATTTCTATTACATAATTTTGAGAATTACAAATATTGAAAAGATATTTTAACCTATTAGATTAAATCAGAATAAAAAACAAAAATAAAAACGCAACAATTAAATTAGTTTTTAATACCTAGAATAAATGGAGAAGAAGAAATACTACATTCGTAATCTGATTTAGCAGATATACGCACTTGTATCATACAGCATATAACTTATAAATCTTCATATCTTCTAACAGATCCCAAACTACATACACTTCAAGTTTATTCGATTCAATTGGATAAAAATATAGATCACTACATGACTGAAATGTTTGTACTATTTTGACATCATTATCATCACAAAGAGGAATATTACAAATAGCCCATGATATCCATTTCGAAGGCGTATACAATATCTGATTTCCTTTAGAAAATCTTCACTTTCATAAACAAAATTGATTCTTACAATAAAATTTTTTAAGTTGACTGTAGGACCTTCATGCTCTTGAAGCAAACCTCGAATTACTAACTTGCCACAAGATTTTTCAATTGTTTAGTGCTCTAAAAGTCTTTTGCAAATTTGCTATAGACAACGGTGGACATCACAAGTTTTTTTATTTGCTCTAATTCATTTTCAAAGGAATAAGCATTAAATGATGATAGAAAATCTTGATGTCGAACTTCGTGAGCCAAATGAAAGAGATTATGAATATTATAAGAAATAAATTTATCTCCAAAAATTTCAGCACTGTAAGACATGAAGTATTGCAAAAATATTTCTGTAGAAATAACTAAATATATTTCTTATTGCACATATGGTAATAAATATATTATTGTGTAATAGGAAAAAACATTTATATACATTAGTATTCAGAGTAGAACGGAGCACAACTGGATTAATATAAAAGAAATTGGCGGCATTCATTTCCATTTGGCAAAAAACTTTAAAGATCTAATTTTTCTTACAAATTCGATAGGTAAACAAGGTGATACGTTATCTATGAGATAATTAGTTATTCAACATTGAAATGTTTACAGTACTGAGCTTTGTAATTACTTTATTCTTTGACATAAGAAATTTTAAAAATCTCTTGACTGCTCCAAAGTCAATCAAATGCATTGGTTTCAAAGGAAAAACTGTGATGCATTCGACTCCTAACTCAATATCTAGAGGAGAATCACCATTATGGTCAATCATATTATGCTTATTATGATTCATCAGTTCTAAGTTCACATTGATAGTTAAATTCAATATACGTGACAATGCCCATTCCTGGAACTCTTCGAGTGACGTTAACGTGGGCTCGATAACATGTCATACTCATACTACTCGCGCAAATCGGTGTATATCTCAATATTCTTAGTGTTTATACTCTTAATTTATACTCTTAATTTTATTACTCGTTTGTTGTTCGCAAACTCGCTGTTGAACGCGGTGTTCACTTTTACACTACCGTGTCTTTCTACAGCGTCTCGCACACGCTCGAGCACTATTTCTTTCGCGTCTTCCAAAAACTACCACGGCTCAATGTAATCCATCGTTGACCGGCTCAATGTCACGGCGCCCGTCAATATATGATTCTTGAACGCGACGTCGATCTCTCGCCAGATGAGAGATGACTCGCATACCTGCCACCAATGTGCACGAAATGTCGCTCTAATTGCATCCACGAGTCGCGCGATCCTCGCCACCACGGATTGTTTGTGTCCAACGGCGAGACGCGGATGCTTGGCACGACAAAGTTCTTCGAATCACTCGATGCATTCGTCGCATCATTGCAGCCACGCGAAACACTCCATCAAAATAGCGACCTGGCACTGTTCCAGCAGTTTTCCATTCGCTCGTGATTTTCACATGTCTTTTCACAGGCTTTAGACACACTCTTATACGGAGCACTTGCACGTGACTCGTTCACATACATTGCATGCACATACGTTGCTGCTTTTATATCTAGAATGTCATTACTTTGATATTATATTTGTCTACTAAGATGTACAAGGATGGCATAATTGATTACACATATACTTCGCATAAGTCACGAAATACTTTTTTAGCAGGATTCTCCTCGCGGTTGTAATATGGCATCATTAACTTGTCTGTTATCATCACTTCGGCGCACTTCTCACCACCTACGGAAATCTTAATTCCGCTTGCAACTATATTGAATTTTCTTTTCATTTTGCATTGAGTTAAATACTCTTCCTTTATTAAACCGAAAGTTTTGTTCCTTTATTAAACCAAAATCTCTCTTCGAAATCAATGTGCATCGTTTCGTCTTCTAATTCCTTTCCGAACCAATTCCTTTTCATCGTTATCGTCATCGATGATGACTCTCTGTTTCACATGACCTATACCTATTTCTCGATCGAAACTGCATTGGCGATATTCACACATCTTTATCTCTTCTCCACGGATTACAGTCTTCAGGCATACTTTTTGCATTCATTTTTTTTTCACAATACTGTTCACAATAATTTTTCAATGTGTGCACTTGTTGCACGGAAATACAGTGTACATTGACACTCTGCAAGACCGACCGCCTAGCGCATCAATATAATCAATATGTGCTTCCTTACAAGATACATTCCCACAACATCGGTATCAGCCAAATAGACCATGCATGCTGCACATACAGTTAAAGCATCACCCGTTGTATAGTAACACTGGATCATGCAATGTTTAGTACGACCATTCAATGCACGGATTTCTGAAAATGGCACAAATTTCTCTGCGTGATTTGTATCGTGCTCACTCAAATCACTAGCATAATCAGTATCGTCGGATAACATTTCTTCGTCGGAATCTTGGTTCATTATTTCCTCAAAAAACACTTCATCTATAATATTCGCGTATTGTTCCGGATCCACGTTTTTAAAATTCGACTACATTGGTTATGTTCTCAACATCGCATGATGGTTAGCCATACTTTTTCCATTATTCTTATTGCGACCGATTCGTTCGTCTTCCAGGACACCAAGTGCTTACAACTCATTATATATTTTATTTGTGACTTCTTTGTCCCTTTATCCCTATTGGGTCATACTTTCTTTAAAAGTAGATAATAAACAGCACCAACGCTTCTCTTAACGCGTCGCGTGCCATCGATCTCTTTCCAGAAAAAATTGTTATCGACATTTCTTCGAAGAAATTTAAGGGCTGTAGGAACGCAGCCTGTGATTTCATATTTTTCACTGAATACCACTTGCATTTTACTGTAGAAGAGTTATGTTTAGTTTAGTAGTCGATACATTGGCGCTTCTTTTAACGCGTTGCGACATATCACCAATCTGACAATGTATATAAACAGTATATAGCTTTATTTCATTATATATAGCTTTTTTTCATTTAATCTAAACTTCGCTTACGAGTAATAAGATATGGATCGAGTAAAAAAATATGTATGTCGAAAATCGATCGAGCACAAAGGATACCTTGTCGTCATCCCTTGTCATTAAGTCCGTCATCGAGGGAAAAAGCGAGATATTGGGAATGTCCTGATAAAAAAGCATCAAAATGGCTAATGTGTTCCTCATCATCAACGTCATCAATGCCATCAAAATATAAGCCATAAAAATATAAGCCATGTTTTCCTTTCTTATTTCCAACCTCCTACTTTCTCAACAATTCACTCTGTGTATCAGCCAGACGACATATATTCTTCGCAATATAGCTTCCTAATTTTATACTTTTTTGCCAACATGGAATTATTCTTGACAGAAGAAATTTTTTATTAATATATCTTTGAAGGTCTTTTTATTAATACCATTGTAATTCTAAAGTAACTTTGACTACAAGTTTTAATTTATATATATAGTAATCTATAGTAATACATAGAATACATAGTAATACAGATGGACTTTCATCGCTTATATTCAGTATCTTTGTACTTAATCTCTGGAGTTTTCTTTGCTTTAAATATTGTATTGTATTGGTGTTTGTTTCACTATTTTTATAGTGTTGTGTGTTTGTAACGCTGGTGTCACCTTGTCAGAAAAGCTCGCTCACCAAGGCGGTGTGTAATTACAACGATTCTCTTCGTTATAAGAATTTAAATTTTATTGTTGAGTCGAATTGAAGATTTATTCAAAGCGGGCGGTAGGCGAAGTTTGTAGATCAATAACTGCTGCATTCGGTAAGATGCATGCACAGGTAATTCGCACTTGGAATGATATCGAGTGGTTTCTCATAGGTTTCGAAAGAAAGTATATTGCGCGCAATGACGGGACCGACAAATCTCCGAAACTCAGACAATTCTCGCGCACTGCGGTGTCCTCGCAGTACACGTATACCGAGAACGTTAAGTGACAAAAATGCAGTGATAATACGCGCGAGAACATGTGTGATTCACATTTCAGATTCGGAATAAGAAGCATTACGAAAGAATAGATGATCCGTATTAATCAGAATCGGGAAGCGAACTAATTTCTCGCACGCAGAATGTGTGCGCGATCGTCACCTTTTCAATGGTCGCGCAAGAGGGGTCGCGTGCCATCTGAGATAGACAGCGTGATTAGAACGAAATACACGTATGTTTTGAATGAAATGTGGTCGCAGGCATATTTGAACAGGGACGATTCGGTATCTATGAGTTCACTTGCCATCCCTGAGAATATTTTGAAATCAACGATGATTCCGGAACATATAAATTTTAACGAGAATTTTTGAATTTACGATGCTTGTGAATATCTTGCGCATTTTGACACCAATATGGATATTTTTATTATTTTGATAATTTTATTATTTTGACATCTAATATTTACGCTATATTGTTGCGGCGTAACATTATATTCACAATGACAGAATGCGAATTTACAGATGACTTTTTTTGGATTATTTTATTAGTTGACCCGTTTAATTTAAGTATATTAATTTAATTTATCTGTTCTATTTAATTATGTTTATATGTAATATTGAAGATAAGACGAGCTCGAAATAACATCTGTTATTTGTTATTTGCTTTAGAGCATGATAATTATATTTGTTTCTTATATTTATATTTATATTTATTATATATTATATATTATATTTTTGTTGTTATTTGATTCATAGTCTTTCTAAACATTTATTTTTAATTTATAAGGTATCGCATTTAGAGTGACTAGTTCTAATGCATTTTATTCTCTGCTGAAAAAGCGAATAATGGAAAATAGATTAAACTTTAATCTTGATTTAATTAACTCTTTACCCAGGTAGCAAAGTTCGTCATTTTGACATCAAATTCAAGTCATATTTGTACAAATGACATCAAGTGACCAAAAAGATCATAGATTTTATTTGACGGCATTCCATGACGTCATTTCGTGATGGTATACTGACATCATTTTCATAATTAACATAATTCCGTGATGTCATATTGAAATCATAAATCGAAAATTGAGTAGTACGTATAATGATCAAGTAAAGGACCAAGATATAACATCAAAATGACAGCTCACCGATGACATCAATCGTCTGTGATATTCGAATATTAATTCGATTTCATTAAGATATCAGTAAAGATTCAAAATATGACGTCAAAATAATAAACTTTATTATCTGGGTATCTTCTTCCAGTTTTATAAGAATCAAAAAAGGATAAAAAAAAAATTAAATTGAAATTAATTTACATTGATACGAATGGACATATATGCTAAGAGATTCATTACAAAATGTAACAATGTTATGTTAAACTTGCTGATTTACATAAACTTATAAATTAGTACGGAGGCTGCATTACAAACGTTGTTGTGCAAAATACTCTAATGAAATAGAACTGCTTCAAGTTTAATTTGATTTTATTTGATACATAAATATTTCTTGTTTCTTTCCTTCGCAAGAGGTAGTCTATTTTGTTATATAAAATTAAGTTGTAAGATACAAACGTTATTTGCTTTTGCAAGATAAAAATTTTACATCTAACAGTATTAAAATCTGTTGTAAAAAATACATCTAAATTAAATTAAACTTACTAAATTAACTAACTAACTTCAACGCTTTTATTTCCAGTTAAAAGTTACAAAATCTAAAGAAACGAGCTATTAGAACAGCAAAAAAACAAATAGATAAATTTTTCGCAAAAGAATACAATGAAATTGAAGATGCTGAAAGTATATTAATGCACGATTTTGCACGAAATTATTATAATGTTGACTTATCAATCGAATAAATTAATGATTTTGATATCAGTGATATTGATGATAGCATCAATCATGACATTAATAACAATGATTGATAATTTGATAACATTGATAATTTGGATTTTCGTAGTTCAATGAGTGAAAATCGAGTTGTTGGTGGTGATTGTAGTAACAATGAATTTAATAGCGATGACATTTAAGAAAACTTGTTACTCAATATGCAATTGGCTCAGTGGAGTGTAAAGCATCAAATAACATTGAAAGCAACTACTGATTTGTTGAGTATATTAAGACAGTATCATTCAAAACTACCAAAAACAGTAGAGTCACACTTCGTATGACATGCAAGCGCAAAGTGCTAACAAAAAACTTACAAACAGTCAATATCTAGGTTTTGTGAAAATAGTAAGAGAATTAATGAAAGAAAAAGCATATTAAACATAGAACATGGTCCTAAACTTCTATTTGATATTAATTTTGATGGTATTTCTATTTATAAGAGTGCTCTTTCTGAATGTTGGCCTATATTAACTATTATTAAGTATGTACAAAATTGAGACTCAAGCCTTTTCTTGTTGGAATTTTCTATGGAGCACAAACCTAATCCTTTGGATATGTATCTCAAAGATGTAATGAATAAACTTAAAGAAGTACAATGAACTAGTATTAATTTGAATGGAAAGCATTTTACTGTAGATTAAATTTATTTGTGATGCTCCTGCTTGTACTTTTGTGAAATGTATTAAAGAGCATTCTTTTCATGTGAGACTTGTGAACAAGAAGGAAGAAATGATAGTCATTATAATTTACAATACTTCATATGGCACAAATTAAATCCCATGCAGGATATCATATCAAAATGCCGCGGGAAATAGCGATGAAACGAGCGGTGATCAATGTGCGTACGACGGACAATGCGTGTTTCGCGTGGTCGGTGGTCGCCGCTCTGTACCCGGCTGAAAAGTATATGGATCGGAAATCGTCGTATCCACATTATATTATATAATTGAATCTTGCGGGTATCGAATTTCCAAATTTGAGTGTTTAATTTTAAAAGACATTTCCAAATTTGAACGTTTGAACGCAGTGTCGATCAATGTATGGCATCGAGAATAAACAGGTCCTTTCTCTGCGGCTCACCAGTGACAAGAAAGAGAAACACATCAATATGCTGTATGCAAGATCCACGCGACAACAGTGTCGGGCATAGATAAAAAAATTTATCCCATCTCGTGAGATCACAACTCACTAGAATGGAGCACAAGAAATTTTTCTGCGATCGATAAGTATATACATAAAAAATTATTATAATTTTCCGTCTTACTAATAAAATAATGGTAATAGTTATAATTTTTTTGTTTTTCCAGATGCTTGCACTATTTTAGTACGAACGAAAAATTGCAGTCGCACTCAATGGATTGGGAAAATGAACGACTGCGCTATCCAACTGCCGAACATAGACGACAAGTGGCTCGAATTTGGGACTGTAATAAGGAGCGCGTCCCATTTATCGTCTACGCTGATTTGGAATACGTTCTATGGAAGACGGAATCCGAGAAGATGCGTCATCGTACACATATCAAAAGCATGAAGTATTTAATATAGAGTACTATATGCGATGTTCGTACGACACGTTATCGTCATATTTCCATCGCGATGAAGACTGTATAGCGTGACAATTCCAAGATTTGGCGTATAAAAAATATTGTATCCGCCAACGTGCTCATAGAAACGTTGTCGAAACAGCAATGGGAGATGTACCGTATCACGACGCGTTGTCACATTTGCGAGAAATCGTTCGCGTCGGACAATACGCCGGTCTGCGATTATTGCCATCTCAGCGGTAGATACTGTGGTCCAGCGCATGCAAATTGCAATCTTAATTATAAAAATTCATTATATATTCCGATCATTTTTCATAATCTATTACGACACGCACTTTATAATTAAAGAAATCGCGTACGAAGGACATGTAGATGTGTTATCGATCGAACCAAAGAAAAATATTTCGTTCACTAAATATGTTAAAGACACCGCCGAGAGAGCAGAAAATGCATAAAATTATGATTCATTGATTCATTTAAATTTCTCAGTACAAACCTTGATAAATTGGCGTCGTTTCTAAGCAGAGACAAATTAAAAATCGTACGTTCCAAATTTTCAACACTATCCGATGAAGAATTTGAATTACTGACTCGTAAAGATGTCTTTCCGTACGAGTACGTTGACTGCGAAAAACAGGACATGCGCTTACCTCGTGCGAATTATTTTATAGCTCACTGACAGGCGATACAGTATCCGAGAGCGATACGCCGGGAATGTCTGGAAGCGATTCTTCATTCGAACGCTCGGCGTACAGTGATCTACTTGAAAACCGATGTTTTATTATTGGCCGACATTTTAAAAAATTTCCGCAATAGTTGTATCGTGAGTTACGGTCTCGATCCTGCGCATTACTATACATTGCTTGGTTTCACATGAAACACGATATTAAAATATACGCGCGTAAAGTTTGAGTTACTTACCGACATTATTATGGTCATGTTCATCGAGCGCGGTATACGCGGCGGCCTCAGTCAATGTTCAAGCAAATACGTGCAGGCTAATAAGTACATGCGTTTCGTATGATCTGTAGGAACTGTTGTTGTATTTGGTGTACTACGACGTTAACAATTTATACGGATGGGCAATGTGTCAATCATTATCATACGCCGAATTTCGATGGGTACGTCAAAGACGCTGCGAACTTTGACGTGAACGCGATCGTTCTGGAATCGCCCACTGGTTACATTCTCGAAGTCGACTTCGAGTATCCGCAGCATCTACACGACCAATATACTGACCTGCCGTTCTATCCGCGCAATAAATCGCCCGGCGAGGCTAAACTTCTAGCGATGCTATACGATAAATAGCGTTACGTCATCCACTATCGCAACCTGCAACAATGTACTCGTCAGTCTTCGTGTAACAAAGATCCATCGGATGTTACAATTCACTCAATTCGCCTGGCTCCGTGATTACATTGAACTCAATATATAGTTTAGAATGCGTGAAAAACGATTTCGAGAAAAAATTATATAAATTAATGAACAACGCGGTAAAACTATGGAGAATGTGCGCAATCACATTAATAACGTAATATTGCTCGTCAATGATGCATTTCATTCACAGTATAAAGAACTTGGATTTCGAAACGTACTTTCTCGCAGTAATGCATAGTGTACCAAGCATAAGACAAAGCAGATATATGAACATTTCAATGTATGTGATTCGAAAGTTGATGATTACGTAAATTTAAATCTTCCTACATGTCATTGTACGATTCATGGTGTTACTGATAGAACATACAGCGAAGCTCATCCACACATAGACATTGTGGAACATATATTACTTCAATGTCATAAAATGTAATTATGATATTTATATTAAAATAAAATTGCACACATATATAAAGGCGAAATTGAAATAACGCTTGATGCGAAAATAATAATTTTCAATGATAACTTGGTTACATTTTCCAGTAACTATGTTACTGGAAAATATGAAATTGTGAGCACTAATTAGTGAGACTTATGGCAACATTACTGATTCAGTCAGTTGGCTCACTATATACGCTGAGAATTCAATGGAATGCTTCTGAAAATTTGTGATGGGGATCATTATTTAAAAAAAAGAAACTTATTATACATAAGTCTTATTATATCAGTCACTCTATGAACTGCTCCTATTACATAGAGCAGATTGCTTTTACTATATTAGAGTACGTACTATCCTTGAAAACATCTCATGCTATGAATTATTACGTTCCAATTCAACAGAATGAGATGTGTGAGAGTTTATGCAATTTTTATTATACATTTTGATTATACATTTTGATTATACATTTTATACGTTATGTATTTTTTTAAGGTTAGGTCTATTTACATGTTTTTTATTTTCTATAGCACATCTTCTCATACATCTTCGAAATCTCGCTACATTCCTTATATCTTGATGAGGAGATATGCATTGACATTGACAGCATATATAGGATGTTCCTAAAAAGTTGTACCAAATTTTAGGGATATATATATATATATATATATATATATATATACACTACATTAAAACAAACCAAAAAGGCTTAACAGTACTCCGAAAATCTTTTATTTCTAAGTTATAGAGCATTTTCTTCTGTGAAAAAAGAAAATAGAAAATAGATTAACTTTACAATAAATATTCAATGTACTTTCAGTTCATGTCAATACACAATTCGACGTGTTTCGTCATTGAAGGTTAAAGATTCCAGGTTTATTTCATATTTGTTGACAACAATTTCCAAGTCTCTTAGTCAGTTAATTCACGGATGCCCGTATGTGACCATCTAATACAGGGATTATATTCAACTTTGGACCGTGTCTAGTTTTGTGTTATCCGAAAAATGGCTAATTTTTATACAAATTCTGAAATGATATTCATTTTATGTATGGCAGAGCAAAGGGCAATGCTTCAATAGCAGCACGCTTGTATCATGCAGCTTATCCGAATCGCCGACAGCCAAGTAGAAGAATGTTTAACAAAATTCATCAACGCGTGAGACCGGACAATTCAAACCAAATTTAGTTGACTGCGATAGACCGCGACTTGTTAGAACTCCTGCATTCGAGAAAATATTTTACACATAATTTAAGAAAATCCTGGAATATCTTGTCAAAGAATCGCCCTAAGAAAGATCAAGCCATTATACTATGTGGAACATTTTGCACGATCAATTTTTGCATCCCTATCATGTCCAGCACGTTCAGGCTCTTCTCAGTTGATTTGCAATAACGAATCACTTTTTGTCAATGACTTCTTCGATGCAATCAAGATCCACAATTTTTATGTAATATTTTGTTTACTGATGAGGCATCCTTCACTAGGGATGGGATCAATAACGTTTATAACATACATGTTTGGGGAAATGAAAATCCTCATAGCATCACGATATCAGTATCATTTTTCTGTGAACGAACGGGCAGGTATTTTTGCAGACCATCTAATCAGACCTTACGTTTTGCCTAATAGACTAACAGAACAAGTATATCTTAATTTTCTCGAAAATAATTTATTCGAACTATTGGGACATATTCCTTAACAACATAGACAACGAATGTAGTTCATGCATGAAGTTGCCTTTGCCCATTTCCTCATTAATGTTAGACGCCATTTAACCAATCGTTTTCAAGAAAGGTGAATAGAACGTGGCGGTCTAGTTATCGGATTTAAATTCGTTGGATTATTATCTATGAGGACACTTGAACAGCATGGTATATGCCACATTAGTTGATACAATAGATGAATTGATTCAGAGAATTGAAAATGAAACTGTTGTCAATAAATATGAAATAAACCCGGAATTTTTGAACGTGTTCGATTTTTAATGAGGAGACGAGCAATTGTGTTGAAATGGACGGAGGGCATATTGAACATTTATTGTAAATTTAAATTATTTTTTATTTTTCACAGAAGAAAATGCTTCATAACTTAGAAATAAAAGGTTTTCGGAGTACTATTCATTAAGACTTTTTGGTTTAACGTATTATACACTCCTAAAATTTGTTATCACCTTTTGAGAACACCTTGTATAAGTTCTTGGACCTCGGGATCGTCGTGGGATCTACTTTTCATGTAGAAATTGCGATCTATAAGGCAACCGCATAATCCTGCCTCATGCTACGTGGAGCGTAAGCATTAATCGAGAGACAGATATTGAGCGATTAATGCAGTGAAGTTGTCTCATCATCATCATCGATTCAAGATTTGAATGTAGAACTTGTTAAAGTGATACGAAAAATGTAAAATTCATTGTATAATACATTGTATGATATTGTACATGTTGTACAACCAACAACCGTATTCTTCTTATTTGAACTCAAGCAATGTGTCGAGTATATTATAAACTCAATGTAGTCAATAATAAGTCAATGTATGCACGGTGTTAGTGAAAAAATTCAAATATTTTGTATCATTTTTAAGATAAAATTGTATTACTTAATAAACGCGATGCTGCAAACACTTTGTACAAAATTTATGATAAAAATTCTGTTATAGAATGTGAACTAGTCTATTTAAATTATATTGTACATGTGCATTAAATATTAGATAAATAAATCTATATTAAAAAAATATACATAAATTAAAAAATATACATATTTCTTTGAAAATTTATCTTTTCTCTTCATCATTCCTTCTTTATATCTTCATGAAAATAAATTACTTAATAAGAAAAAGCGCGTCCGGCTAATCGACTTACCATTAAAATATTAAAATTGTGCTTGTATCTATCATTCTATTATAAAATCATATCATAAAAGTCATAAAATGAATATCTTTTTAATAAAATCGCGTGCGAGAGAATATAAATCAACAATTTGTGACTATACGCAAAAATTGTACTAACAATAAATGTGGGGTATTAAAAGATTGCGTGAAGTTTATGATGAAACTTCAATCATGGAGTGTGAATTACTAATGTGAATTAGTAATGTGCGCTTCAGATGAAATTATATACACTGCGTTACATTTAAAGAAATAAATTAATGTATAAAAAATGTATAATATGATAAATTATTAAATATTATTACTGAATTTTTAAAATTATTTTCAATCTCCTTTTTCCCTATCTCTATTCGTGGTTTAGAATTACATATGATAAGAATGCGTGCAATTTTCCTTCTAATAAGTTAATTAAATTATTAAAATAAAAATTGAATAAAAAGAAATTATAATTCTAATCTCTATTTCTTTTTGTTTCCTCCACAATCCTAAAATATTTTTTTCGCTTCCTTCTATCATCTGCTTATCACATAACTTTGAAACCTGCACATTCCTATTTCTCTTTACTGCGAGTAGAAAAGAATCTTCTTTCTCTATAATTATTTAGAATTAATTAATGATGATAGCTGTTGTTCAGTAGTACGATGTAGTACAATAAGTGTTCGATAGCTACTCAATAATAGTTTTATAATGGTTTGATAATTAGGAACGCTCAACTGTTTGTATTATATTACATTACTAGAAATATTATTATAATTAGTTACTAAATTAAAATCATTGCTAAGTCATCTCATTAAAAAATCGTAAAACAAATACAATATTTATTTAATAAAATTGTGAGCAAAAAGAAAAGAGAACGTGAAAGAGAATATTACGGGAAGAAGAGAGAGCGCGAATATTATGATAAGTGATACCACGATGGATAGGAGAGGGAGCACGAATACTATGGAGTACAAGACTATAATGGGTGGGACATATATCATTATGAGCACTATTTGGTAACGTCGCAATACATCTCGATTTTTAAATTTTATATCATTATGCATACAATTTGATAACGTCGCAATATATCAAAATTACATTTATAATGTCATCGCGAAATATGTCGTATTAATGTCGAAATTCTTAAAAATATCTTTTATTACACTAACAAAGCTGTCATATATCGGGGCTTGCATTTTTGATCTCTCGCTTATGTTGGTTGAACAATTCCATATGCATTCCTGAAGAAATGTGATGGAGGAGACGAAACTTAGAAAGAGCTCGGGCAATGTTACCTGCATCAGTTGTTCAGACGCTACTGCAACGCTTTTCAAGCATGTATGATTCCATGAGATTTTACGTTTCTATTCAAGATGAAGAGTTTTATAAACAGTAAGTTTTTATTTTATAAATTTTTTTAATACTTTTTCTCAACAGTGTTTATCTGTTTTCCTTTTATTTCTATTTTATATATATATATATATATATATATATATATATATATATATATATATATTATTTTTTTTTTA
>Ga0157364_1000355_pt1 | contig 28974 bp, 37 predicted proteins | sample AttsexASBM2_FD_111476 | JGI IMG/M metagenome (GOLD analysis project Ga0157364, IMG submission 111476) | Fungus gardens microbial communities from leaf cutter ant in Ribeirão Preto, State of São Paulo, Brazil - Atta sexdens ASBM2 | ecosystem: Host-associated > Fungi > Mycelium > Unclassified ... | reverse complement strand
TTTATGATAGAAATATCGTACAAAATGTCGAATCCAAAAAATATTGTATATATTGATTTTTTTTTTGTTTTTATGTGAGTTTTATTACATAATTATTGAAATTTAAATGAGATATTCTATATGGATTAACATCTTTTTGTGTTTTTAAAAAATTTTTAACTTTATTAAAAAGAAAATTTGAAGCAAAAAATTTAAAACCTTTTTTAAATTGTTTTAATTAATATTGTTTAAAATTTTTACATTTTTCAAAGAAAAACATAAATTTTTTTATATTATTTATATTTTTTATATTTTTATGTACAGTTTTAAAACGCAATTAAAAATTAATTACATTTAGAAATAAATTTTATGGATGTTTTTATATTTATCTACATAATTTTACTAATATATTAAATTTTCCCAGAAATAATCTCCGATGAGAACGTTTGCGCCCCATCACCCTGTGGACCCAACAGCAAATGCAAAGAAGTATCCGGACAGGCTGTCTGTTCATGCCTTCCGTCATACGTTGGAACTCCACCTGCATGTAGACCTGAATGTGTTGCTAGCTCAGAATGTTCCCCACAATTAGTGTGCAAGGACTACAAATGCGTGAACCCCTGCCCAAGCCCATGCGGACTCAATACTAATTGTGTGGTCGTTAATCATAGCCCCATCTGTAGTTGTATGTCTGGTTACAGCGGAGATCCATTCACCATATGCTCTTTAATTCCACGTAAGACCATCAAATTCATGAAGATTATATTAATATAATCTCAACATATACTGCTATATGTCACAATTGCTAATCGTCACCAACCATAACTTCAAATGTCTTCCAGCCATAACACCACCACTAGTACAGAAAGACCCTTGTGTGCCATCTCCGTGTGGTAGCTTTTCTCAATGCAGAAATATCGGTGATTCTCCCGCGTGTACCTGCTTGGAAAATTATATTGGTCAACCACCTAATTGCAGACCTGAATGTACCATACACTCAGAATGTCCGAGTGATAAGGCCTGTATCAATATGAAATGTGTGGATCCATGTCCCGGATCGTGTGGCACCAATGCTCTGTGTTCGGTTATTAACCATATTCCCACGTGCAGATGTCCCGAGGGATACACTGGAAATACGTTTGTTCTTTGCGAGATATTGCCAGCAATAAGTAAGCGATACGAGCCATCCAGTAATCCATCTAACTTGAAATTTTAATATGAATCATAGCGTGATCAGAGCTCGTTAATCCCTATATCGATTATATTTTACAGCGACTCCATCCCCGGTCGAAGATGCCTGCGTTCCGTCACCCTGTGGTCCTAACGCGCAATGTTTTGACGGTATCTGTACTTGTCTACCGGAATTCCGAGGAGATCCGAATGTAGGTTGTCGACCGGAATGCGTCCTAAACGCGGATTGTCCCCGTGATAGAGCATGTATACGTAACAAATGCCTGGATCCATGCCCTGGAGCTTGCGCTGTTAACGCATTATGCACCGTAATTGGTCACATTCCCATGTGCAGTTGCCCTGGAAATATGACTGGCAATGCATTTAGCCAATGTACACCTCTACAAGGTATATATAATATACAAGATATATATAAGCTTCCCAATATTTACGATAAGGATCACCTTTATTTTCGATACTATAAAATTATATGAAGTAACATTTTTTTGTAAATTATTCCTGGAGATTAAATATCTATTATTTTTGTATACTAGACATACCACTCGCTAATCCATGCACCCCTTCACCCTGCGGACCGAATAGTGAATGCCGTGTTATAAATAATCAGGCAGTCTGCTCCTGTATAAGAGGATATTTAGGTAGTCCTCCGACCTGCAGGCCCGAATGCATAGTCAGCACGGATTGCCCCCAGAATGAAGCTTGTAGCAATCAGAAATGTACGAATCCTTGTCTTGGAAGTTGTGGATTAGGCGCGTCTTGTCAAGTAGTAAATCATAATCCGATTTGCATTTGTCCACCCTCTCAAACGGGTGATCCTTTTGTTAGATGCTATTTACCACCACGTAAGTACCGCTTGTTATGTTTATGATTAATGCGAAAGTTTCGAGAAAATCCTTGTTCTTTTTTTTATGCATCGAACTTTATCCTTTTAGCTCAAATACCTGTATCCCTCACACCATGTAAGCCAAATCCGTGCGGTCCCAATTCGCAATGCCAACCACGCGGCGATGAATCTGTATGCACGTGTTTGCCTGATTTCATTGGCAGTCCGCCAAATTGCAGAGCAGAGTGCGTTAGTAACAGCGAATGTTCTAATCATTTAGCTTGTATTAATAAGAAATGTCGGGATCCATGCATTGGTTCCTGCGGTGCGAATGCTAATTGTCACGTTGTCAGTCACACCCCGATGTGTTCTTGTATAAATGGTTATACCGGTGATCCATTTACTCAATGCATCTTAAGAGAACGTAAGTATCATTTGGGAAAAACTGATATGATTTTGCTGATAATTTGCTACATGTTTGAAATACAGAAAATCTTGCAGAATTAGCATTACATATTATCACAAATAAATTTTATTAAAATGAAATATTACCGTAATTATAAAATATCAAAAATTAATATGATTTTGATACCTGTTTCATATAGAAACATTCTTTTTTTTTATTCTCTTGTTAATTATACAAATTACCTAAATTTATATTATATAAATTTTATATATATTATATAAATTTTAAAAATATATAATTATAAAAAAATATATAAATTTATAAAGATTTATATAAAATTTATATAATGTTTTTTTATAAATTATATGAATTTTTATAAATTCTATGTTTACTAATACCACTTTTTAGCCACACCATTGCCGCCTCCACCAATTGATCCTTGCAATCCCTCCCCTTGTGGTTCTAATGCTGTATGCAAGGAATTTAACGGTGCCGGTTCGTGTACGTGCTTGCCGAATTACACCGGCAACCCGTATGAAGGATGCAGACCGGAATGTGTCTTAAATTCGGATTGCCCTGCCAACTCAGCTTGTGTAAATATGAAATGTAGAGATCCATGCCCGGGATCGTGCGGGCGCAATGCGTTATGCCAGGTTGTTAACCATTTGCCAGTATGCAATTGTTATCCTAGATATACCGGCGATGCCTTTTCATATTGTACTCCGATAGAAATAGGTATGATTACATTGTATCTGAATTCATTTATCGTTAGTTGCAATTCGGGTCATAACGAAATGTGATTAATTTATGAAACAATGCAATTTTTAGAAGGAGAAAATGCTGTCAGTAATCCTTGTGAACCATCACCATGTGGACCTAATAGCTTGTGTCGCGTTGTGGATAATACGAGCGTCTGTACTTGTTTACCTGATTTCCAATGGGTAGCTAGCCCACCAAATTGTCGCGCTGAGTGTACTGTTAGTGCTGAATGCGCTTTCAATTTAGCATGTATCTCGTATAAATGTAACGATCCTTGTCGTACATTGTGCGGTTCCAATGCAAGATGTGAAACGATTAATCATAATCCCATTTGCTCGTGCCCATCTAGTTTTACCGGTGATCCATTCGTTGCCTGTTTTGAAATGCCATGTAAGAATTATAGAAAATCTCGTAAATTCGAAATTATAAAATGATATAAGTCAATCATTAAGAGATCGAAGAAATATTTTCTTAAATTTTATTTTCTGAATATATTCTTTTGAGAAAAAATTCTTTTTGCTTTGTGTATTTTTTTTAATAAAATAAATTTTTTAAATAACTTTTTTTTATATTAGATGAAAATCTCTTTTATTTTTCTATTGTTTTGATGAACTGATGATTAGAAAATTGAAACACGTTATCAAAGATATTCAAGGAAAAGAATATATATATATATATAAAAAACAGATATATTTGTATGCCCATAGCTAAAGATAAAGAACCTCGTCCACTTGTGAACCCTTGCGCACATTCACCTTGCGGACCTTATTCAGAATGCCGTGACATTAGCGGTCAAGCATCTTGTGCTTGTTTGTCAACATATGTAGGAACACCACCCAATTGCAGACCCGAATGTTCAGTTAATCCAGAATGCCCAACTAATCAAGCGTGTATACAGAGGAAGTGTCGAAATCCTTGCGATGGAGTTTGTGGAGTAGGAGCAATTTGTGACGTCATTCGTCACACACCCACATGTTCTTGTTCCAATGGATTCACTGGGGATCCATTTGTAATGTGTAGATCAATTCCCGAAGAAGGTAAGACAATCAGAAGAAAATTTGTAATATCATTCATAGTAATAGACAAGTCTGAGAATATTTCTTCATGATATTTAGAGTATGGAAAAATATCTCAAACTCACAATAAGCTTTATCGCAAACTAAGTGTTAAAATTCATTCTTCAGATACAACACTCAAACCGACAGATCCGTGCTTAAATTGCGGCGCGAATACGCAATGTTTTAATGGTATATGCAGTTGCCTTCCCGAATATCAAGGAAATCCAAACTTTGGATGCCATCCAGAATGTATTCTAAATTCAGACTGCCCAAGACACCGGGCTTGCATTAAGAACAAATGTCAAGATCCGTGTGGTCTTGGAATTTGCGGTGTCAATGCCTTGTGTTCTATTATAAATCATATACCAGTTTGCACTTGTGCACAGAGGATGTCTGGCAACGCGTTTGTACAGTGCTCCCCAATAGCTGGTATTCATTTAATTACTTTCATACTGTGTCATAAATTATTGATATTGTAATTATTCTTTGCTATAATTATATTCTTTTTTCTAACATTTAAACAGACACAATACCAAAAGATCCATGTAATCCATCACCTTGTGGCCCGAATAGTCAGTGTCGAAAGATAAAGGAACAAGCTATCTGTTCGTGTCTCCCTGGATACTTGGATGCACCACCTAATTGCCGAGCGGAATGCATTATTAGTTCCGACTGCCTCGCTAACAGGGCTTGCAATAATCAAAAATGTATAGATCCCTGCCCTGGAACGTGCGGCATCAGAGCCCAATGTACTGTAGTTAACCACAATCCGATTTGTTCTTGTTCCTCTGAGTTAACCGGAGATCCCTTCACTCAGTGTATTCCAAGACGTGAGTAATTTAAAAGCAACAATTGATCAGTAGTATTAGAAGTATTTATTGTTAAGAAAACATTGTATTTTTTATTTTTCCTAACAGCGATAGAATCTCCAACGCCCATTAATCCCTGCGTTCCATCTCCGTGTGGACTTAATAGTAAATGCGAAGTTGTAAACAATGCATACTCCTGCTCTTGCTTGCCAGAGTTTATTGGCGATCCACCAAATTGTAGACCTGAATGCGTTAGCAATAGTGAATGTTCTACACAGCTAGCATGCATCAATCAGAAGTGTCGCGATCCATGTCCGGGCTCCTGCGGTATTAATTCTGATTGCCGAGTAATAAGTCACACACCTATGTGTGTTTGTCTTATCGGATTTGAAGGAGATCCGTTTGTACTATGTAATCCCAAGCAAAGTAAGTGCAGTAATTATGTATTCTAAAGTACTTATCACAGAATGTATTTCTGATTGTCGATATTATGGCAAATTTTGTAATTTTAACATTAAATGGCGATTAAATTAAATTTTTATCAAGATTAAATTAAGAATCAAGTTTAATTTAAGTAAAAAATAAAATATAAAAGTATTATTATGTTTTGTTATTATTTATACGTGTATATATTATTTTATTCCCATTATTATAATATACATATTTATCTATTATTGTAATTTATTATAGTTTTAATATTTATGATTCAAACTTAATGCTTCGCTATTATGACAATTATTTTATTAAATTATTTTAGTATCTGCAATCGAAAATACATTCGGTGATTCTCTGGGATACTCATTGATAATTTATTAGAGCTATTGACATTGCCTTAAAAACAAATGAATTTGATATTTTTCGTAGGCGACATTATAAATGCTGTAAAACCAACACCCTGTATCCCGTCACCGTGCGGTTTTAATGCGGTGTGCCGCGAATCGAATGGTGTTGGTTCTTGCATGTGTCTATCAGATTATACAGGCAATCCGTACGAAGGTTGTCGACCCGAGTGTACGATAAACTCCGATTGTACCGCAGATCGAGCGTGCGTCGGATCGAAGTGTCAGAATCCTTGTCCAGGTTTTTGCGGATATAATGCGATTTGCCAAGTAGTGAATCACGCGCCGTTGTGCACATGTCAACCCGGATACAGTGGCAACCCGTTCGTCTCTTGTAACAGAATTGTACAAGATACGTGTAAGTGCTTCAAGTTCTTACGAGATGCAGTTTAATCTAATCTAATAATTAATGTTCGATTTATCGGAATATTTTGAAAACTTTTAAGTTACTTAAAATTAATTATAATGTAGTAACATCTGTAGAATTTTATAACAATTCATTCACAGTCAGTCACAAATTAACAATTTTGTGCGAATGTGACACTTATTTCGACCATGTAGAATTCTCTAATTTTGTAAAATTTAATGTATAATCTTTTTTTTTTAGCATTAGAATTTAATCCATGCAGTCCTTCTCCTTGTGGACTTAATAGTCAGTGTCGTGAATTAAATGGTCAAGCGGTATGCTCCTGCTTACCTACATTTATCGGAACCCCACCGAACTGTCGTGCGGAGTGTACTGTCAGTTCCGATTGCCCCGTAAATCGCGCTTGCAAAAATCGTAAATGCGTTGATCCATGTCCTGGAATTTGTGGCATCAATGCAAGATGTGAAGTGATTAATCATAGTCCGATTTGCAGTTGTAATCAAGGTTTTACCGGTGATCCCTTTGTAACATGTTTCCAAACGCGTAAGTACGCTGAAAGATACTTGTTTAAAGTGTCGTTGCATATACGTGTTGTATAAAGTTTGATTTGAATTAAGAAAATGTTTTTTAAGTAACGTAAATATTTTGATATTAAAAAAATTATTTGTTTATAGTTGTAGACAAAGATACTCCTCAAACGCCAGAAAATCCGTGCGTTCCATCCCCCTGTGGTCCATTTGCCACTTGTCGCGATAGCGGCTACGCGGGCGTGCCAACGTGCACGTGTATGGAAAATTACATTGGTAGCCCTCCGAATTGTCGGCCAGAATGTACAGTTGATTCTGAGTGCAACAATAATCAAGCCTGCTTGAGACAAAAATGCAGAGATCCATGCCTTGGCTCGTGTGGTATCGGTGCCCAATGCCTCGTGGTTAATCACATGGCCATCTGTCTCTGCCCGAAAGGTTACACCGGGGATGCATTTACTAATTGCTTTCCGGAACCTGCTCGTAAGCATTTGTCCTCATTATTTCATACAACATGTATATTATTCATGATTGATAAAAGAGAAATTAAGAATCAAGGTGAATGCAAGTTTTCTGAATTAACTTTTTAATAAAATTTTCTCAACAAATTTTAAATATTTAATTTATATTTTAAGCATTGTGAAAAAAGAACTAACGTCGATTATAAATTTATTATAATGAGTGATATAATGTTTTTACTCTGTGAAGGTAATTATTACAAAATGACAGTATATTAGGAAATTTCAAAACGAAACTAGAAAGATATGTTCTGTATCGTTAGACCTTTAAAAGCAGAAACGTTAATTTAAAATGGATAAAATGGATAATTTACAGCTGCTTCTATACCACAAGATCCTTGTAATCCGTCCCCATGCGGAGCTAACGCTGTATGTCGCGACGGCGTTTGCACCTGTATGCCTGAGTTCCATGGTGATCCTTATATCGCATGTCGACCCGAATGTGTACAAAATCCGGATTGTCCATTAGACAAAGCTTGCGTTCGTAACAAGTGTTTTGATCCATGCATTGGAGTGTGCGGGCAAAACGCAAAGTGCACAGTGATAAATCACACCCCAATGTGTGCTTGCCCAGATGGAATGTCCGGCAATGCGTTTGCTGCGTGTTATCCGGTCATTCAAGGTAAGATTGACGATCGTGTGTATTTTCATACTAGGGACAATTATTAACTAAAGATTCCTGTCACAGGAATTATTGTCGCAAAAAAATTTAATTTGCTCTAAGATGTCTTGAAACGAAAACGATTTCGATAATAATTGCTTTTGCAGATCAAACCGTTATTGAGAATCCATGTAACCCATCGCCTTGCGGTCCAAATAGTAGATGTCAGAATTTTAATAATCAAGCAGTATGTACGTGTATAACTGGATTCATAGGAAATCCGCCAGCCTGCCGACCCGAGTGCATAGTTAATACTGATTGTGCATTGAACGAAGCTTGCATCAACATGAAATGCGGCAATCCTTGCCTTGGTGCGTGTGGTATATCCGCTCGTTGCCAAGTGTTGAATCATAATCCAGTTTGCACTTGTCCTCCTGTATTTACTGGCGATCCGTTCATACGTTGTGTACCAAGACGTAGGTTTCTATGATTACTAAAAATACTAGACGCACATTTATCAAGCACATAACAATTTATATATTTTTATCTTAAAGCGGAAGATATTCCAAAACCGATAAACCCGTGCCAGCCATCGCCTTGCGGTCCTAATTCTCAGTGCCAAGTCATCAATGATACGCCATCGTGTTCTTGTACGATAGAGTTCATTGGGACACCACCAAACTGTAGACCGGAGTGCATTAGTAACAGCGAATGTTCGAGTCAAATGGCATGTATTAATCGAAAATGTAGAGACCCATGTCCTGGATCTTGTCACTCTCTGGCTAATTGCTACGTCGTTAATCATGTGTCCACTTGCACGTGTCGCGTCGGTTACACAGGCGATCCATTTGTTCAATGCATGATCATGCCCAGTAAGTTCAAATAGACTTGATTTCTAAGTATTTTTTTTTATAAACGCCTTATTGAGTGTTTGGCATTGTATTTATTGTTATAATAATTCTTTTTAATATTACACTTTGATTATTATAGTAATACTACAACTATGAAACTTAATCAATAGAGTTCTATAATATTAAGAAGATATTAATTCGAAGTTGATGTTATGGATAGGATAAAATTATATTTTTTTAGGCGAACCACCAGCACCAAGACAACCTTGTCAACCATCCCCTTGTGGAACAAATGCCGTATGTAGAGAACAAAACGGCGTCGGTTCTTGTACATGTTTGCTTGAATATATTGGGAATCCCTATGAAGGATGTCGTCCCGAATGTACCATTTCGTCAGATTGCCCCGCACATTTAGCTTGCATTGGCTCAAAATGTCAGAATCCATGTCCTGGTTCGTGTGGTACCAATACCAATTGCCAAGTTATCAACAATATTCCCATTTGCACTTGTATCCCTGGTTATACTGGCAATCCTTATATAAACTGTATTTATCAGACTCTGAGCAGTAAGTAACATTAAACAAATGTAAGAAATTAATATACAAAGGCATATATATATATATATATATATATATATATATATATATAAAAGAAAATGATATATAAAAGTGATACTGTAAATATTATATTATTATAGTTTCCGATGAGAAGCATGAACCATGCAAGCCTTCTCCTTGTGGCCCTAACAGTCAATGTACCAATAATAATGGTCAAGCTGTCTGTTCCTGCTTGCCTCAGTTTATTGGAACTCCGCCAAATTGTAGACCGGAATGTTTAGTAAATTCAGAATGTGGTTCGAATCGAGCGTGTGTTAATCAAAAATGTGTAGATCCATGCATCGGCACTTGTGGTCGCGATGCTCAATGCAAAGTCGTACATCACAGTCCTATTTGTGTCTGCGCAAATGGCTATACAGGCGATCCTTTCATCTATTGCTTCGCGGTGGCAAGTATGTTCTGTAGAACACGATAGCTTTTTTTATAAAATTTTAAAATTTATTAAAATTAAGTTGACCTTATTAACTTTTGATTAATGCTATCTATTTTTATATGCACTAAGAATGTTAATATTACTTATACTTTTCCATAGTTTCGAAACCAGAAGACCAATATCTAAAGGACCCATGCTTACCCTCACCTTGTGGCCCCAATGCCTTATGCAGAGCCATTGGTGATGCACCAGCGTGCAGTTGCATGCAAAATTACATGGGTGTTCCACCTAATTGCCGACCCGAATGTTCAATAAATTCGGATTGTCCCGCTAATAGAGCTTGTATCAGAGAAAAATGTAGAGATCCTTGTCCAGGATCATGTGGCCTCTTAGCGCGTTGTTCTGTTATTAATCATACACCATCATGCATATGTCCTGAAGGCTATACTGGCGATCCCTTCATCAGTTGCAACGTTTTACCTCAGATACCTCGTAAGAACTTGAGTTTCCATCATGTTATTATTCTAGCAAGCATATTACTACTCTAAATCACTGCAATTTGATCTGTGCACATTTCAGTACTTCCCCCAGACCGATGCAATCCATCACCGTGCGGTCAGAACGCACAATGTAACAACGGAGTTTGCACATGCATACCCGAATATTTAGGAGATCCTTATGTCGGTTGTCGGCCAGAATGTGTGATTAATACCGATTGTCCTCGTGATAAAGCATGCATGTTCCACAAATGTCGCGATCCATGCATTGGGACATGCGGCGTTAACGCGGAATGTATTGTTGTTAATCATTTGCCCATGTGTAGTTGCCCAAGAAATATGACTGGTAGCGCATTCGTATCCTGTACACCGCTTCAAGGTTTGTACGATTCTCAAGCGCGATGAAAATATTCATTTCGAAAATATTTCCTGATGTAAGAGTGAAATAATTATTATTAAATAGATTCAACTCTCATGAAACAACCGTGCAATCCGTCCCCATGTGGTCCAAACAGCCATTGTCGTGTGTCAAATAATCAAGCCATTTGCGCGTGCATTGCCGGCTTTAGAGGCGCTCCACCGTCCTGTAGACCAGAATGTCTTATAAGTGCCGACTGTGCTCGCAACAGAGCTTGCAGCAATCAAAAATGCATTGATCCATGCCTCGGTGCATGTGGATTAACTGCACAATGTACTGTCGTGAATCACAATCCTATATGCAGTTGCCCGCCTTTGTACACAGGAGATCCATTTGTTCAATGCATTCCTCAATGTAAGAATTTCATGAAACTAGAGACTTATATTGTCATATATAATTAATATTATGTCAAGGCATTTATAACACTTTAAATTGCAGCGGAAGAACCACAACCACCCATAGATCCCTGTCAACCTTCACCTTGCGGTCCGAATGCAATATGTCGAGTCCTCAATGACGCTCCATCATGCTCTTGCTTGCCCCAATTTATCGGCATTCCGCCTAGATGTAGACCGGAGTGTGTTAGTAACAGTGAATGTCCTAGTCAACAAGCTTGCATTAACCAAAAATGTCGTGATCCTTGTCCGGGATCGTGTGGTAGAAATGCTGAATGTAGAACTGTCAGTCACACCCCGATGTGTATTTGCGCCGGTGACTTTACCGGTGATCCATTTATCCAGTGCAATCCCCGACCAAGTAAGTTTTGAAGAAAAGCAACTATCATAGAAAATACGCATTATGTGATTTTTATTATAAATTACATTTGACATATTATTTTGATAATTGTTAAACAATATATGGCCCTCTATTTTAGTCGATACACCGCTAGTTCCATTAAATCCGTGCCAGCCGTCACCGTGTGGCGCAAATGCTATGTGCCGTGAAATTTCTGGTTCGGCTTCCTGTACTTGTTTGCCCGATTTCTACGGAAATCCGTACGAAGGTTGTAGACCCGAGTGTGTAATCAATTCTGATTGTACATCCAATCGAGCTTGCATAAGAAACAGGTGTCAGAACCCTTGCCCAGGAACATGCGGTGTTAATGCAATTTGCGAAATCATCAACCATATACCGATGTGCAGCTGCCAATCGAGATATACCGGAGACCCATTCAGATACTGCGAACGCATGCAGGAAACTCGTAAGTGGATTCAAACATCTATCCGTTATTATCAGTCATTTACAGAAACACGTTGTTTTATTTTTTTGATCGATCTTGCACAGCTCCTATAGGCGATCCTTGTCAATTGTCACCGTGTGGTCCGAATAGTCGATGTCTCAACGTAAACGGAAAAGCCAGTTGTTCGTGCCTGCCCACTTATCAAGGAATTCCCCCAGATTGCAGACCTGAATGTATTGTTAGCACAGAATGCCCTATAAATCGCGCATGTATTAATCAGAAATGCGTCGATCCATGCCCAGGTGTATGCGGTATTAACGCTAAGTGTGATGCCCTGTCCCACAGTCCATTCTGCAGTTGCGGACCCAGTCAAATTGGAGATCCCTTCGTCAAGTGTTTCGACATGCCCTGTAAGTCCCGGTTTAAAAGTTTACTGTGAGAACATCGCGAACTGAAAGATAATCCTGTATATGCGCGGAGATTATTATATAAAATTTTATTCCAGTGATGCCTGTACCAACACTACAAGTAAACCCTTGCGTCCCATCGCCTTGTGGGCCATTCTCCACGTGTCAGGACAAGGGAGGCTATCCATTTTGCACGTGTATGCCTAATTACATTGGATCGCCACCTTACTGCCGTACCGAATGTTCAATTAATTCTGATTGCACCAGTAATAAAGCTTGCATTAGAGAAAAATGCAGAGATCCCTGTCCTGGATCCTGTGGTTTTAATGCCTTGTGCACTGTAATCAAACATACCCCGACTTGCACATGTCTCAATGGATACACAGGCGACCCCTTCAGTAACTGTTACCTGGCGCCCATGCGTAAGAATTTTTGTTGCCCACTTATAAATTCTTTTTTTTTTTTTTAATATAAACTAATAATATAAAATAATCATTCTTTACACTTGCGTCTTTCGATTCCGACAGAAATTCCTACAGTAACATCAGACCCATGTAATCCGTCGCCATGCGGATTGAATGCCGATTGTCGTAATGGAATTTGCAATTGTATACCTGAATATCATGGTGATCCATATCGAGAATGTCGGCCGGAGTGCGTGCAGAATTCTGATTGTCCATTCAATAGAGCTTGCGCGAATAATAAGTGCGTGGATCCCTGCGTCGGAATTTGCGGCCAGAATGCGGAATGCGCGGTTATCAATCATGTATCCACTTGTAGCTGTGTCAAGGATTATGAAGGCGATCCATTCACTCTCTGTAAACGTGTGCAATGTGAGTCTTCCTATTTTTGTTTATTCTCTGAGGAATTCTGTCATTGAAAAGTCAATTAATTTTACTACCTTACATCTCGATAGCACGCATCAAACCCTGCGAGCCCTCCCCTTGCGGACCTAACAGCATTTGTCGTGAATTCGGAGATCAAGCCTCATGTTCTTGCCTATCTGGTTACTTCGGTATCCCGCCAAGCTGTAGACCCGAATGTCTCGTTAGCACCGATTGCGAGCAGAGCAAGGCTTGCGTGAACATGAGATGTCGCAACCCTTGTGAAAACGCTTGTGGCCAGAACGCGCTATGTGTTGTACGAAATCATAATCCAATTTGCAGATGCCCCGTTCAACATTCCGGTGACCCGTTTATCAACTGTTTCCCCATAAGTAAGTAACTACCCTGCAAATAATGCAAACATCTAAGAGACATTGTATAGGCGTCTAAAATTTGACATGAGAAGGATGAATGTGTTTTTTGGATGTCTTCTTGACTCTTCGATTGTGTTTGCATTGTTGTATTTGAGATGTCTTTTCTTTAACTTTGAAACAAATAATGAATTTCTTTTTTTTATCACCAGCAACACCGGACGTAGAACCCACCAGGGATCCGTGTTACCCCTCACCATGTGGATTGAACTCGCAGTGCGCGGTATCCGCCGATAATATACCCTCCTGCTCCTGTTCGCCCACCTTTATAGGATCTCCACCCAATTGTAGACCCGAATGCCATGTAAACAGCGAATGTCCCACCAATCAAGCATGCATTAAGCAGAAGTGTACCGATCCGTGTGTTGGATTATGCGGATTCAATGCACTGTGCCAAGTTACTTTGCACCAAGCCCGATGCACTTGTCCCGAATCATACACTGGAGACCCATTCACAGTTTGCTCTGAGATAATATGTAAGAAAATCCCCGCTACCTTTACCCGTAATAACTGACCTGATGAACATATTACTTCGGCATCTTGTCAATCAACATTTTAATCTCTAAAACTTGATTTCTTGAACTCTAGATCTTGTAAATATCCTTAGTGTACATAATTGATGTATTTAAAAGAACTGCACGTGTCAATTTTTTTGTCACATATTGATCTTGCATCATTTTTTAAATGCTATATTCGACTATCATATACCGATACGTGACAAAATATCTTTGAATATATGTATTATATATATGTTACACTTTTATATGTATAAAAAACATTTACATTGCATGCAACAGATATATATGTATTTATTTTTGTTCTCATATGCAAATAATACTATATCTTTAAAAACATTAATTTATACATAATATATACTGCATGTATAATTTTTAAACCGTAAAACTATGACTATGAAATTAATTATGTGTTTTTTGTTATTTTAGCCATTCCAACACCACCAGTACCATCTAAACCGTGCAGTCCATCACCGTGTGGAATAAATGCGTACTGCCACGAGAGATTTGACACAGCCATTTGCGAGTGCGTACCGAACTATAGAGGGAATCCGTATCAAGGCTGTCAACCCGAGTGCCTCGTAAATACTGATTGTTCAAAATCGCAAGCATGTATAAAAACGAAATGTCAAGATCCTTGTCCTGGTACTTGCGGTGTTGGTGCAATCTGTACCGTATCCAATCACGTCCCTATTTGTTCTTGCCCACTGCCAACAATCGGAGATGCTTTCACGCTCTGTCAAGTCCCTGTGGAAGGTAAGAGTTTGCTTATATCTTCTCTCTTTCTAATTACACTGTCCAACATTTTTCAATAAAAGTGTGAATAATTATTTCCGATGTACTTTGCCTATTGAATTCGTTAGTCAAATTTGGTTATCACATCACAATTTTGAGAAAAATAACATGAAAGAGATAAAACAATGATTAAAAAAATTTTGATGTTGCAACACTCATCATAACGAAATAAAATAAAATGCATTTTAAAATTTAACGTTGATTTTCGCGCTAATGAAATTAGAAAAAAATTTGCTGCTATGTCAAAAATCTTTAAAATAATCGTTTTTCTCTTTAACATCCTTTTTCTCAAAATTGTGACATGATAATCAAATTTCGCTAACAGATTCGTATTCTGCAAACAAAAATACATTGGAAATGATTATATATTCGCACGTGTGTTGCAAAAAAAGAGATCAAATTTTGTCGAACAGCAGTGTTATGTATAATTTAATCATTTATCTTTTTAATTGAATAAAGAGCTCTTAAATAAAAAGATTAAAACGCTGTATCTTCTTTTCTTTTTTTTTATGATGAACGTTATTAATTCCTATTATTATTTTTGTTTAGATACTAAGGAAATGGATCCGTGTTATCCATCACCGTGCGGTCCAAATACTATGTGCGAGAAAATTGGTAATACAGCAATTTGCAAATGTTTACCTGGACTGCAAGGCGTTCCAACGAGTATAACTGGTTGTCATCCGGAGTGCGTCCTCAGCTCGGATTGTCCGGGTGATAAAGCTTGCATACAGAGTAAATGCAAAGATCCCTGTTCTCAGAATGTGTGCGGTAGCAAGGCAGTGTGCAAGACGATCAATCATAGTCCACTTTGCAGTTGTCCATCTCCGTTGATCGGCAATCCTTTTGAGGAATGTTATACAAAGATCGGTAAATATTGAAAAATTTTGAATTTTGTATGAAATATATTAATTCTCAGATTGTTTCGCTGTTATTATAAAATAAATTATTATAAAATACACATTTTTGTTTTAGAAACCAATCCTTGCAGTCCATCGCCTTGTAATTACAACGGCGAGTGCAGAGTGAGAAATGGTGTCGCTGTTTGTATTTATCCTGAATGCGTTATCAATTCAGACTGTCCGCGTGATAAAGCCTGCTTTTCGCAGAAATGCAAAGATCCCTGCATTGGTGCGTGTGGCATCAATTCTATCTGTCAAACCGTTAATCACAAACCAATCTGTTCCTGTCCAATTGGATTCATGGGTAATGCGCGAGTGCAGTGCACAATTCCAGCCCTTGAAGGTAATATTTACATCTGAAGAATGTATCAATACAATGTTAGATATATTTTTGAAAATAGATTTGTTAAATTATTATTAATTAAAAAAATTAATTCTATTTTCTTAAATATGCATATATTACATTATTTAGTAAATATTCAAATTATATTTAGATAATGATCTAACGAAATACTGATATTAATAAATATATAAAAAAATTATTCTATATAGCATAGATAAAGCATTAATATATCGAAAATAATTAATTTTAGAGTTAAATTTATGAAGAAATATATTTTTTATTGTTGTGTGCATGATAATAAAATTTAAATTTTAATTATATCTTTGCAGAACCAATTCCAGAATGCACACAAAATTCCGAGTGCTCAAATGACAAGACCTGCTTCAATCAAAAATGCGTCGATCCGTGTACTCTTGATTCTTGTGGTCTTAATAGTCGCTGCCATGTTCAAATGCACAGAGCTATATGTATCTGCAATGATGGTTATACTGGATATCCTCAACAATATTGCCATCAACGTGCGTTGAACAAATATACATGTATTTAACTTTATATCTTTTAGTTATATAACATATATCAACTATATTAATATTTTTTTTACAGTCGGTTGTCGTAGCGATAGCGAATGCTCATTAATTCAATCTTGCATTAATAACGAATGTGTTGATACTTGCCTGGTTACACAGTGCGGCATTAATGCAATGTGTACTGCTGATGGATATCATAAAACTCGATGCTATTGTCCTGATGGATATACGGGTAATCCTTACGAAATATGCGAAAGACCTGAGTGCACTAGCGACAATGATTGCGCTCCATCTTTGGTCTGCCGCAACTTAAGATGTGTCAATCCTTGCAACTGTCCACCACCAGCATTGTGCAATGTTGTTAATCATCGGCCAATATGTAAATGTCCACCTGGTTACGTGGGTAATCCTTACACTTCGTGTCTCATGGGTAAGAATCTATTTTAATATTAGGTTTATAAATATATTTGTAAAGTATATGAGAAGTATATTAAATAAAGATAATCGCCATCACATATATGCAATTATGTATTCAATAGAATGAGAAATATGATTGTATATAAAGCCTTATATTATTAAATTATTATATCATTATTATATCATTAAATTATTGTTAGTAAAGTTGAAAAAATATATTTAACAAGTGATAATTTAGATGCCGTAAAAAATTTGCAAAGTAACAATTAGTTATGATTTGATAATATGCTTATGTAATATCTATTGTTATTTCAGATCTGTTAGAACCAGAGACCGAATGTCAAGTCGATGCCGACTGTCCTAGCAAATTGGCATGTTTCAATGGCATTTGCAAAGATCCATGTACAGAAACGAAACCATGCATTGTTAGTGCTAAATGTAGCGTTGTAGATACTTTACCGATGAGAACAATGATTTGCGAATGTCTGCCAAATTTTGCTGGCGATGCCACCGTTGCTTGCGTGCCAGGTAGACTTTTATCCAAACAAATATACATATACATTAATATACATTAATATAGAAAAAGATATCTAAATAAAATAAAATGAATTATTTTTTTAAAAATAATCGGAATTTTCAAATAAAATTAATTCAATTAACTGTATACGGTAAAACATTGATAATTGAATTACAAATATTTTGTGTATTTGCAGTGGACAAACAAATTGCTGCGGTATGCGAGAGTGATTCACAATGTACACCGGACATGGCCTGTCTAAATCGTCGATGCATCAATCCATGCACCGTTAATCCATGCTCACCAAATGCGGAATGTCATATTGAAAATCATCGCCGTACGTGTCAGTGTCCCCACGGATACGTCGGTGATCCATTCATAAATTGCTATGAAGGTACTGTATACTTTTTTTCATTTCTTAATATAAGCGATTATACGTTTTTTATATCTCTGCCTTTTACATTTACAGAAAATATAGTTCTTGCGGAATGCAGAATAAACACTGAGTGTCCATCTGACAAAGCGTGTATAAATCAATTGTGCCAAGATCCATGCTCCAGCAATCGTTGTGGTCTAAATGCGGAATGCATCACGATTAATCATCATCCTTCTTGTCACTGCCAACATGGTTTAGCCGGTGATCCACAAGCTCAATGTTTCAAACGTAAGTTTCTTATAAATTCTAAAAATTGTCACATTGCCAGCATAAAATATATTTATAAACTTTAAAATAATTGAAATAATCATTTTCTTTGATTTTTTAAAAGAACAACAATAAGTCTAGTGCATCTTAATGACAAGATCTCAAACATGTTGAAAATTAATTTAAAAAATTTTTATTTGGATACATAGCACTTATTTGTCTCTATTACACATATTTGTCTCTTTTCTTTCAGCGGAATGTAAAACAGACAATGACTGTCCTTATGATAAAACCTGCCGCAACGATAATTGCATCTCTCCATGTCTCATTGGCGATGTTGTGTGCGGTCGAAGTGCAGAATGCAAAACGGTATCTCATAGAGCCCAATGTATCTGTCCGCAAGGTACTCAAGGTGACCCACGTGTGGCATGTATTTCTGCGATCTGCCATTACAATGAAGATTGCGCTGATCACGAAGCCTGTGACAGACTGAATAGAGTTTGCAGACCGGTTTGCGACGACGATGCGTGTGGCGAAACCGCAATTTGTGTCGCGCGCGATCATCAGCCGAAGTGCACATGTCCTCTAGGTACTACCGGAAATCCCTATGTAACATGCATTGGTATGTTGAGTTTTAAAACTTTATTGTTACTTTATTGTTAACTTTATCGAAGAAAAATTTATTAAAAATTGGTCTATAACAGAGATAGTTTTAAGGGGTTCTGATATATTTGTGATTCCTAGGTGAACCTTCTATTGAGCCGGAATGCACGCAGGATAATGAATGCACATTGAATCTCGCTTGTATTAATACTAAATGTCAAGATCCATGTATATCCGCTGGTATGTGCACCAGTGAACAGGAGTGCAAAGTCTTGAACACGGAACCACTTCGTACGATGATCTGCTTGTGTCCATCGAACACGATCACTGATGTTAATGGCCAGTGCAAACAGATTGGTACATATCAATCTTATACGAAATGTATATTTTGTATTATTATTCCATAACTTGTTTAATTGTCTATGGATGCATTGCAGTGTTGGGCGACGTACAATGTCATTTAGATCAAGATTGCGCCAACTATGAGACGTGTTTGAATGGAAAATGCGTCGATGCCTGTTTGACAACTCAGTGCGGTTTTAATGCGCAATGTAAATCCACGTCTCACACGGGTATCTGTTTCTGTTCTCAGGACTTTACCGGCAACGCGTACATAGAATGCATAAGAGGTATATAAATGCAGAAATTTTAACTTTATTGTTATCTTTTATTTTCTAGAATATATATATATATATATATAATATGCATTAATATAATTTCTGTTGCAGTTCCAGTTGTTCCATTGCCAGGACCTCGACCAGAATGTTATACAAACAGTGAATGTGCGCGCGACAAGCAATGCATAAATTCACTTTGCGTAAATCCGTGTGTTGCTGGTGATCCATGCGGCAAGAGCTCTCTGTGCCATGTTGACAATCATAATCCGATTTGCAAATGCCCGATTGGCTATATCGGCGATCCTAAAACCAAGTGTATACCACGTAAGCATTATTAGGAATAAAGAATATATTTTGGAAAAATTGTAACAATTTTATCCCATATTACGATATTTTTGTAGCGGAGATCACGCCTGAATGCGTATCAAACAGCGAGTGTGCAGGAAATTATGCGTGTGTCAACGGCATGTGCATTAATCCTTGCAACTGTGGACCCAATGCCAAATGTAACGTCATAAATCATTATCCTTCTTGTGTATGTCCTCCAGGCTATTCTGGAAATCCTCAATTAGGATGTTTTAAACGTAAGTAGCATTTATTCTATTCTTTTTATACAGTGAATTTTATATAGCGAATGAAATTTATAACTTAATTATAATAGTTTTAAATCGGACTGATGAGAAGAAATTTAATTAAGTAAGAGAAATCTTATTATCGGTCAAAGCGGAGCTTAGCGCTTAAATATTTCGGTTATACGAATTTATATACATTTAAATAATTTAACAAACCGCGCGCCAAAATCTTTTTCGATTTTGAAACGCACATATGAACAGAACTAGAGTAATAATATTATATTAATGACACGTAATTTAATAATATAATTAATGCTAATAAGCATTTTGTAAGAACATTAATAATTTAATGTTAATAAAAATCTTAAAAACTGCAAATAATTTATTATTATAGCAATAAATTATTTGCAGTTTTTTAAGATTGCTATATGTTAATATGTTTATAATATGTTTATAGTATATGAATTATTTTAATTGCGATTACATCTTATTATTAATGGCGCGACTTAATCGTCTTACTAATAGGACACTATTCACAAGAATTACAAAAAAAATCTCATAATTTTTAATGTATTTCTAATCGTGATTATCTATTTCAGTTGATTGTGAATCTGACAGCGAATGTGACTACGCAGCTACCTGCTATAATGGCCAATGCGTGAATCCTTGCATCTTGGACAATAAATGCGCTATCAACGCGGAATGCTACGGCAAGAATCATCGATCGGCTTGTCGTTGCGGTCCGGATTATTATGGCAATCCGCAGATTCATTGTGAAAGAGTTGAGTGTAATACCGATCACGATTGTCCCCACAATTTGGCTTGCAACGACGGTCGCTGTATAAACCCATGCGCCGAGAATTCACTTTGCGCGCAGAATGCGGTTTGTTACGTTCAAGATCACATTGCATCCTGCCGTTGCCCCGAAAACATTCCGCTGGGAAATCCATTCTCTTATTGCGAACGGCATACCGCAGTGGAAATAGAGGAGCCTGAATGCAAAGTCGACATCGATTGTTTAGACAAGTTGGTGTGCATTCGGGAGAAATGCATCGATCCTTGCCCGGTCATCAAACCATGTCTCGAAAATGCTCGTTGTGATGTTCTCAATACGGTACCCGTAAGGACCATGATTTGCACCTGTCCTGAGGGTTGGATCACCGATGTCGACGGTGTTTGCAGGCCAAGTAAGTAAAGCTAAATATTATTTGAATCGATCAATTAAAAAACAATATATTGGTTATCCATAAATTATTTTATGGATAACCCATTTAAAAATAATTGGTTATCCATAAATTTTTTTAATGTTATAGTACAATTGACGGTCATTGGAACGTGTACGACGAACGACGATTGCAGTGATCGTGAGACGTGTATTAACAGGCAATGTCGCAACCCCTGCAACTGCGGTACTAATGCGGCTTGCTACGTAAAGAATCATAAACCAATCTGCTCGTGTGAGCAGGGCTATCAAGGCAATCCCGAGATCGCTTGTTATTCCGTCGAGTGCCAACACGACAGTCAGTGCACGCTCGATAAGACCTGCAAGAATAATAACTGTGTGAACCCATGCCTGGTCACAGATCTATGCGGTACCAATGCCGAGTGTTTCCCGAACAATCACGTAGCCGACTGCCGCTGCCGTAAGGGCTATCATGGTAATCCCTTGGATCGCTGCCGCGTAATCGGCTGCTACAGTAACGGCGACTGTCCAGGCGATCACTCGTGCATCAACATGCAATGTATCGATCCTTGCATCCATGACAATCCCTGCTCACCTCGCGCGGAATGTAGAGTCCTAAATCACTTGCCGATATGCCGTTGCCCATCGAGCTTCACCGGAAATCCGTACATCAATTGCCAACCAGAAGTCAGACCTGAGTGTAGAGAGGACAGTGACTGTCCGGATTCACTCGCTTGTTTGAGCAACAAATGCCAGATTCCATGCCCGATCATACAACCATGCACTGAGCCGTCTGAGTGTCGGGTTCTACCGACGCATCCGATACGCACCATGGTATGCGTATGCCCTAGCGGATACGTTAGCAGCGGCAGTGGTACTTGTCGAGCTACCAAACCGATTCTCAAAATCGAATGTACCAAGGATGATGATTGTTCTTCGGAACGCTCCTGCGTGAACGCGATCTGTAAGGATCCCTGCGCGTGCGGGCCTAACGCGGTTTGCAATGTCATCAATCATAAGCCGATATGCTCGTGCACGCTAGGATATGACGGAAATCCGGATATTCTTTGTACAAGAGGTACTTTTTTGTTTAGACAAAGCCATTATAATTTTTCCTCGCTTAAGAGGAACACGTTAAAGAGTTATATTTTCTAATGATATATATTTTTATGTTGTATTTTGATATTTAGTTGCAGGATGCAAAACGGACAATGATTGCAGCGGTTCACATGTGTGTGTCCAACGCAATTGTGTACCAGCGTGCTCGCCTTCCTTGGCCTCTTGCGGCAAGAACGCCGTATGTCACGGCATCCATCATAAGGCTATTTGCGAGTGTCCACCAGGTTTTGGTGGCAATCCGCGGGTCTCCTGCGTCCTGTTAGGATGCAGGACTAATTCCGATTGTCCTACCAATAAGGCTTGTATTAACAATCGCTGTGAAAATCCCTGTGTACAGAATCCATGCACTGACAATATGGACTGCAATGTTTATAATCACATTGTGGAATGTGCGTGTCCACCTGGCTACATCGGCGACATTAAGTCAGGCTGTACTAAAGGTAAAAGAAAGATCTATTTCAGCTTTGCTGAAATTAATATATGCACATAATTAGTTCTTCAGTTTTAATTTCTCGCTGGATTTCTTTTTGTAGTTAAGGAAAAGTGCAAAGCAGACAATGAGTGTCCTTCCCAAACTGCATGCTTCAACGGACAGTGCATTAATCCGTGTACTAAGATCGCACCGTGCGGTATTAACGCCGAATGCAAAGTTCTGGATACCAGCCCAATCAGGACCATGATATGCGAATGTCTCCCAGGATACCGTGGAAACGCGATTATCCGTTGTGATCAAATTCCAGCGGAAATCTGCCCAATTGGGAAAGGACAGATTCGCGATGAATACGGCAATTGCGTCTGCCCACCTGGATTCGGTAAGGATGCAAACGACGTCTGCATACCTTGTCGCAAACAATCTAATATGGTGATAAACGAAGAAGGTTTCTGCGTGTGCGATTTAGAAAAGGGCTTCAGTATAGATGAATATGGTCGTTGTGTTTGTCCGACGCGATACGGATACGAAATAGATACCAAAGGATATTGTAGACAAAGTAAGCTGGTTATTCAATTTCTTATATTGATCAAGAGGTGTTTTACGATTCCTTATTTCACTAATCTATCATCGCGATTAATTTCAGTTGGTGTAATCGAGTGCAGACATAATGACGACTGCGCCGACGACAGATATTGCGATAAAGTCACTCATACTTGCCAAGATCCTTGCAAGAAGCAACAGTGTGGCGTGCACGCGCTTTGTAACACTACCAGACATCAAGCTATCTGTATCTGCATTAATGGCTATTTGGGCAATCCATACACTCAATGCTGTACGTTGAAAATTTATAAAAATAAACGCGTAGTTTCGATAATTTACAATAATTTAAAAGATTTTACATATATAAGTTTTTAGAACATACATTAGATTTTTAAAACGTACCATTTTTTTCCGTGAATTATATTTTTTATAAATAATAATAAATTAATCGATATGGAGTAACTTTCGTCTGAAAAATTCTTTTAATGCTTATGTTTCCTATCTTTTAGATGACAGAAAGGATGGTCGAACAGATTTCCCTAGACCGGAAATGGATGTAAGTTGCCTATCAGATGGAGTACAAGTCGTAATACATTTGCAAGATCAAGACTTCGACGGGGTCTTGTACGTTAAAGGTCGTAGCAAAGATGAACAATGCAGACGAGTTGTCTCGATACCGGCCGAAACTGATCATAAAACCGAAACGTTCAAAGTTGCATTTGGCAATTGCGGACTCATACATGTGAATGTTAGTTGAATAACATTGTATATCATAACTGCATTAATGACTTGTTGCATCGAAAGATATTTACATTATCTTGATTCTTTTTAGGGACAAGCTAGCTTTGTGCTCGTTATACAGAAACATCCGAAATTGATGACTTACAAGGCACAAGCTTATCATATTAAATGTATATACCAAACTGGAGAACAAAATGTTACCCTTGGTTTTAACGTCTCCATGTTGACGACTGCCGGAACAATCGCTAACACTGGTCCACCTCCTATATGCGTAATGAAAATAGTTGCACAAAATGGAAATGAAATTAACTCTGCCGAAATTGGAGATAATCTAATGCTTCAAGTGGAAGTTCAACCTTCAAGTAAGTGCCGTATTTTATTTTTAATAATGATTCATGTGTAATTTCAATTATTTATTCAATTATTTAAACATCAGTTTAATCCTGCTGTAAAATATGAGAATAAATAATATTGCAGCTATTTATGGTGGATTTGCGCGAAATTGTGTCGCTAAAACGATGGAAGATAATTTAGAAAACGAGTACATCGTAACGGATGAAAATGGCTGTGCGACAGATCCCACGATATTCGGAGAATGGGAGCAAAATCCTGATACTCAATCATTAATGGCTAGTTTTAATGCGTTCAAATTCCCTAGCAGTGACAATATAAGATTTCAGTGCAATATACGCGTATGCTTCGGACGCTGTCAACCTGTGAGTACTCGAAACCATTTCTCGTAATCATTATATATATATATATATATATTTCAACATTAGCTGAAATGTCAGCTTTGACAATAAAAATATATTTCTTCTATCATCAGGTAAACTGTCGCGGTTATAATGCCTTTGGCCGTCGTCGTAGAGACGTTGATTCCGAGATTAACGATACATCTCTAAGTGTATCCGATGGATATGAAGGTCAACTTCGTGAAGAGATAACTATTCAATCGAACTTAATATTCACTCTGGAAAGGAGAGAGGAGAGGTATACAGCAGATCCAGCTGAAGGTAAGGCATAACACGTGTAAAAAAATACTGTAAAAGATGATGATTTGAAATGTGGCAAGTGTCTTGAAATAATTTACCGTCACTCTTTTAAAAAAATCATCACAGGCATCTAAAAATTAATTCATAAATTACCTAGTATGGCTAGATAAAAGCCATTACCTTTTATGGTGATTCTTATGCGTATTAAAATAAAAGAAGTAATCATTTTTGTGATACCTTTCAGCTCCTTCAGCACAAAGAGTGGAAGATATCTGTGTTTCTATGGTCGGCTTTATCATAGCATTAATAATTACGGCACTTTTGGCATTGGTTGCCGTAGCTATTGCTGTGTCATGCTGGCTTATGGCGTATCGACGTCAGCCAAAGACTGCTGGACCACTGCCACACCCACCAGAGTTCCCAAACCCCTTGTTCACTACTGAATCTGTAGCTGAACCTTCTCCTGACTATCACCTATCATAAGTTCGTTAGAATAATATTTTATAAATAACGTACATTTTTTATATAATTCTCGTGGAATGCATTTCAGACCATTCGTCCTATTGGTCGGTTTTGTATTTCGGTGTACAACTCCTCCAGTGACTATCACTTCTCTTTGTACTCTCTTTTCAAGGGTTCAAACAATAAGTCACTGTTATACATTATGAGTCATGATATATACATACTATTTATGGTGATGGGTTCGCTTCCATTATCTACTTGCGAGTAAAAACACGGGACTATCTTTTCTTCGTGTATCTTTCTTGTATTATTTTCTCTAGTCAGTGGAGGATTTGTTAAATATAATGCTGCGAATTTTTAATTCCTGTGTAAAGTCAACGAATTAGTCTAATATAGCTTTCTTATGATGAAAATAGGTAATTGTACATTTTCTCTAATAAATCGCTAACGAAATATTTTTAAAAATTTTGTTATCTCTTATTCTTTTTTTCCCTTACCCTATTATGTATAGTTCATGATATATAACATACGTAATTATAAATAACTTTAAACATAAATAATTTTAATTTATTTTAGTAACTACATTAATAACACATATGTATAAATATCTCATAATATCATTAGATACAATGAACTTATACATTAAGCATTATTTTATTATTAAATAAGAAAGCTAATGTAATATCAATATATTAATATAATTTTTATATTGTGAAATGTATTTAATATAATTTATAAAAATGGAAAGTTATATAAATAATTTTACATACAATTTAAGCTTTATTCATCGATATCTTAATTCTAATTTGCTTTATGCTATCATAAAAACACAGTCAAAATATTTTCTTGTGGAAATTATCCTTTAATAACCGCGATTGGCCGCAGTTTGATGCATTTCTTGGAAATTCCAGCTGCGTGACAAGTATTAACAACGTCTGTTACATTCTTATAGGATTCCGGTGCTTCTTCCATGACCAATTTTGGTGAAGCAACTCGAATAGATATACCTAATTGTTCTAATTTTTCCAAAACTTGCATGTAATCCAAGTTTCTACGTGACTTTGCTCTTGAAAGAGCACGGCCCTGTACATACATTTTTTGTATATAGAGATAGTTTTCATATTTTCCTTTATGTAATATAAATATATTATTTGTATGAAGTTATTTGTAAAATTAAAATTACATTGATATAAATGATATATAATATATGTATATAAAATTAATAAATTCTACACTTACGGCACCATGACATGTTGATCCAAATGTTTCTTTCATACCCTGTTCTGTCCCAGTCAAAACATAACTGCATGTACCCATTGTACCACCGATTAAAACTGGTTGACCTGTTAACTGATAATCTACAGGAATCAAAGGATGATGCGGTGGAAAGGCTCTTGTTGATCCCTTCAAGTAAAATATATTTACATACATTTGATAAGAATTATATTATATATATTCATATCAATATCATATAATAATTCATATAATATATTCATATCAATATCAAAATTAAGCTATTATTCACAGTTGTAATGTATATCTTATAAACACTTACCTTTCTATGAACTAAAAGTGTCTTTTGTTTTCCTTCAACGATATGTTCTTCTATTTTGGCAATATTATGAGATACATCATAAATAACATGCATATCTAAATCATCGGGAGACGAGTTGAATTGTTTTGCAAATGCCTATTAAAATATATATATTATGTATTATTTTGTATTTCTATTAATTAGTATTTATATATATGTTCTTTAAAGTACCTGTCGGCTAAGGAATGTCATAGAACTTCTATTAACCCAAGCAAAATTAGCAGCAGCTGCCATTGCTTTCAAATAATCTTGACCTTCTTGAGATTTAATATGAGCACATGCAAGTTGCCTGTCATTGGTTTCAATATTGTCACGTTTCATAGCTTTTTCCATTTGTACAAGTGCATCTGAAATGTTACTTTGTTGTATAGAACAATTTTTAATAGTTTCTAAATATAATATACAAGGAGAAAAAGAAACAAAATCACATGTATAATGTATAACCTGTAGCAACTTGATGACCAAATCCTCTGCTTCCCGAATGAATCATAACACAAATTTGTCCTTTTTCTTCAATACCCATTTTATATGCAGCCCATTTATCATATATTTCATCTACTACTTGAATCTCTGCGTAATGGTTTCCAGCTCCTAATGTACCTAACTAATATAAAATTATTTATAAATATTAGAGATGCATCCAGTATCAAGAAATTTTCCGGTATTTTTTAAATATTTGACTCGGCAATATATTTGGCTGAAATTTTATATTAAAAATTTGCGTTATTGATGTAGAATTCTATTCTTTTCAGCTGAACTTTTTGTACAATTTATGGTTTTGCATAATTATGCATAGTTTATGCCGAGATAAAATATATATAGATTGTCAGAATTTTAATTTTTTAATTCTTTAAATTTTGACTTCAGATTTGTAATCAGCAATCTCAAAATCTTCCATATTAAAATTCAAAATATATTTACTAGAAAAAATTGCAAATAATTTAAAAATATGATTTTATAGATATCTATTATGTCATACTTGAGGAAGTCCGCGTTTCTTAGCTCTCATTGACACTTTTGATGGATCAGCGTTAAGCATTCTTCCATATTCTTCACAATGTTCTTTATCTTCAGCCCAAATGTAACCTAAGTACATTTTATATGAGTACTTTTATTATTTAATATATATTTTTATTTCATCAATAACTTTTGTTTCATATTTTTTTCCCTTACCTTCTCTCAAAGACCAATCCATTCCCATTTCTAACGCTTCCTCTAAATCCCGTGCATTCATTGGTATAATTCCTTTAGATCCAACACCAACTGGAATGTGATCAAACATACTTTGCGCAAGTTGTTCCTAGAAAAAAAAGGTTTTTTTTATGTAAAATGTATAGCATAGATATATACATTATTACTATTTTATATATAAAATATTATATAAACAATTATATAAACATTTTATTTTATTAATATTATATAAACATAAAATTATAAAAACAATTATTAAGAAGAAAATGGTATTACTTTTACTGGTAAGACGTCTCTCTCGAATAAATTTGTTCGCAATAAACGAACACCACAATTAATATCAAAGCCTACACCACCAGGTGATACAATTGACTTTGGATCATCCATATCAAATGCTGCCATATTACCTAAATGTAATATACTCATTTATTATTTTATTATTTCATTCATTTGATATAGTCAATTATTACAGACTATTTAAAATTCATGTGTTGGACAAAAATATAAGAAAATAAAAGATGATATATATTTTACCAATAGCAAAGCCATAGCCAGAGTGTACATCTGGTAATCCGACAGACCTCCATACAATACCAGGTAAAGCAGCCACATTAGCAATCTGTTTCATCCCAGGAAGGAAGCCTCCAACTGCACCTGGCCGACATGCATTGCGCAACTCATCAAACATTAATCGCTCCAATGTATTATTTACATAAAACACTCCTTCAACCTTTAATCATAGTTTGTTTATAGTTTGTTTATAGTTAGATAAAAATATGTAATATTAAAAATAT
>Ga0157364_1000354_pt1 | contig 29059 bp, 14 predicted proteins | sample AttsexASBM2_FD_111476 | JGI IMG/M metagenome (GOLD analysis project Ga0157364, IMG submission 111476) | Fungus gardens microbial communities from leaf cutter ant in Ribeirão Preto, State of São Paulo, Brazil - Atta sexdens ASBM2 | ecosystem: Host-associated > Fungi > Mycelium > Unclassified ... | reverse complement strand
GCGTTGTTCGTAAGAAAATTTGCTTAAGATCTTCGAAGGCTGACTTTAATATAAGTATTTTAATAAGTTTTGTGTGAAGATAAACTTTTCTCGATTAAAATTTTATAAATAATTCTATTAAACGCACTCAAGCTGAGACATAGCGTTGTACAAATGATTTAATTTCATGATATTCTCTTCTTTCTTTCATTTTTTATTTAATAAAGTGTACAATTCAATCCAAGATAGAATCATTTGCATCATTATTGCATAAGAAATGATATCTCCAATCGAGAGCTAATATTATTACTATCATTGGGTATCTATCTGGCTTGGGTCGCAAAATCGCACTCTCACTTGGTCCAGTTTATCACTTATGTTTTCTATTCAACAAATGCGGTACATGTAATTTTACAAACACTATCACTCGCCGGCACATGCATTCGCCGCTAATGTCACGAAATATCTACCTTGCGCCAAGCAGGGTCGTTCTCGTGCAACCCGACATATATCATTCCCAGTTTCCACGGTCCTCGAGCTGATCCCCGCAGGAAGAATGAACGGGAAATGAAACAGCTGATAAACAACGACGCGTTGTACCCCGCTGTTGAGGTTATCTGTCCGTCTGCACTTTGCCAACTCACGGATTTCTTCTCACCGCGTATATTTACAATCGAATCGCAACGTCGAAGTGAAAGTTCAATCGTACCGCGGCATGCTATTCTTTTTCCGATTGTCTCGTCATCGCGAAGCGGAACATAACGCAGCACACGTAGAGAGAAAGACAAAGAGATAGGTAAAACGTTTATTGTTGTCTAAGCAGTTCTTAGGCAAGTCTTCTTTAGGAACGTACATATAATATAGAAATTAGAGAAATTAAAGTGTCAAGTGATAAAAGATTATGGAAAAAATTGGATGGTTCAGCAAAGCTATATATATGTACGAGTTCAACATCTATAACTGAAAAAATTTGATAGTTCAAAGAAGATATTTTTTGTTACTATAAACAAAATTGCTAATTGTTTTCATCAACAAATTTTTTTCATTGTAATAATAAAAATACACACATCTTCTTAGCTAGCATGTTTTGTTCTGTGTATTGGAAAAAATTTGATTTATACACATATATTGGATCAACTTTTAGAAAGTTGTCTTTGCTATATTAACAAATTTGTTGTGCTATTACAGTGCTAATTTTATCCAGTTGTATAACTTTACTATCTTAACATACACGGAAAAGAAATCTTATATTTAAGTAATATTTTTTTTAGTAGCTAAGTAAACATTTTCTTATTGCAAATAAATATTTATTCAAAAAGAAAAGATAATACTTAAATGAAATAATGTGTGTTTAGTACGTTTAGTAAATATTTATTTGCAATAAGGAAATGTTTGCTTATCTACTATTCAAGAAAATATTATTTAAATGTAGAAATTTTTTTTGTAGAAAAAAACTGGCTGCCCATATACTATAACTGTAGACTTGCTGAATCAGTGAAGATTTTAGTTATTTTAAATCTTTTTCTTGTGATAAGATAAACAAAATGAAATAAAAAGTAAAATCTACAAAATATACACAAAGAACAAATAAACAAAAATTATCTACAGACTCTTGTTATCAGATAAAAATAAAAATAAGTAAATTTAAAAAAAATTGTTATTGTTATAAGACATTTTATATGTGGTACCATCAAAGTCATCATTTTTAAATTAATGATATCGAGAATAAGTATTAGAAAATTGACGTATTTATTAAAGTTTTACTGTTTTTGACTCTTATATGCCCTTTACTTATTTTTATTTTTATTTGTACACAAAGAAATAAGAATTGAAGTAGTGCAGGTGAGTAACAGAGACGGTAACACGGTAGCTAAATTTATCCTCATCGCTGCAGGTGACAGAAGAGAGAATGCTTGCTTTGCCTGAAGAGAGAATGAGAAATACAGCGTCTCAGTTGAACGATCATCCCCTCTGCCTCTCTGAGAGACGAATTCTCACGCTTCGCATTCGATATATGCATACATTGGGTGATTCTCCGACTTAATAACACCTGACTGCCGCTTCGTTCGCGCGGTGTAAATTAATGCCCGCGGCTCGCAATGTGTAGAGTCTGTAGAGAATCTTTCTACGCACACACACGCGGAGTTCTCAGTTCTCGCTGCCCCCGTTCCCCATGAAATTTTTCTCGCTGCTCGCCCACTTGCTTCACTTTCACGCGACGAGCTGCGCTACCGAATGCATCGCTTCTCTCGCGTAGGCGTCTTGCAAGAAGCGATTTTGTCTCGACAGCGTTACGGTAGAAATGTCGCGATTCAGGATATCGAACTGGATATAATATACTGATGCAAATGCAATCGAGATTGTATTATAATTTCTATCAGAAATTACATAAATATTCAGATGTATTTATATGTAAATACTCTTCGAGATATTACATAGAGATATTTCAGGTTTTAATTTAAATAATTTTTATCAGAAATTATATAAATATTTACGTAGAGATATTTTCAGGCTTTAACGTAGATAATTTTTTTGTGTATGTATGTATATATATATATATATATATATATAATTTTAAAATGTTAAACATGAAAGTCATAATTCTTCAAGGTCGCTCAGCAATGTTTCAGTGCCAGCATGATTACGGAACGGCTAATGCTCTTCAAAACGCGTATTCGCTCTGCTTTTCAGTAAACGCTAACCAAGTTCGAAAGTAGTTAAGAAGATTCTAACGAGATACCGGTCGTTATGCTCGCAGTCTCAATGCGCGTTCGCAACTCTCACTGCGTTTCGTTAACGATCTCCATTCCGCGACAACGTCCAGGTGGAAGCGATGAAATGAGATTTTGCCAGTCGACGTTGTACTCATGGTTCTTATGTGCTTTCCCGCGTAAAGTATGCGCCCGGTTAATGGCTCCGCAGAGAACAGATATTGCATGGAGACGCTTGGACTCCGTGGTAAGGTGCTACGGCAGGCAATTAATTCCTCCGTTAGACTTCCGTATCGGAAAGAGATAAACGCCAGACGCTCTCGGTCAAGAGACCTTAGGATCGTATATTACCACGCAGTTTTGCGAAATCCTTTCCCAACTGCTCGTCGTACACCACGCTTGCAAGAACTGTAGTTTTAAAGAAGTACGTAGAGCCTTCTTGACTTCCCTTTGACTCTGGACAAATTATATAATATAATATTTAGCAAAATATAATTGTTGGTAAAACCAAGTTATTATTTGTATAATATTATCTTTTTGCAATTACTGACTGTAAACGGAAAGAATAATTTTACTGTAGTATCTAAAAATTTAAATAGATACAGATTCGAAAATAATTTTATTGGATTATCTAAATAATTATGTAGAAAACTCAAGCATAATGAGCAATTCTGCAAAAAATTTTAACGTTAGACAACCGATTTGAACATCTTACATCTTAGCTAATTATTTTGATAATCCAAGAAATTTATATACGAGCTTGTATCTAGAATTTTTTAATACTTCAGCAAAATGTATTATTTATATAGACATAAATAAAAGAATAGATTGTGCATTTCTAAGAAATCATTACAAGGAGTGAAATAGCTTCGTAAGTAACTTAAATCATATCGAACAGAACAAAGAGAACTTTTAACAAAATTATTCAATAAAAAAGGATAGTCAAGCGTGGAAATTAGTGCGCACAAAAATGAAGTCAGATATAAAATATGAAATAAATTTACTTAAGTGAAGAGCATAGTATTACATGTTTCGGCTCACTTTTGAATTCTCTTTAAAGTTATACATGTAGTATCGATCATGTAAAGTAATAAATGTGTTAATGTGCCATAAAAGTTATTGTGTAAATAATGTATCATTCATAGATGATTATGAAAGATCATGTGGAAAGGATATCTTTGTTTCCTAAAGATTAGATCAGCTAAATAAACTCCTTATTAATCTGGATCCTCCAGCGCAAATCGAGTTGGGACGTAGTAAAAATTTATTTTGTTGCTAATTTGTTGCTCTAGAGCGAATTTTGTCAATCATTTAGCAGCAAAAAAAAATGAAGGATCCAAGTTAATAGCAAGTTGGACTTCCCCATAATGAAAAATTATATATAGAGCTGTGATATAAAAAAAACAAGTATACCAGATTTTGTTGCTTTTTTGTTGCTCCAAGATAGTGCAAAAACATCAACGAAATTACATTGTTAAAAAAACAAATATCTATATAATCAAAATTGCACCGTCACGCATCCCAGCCATGAGTAAAAATTACATATACAAAATTTGTTGCTCGTTGGAATTGCGATGGTGGGAGGTCCAGGTTAATAGGATGGCAAATGATTCTACAATATCAATGACTTGATAGTCAATAACTCACTTAAAAAAAACTCACTTAAAATCATATCACTTTCTCTCTCTCTCCTCTCTCTTTCTCTCTCTCTCTCTCTCTCTCTCTCTCTCTCTCTCTCGCTTTCTGAAGTAACGAGTTGAATAGAAATATTGATGTAATTCAGTTCTTTGTTAGAAAAGAAAACATAGATGCTAAGATTAAAATATGTATGATCTATGACCATTTATATGATGATATCATTTGTTTTGATTTCTTGAGCGAATAATGTGATAAGTAAGTACTTTCAAGAATATTTATGTATTTTGCTTCTAAAAGGATAACATAAGTGGATATCGAATTTTTGCTTTTAAATCATGACAATTATGATCGTATATTTGCAGAGAAATGTATTCATTCATTATATTTACAGTAGCTTAAGGCAGCCATTTCTCTTGTTAAAAAATGAACGTTCCGCATCGTGTTTCTGTATTAAAATCATATTAAAACTCTCGGACTCATTTTCGTGGTCATTTATGTGCCACTTCTGCAACAAAGTATGTACACATTTAAATCGTATCGTGTTGCGACGCCGTATCTGAATACTTGCGTGCAACTGCGCCTATTTATAGTCGTGTTCCTAAAAAAAAACCATAGCTGTACCTTTACCCAGATACATTATCCGCTGAGGTACGTGTATCTGTACCGAGTTACTCTGAAAACGTGCTTTACACGTCACCGGTTGGGATGGTCCGGTTGCAGAACGAGCGGGCTGGCGCCAAGTGGATGTCACCACCACATATTTGGTTTCACAAGGACGACATACACGTGCGCGTTAGTGTGTTCCGTGTACTCGAGCCGGATGCCTTAGATTCCGCGCGGCTAATTAACTTTACGTTATGGTGAATCTCCGGTTAAATTCAGCCTCGCGCTGTGACAATTATCGCGTCTCCTAGACCAACATGGCGCGGGAAAAATTTGTGTGGTGTTCCTCAGAAGTCGCGACGATCGTAATTGCTCGCGTAACGTCTTATTCACTGTGTCGATCTAAATTACTAATCGTATATTGCTTCTTAAATGAACGAACGAGCGAGCAGGTCGACGATACGTCGAATCACGCGGGAGTCGCTTTTAAGGAGATACGCGTTAGAGACTCGATGACGGGGCGACAGGCGAAATGGATGGCTCATAATTGCGTGCCGCGATAGCAGAAGAAAGTAAATTTACGGACGGCCCGGCCGTAAATTGCTCGTCGGCGAATTGTGCGGACATCATGTTCATATACATGAGAGGTGCCTGCGCGTTAGCGGAGCGATTTAAATGGTTGCGAGGTAATTGCTGATTAACGGAGGAGGATCGCCGATTTCTCACTTTACATCGCTCCAATAATTCCGAGTAGAAGGGTAACCTGGGTAACACTGACGATATGATTCGATCTATTTCTAGTTTGTCACTCAATTAAATAAGTAATTCAATTCTGTCTTGCACTACCTTTGACAGCGTACACTTATTATTAGCAATAATTGATAGGAAAGTCTTCCCTTGACAGGCAGATTATTATTAACGTTCTTCAACGTGTGTGATACCTTTTTGAGATAATCATGTAGGGAATACATTTTTTAGGAAAAGACGTAGGCATTAGAAAATCTAAAACGTGTATCAATTAAATTGTTTTAAAATTTTCTTTCAGAAAGTTACACAATTAAAAATCGAACGATTGATGTTTCGATAAATACATTTCAATTGAAGATTTTCTCGTTGCTTCTCCGCGTTATATCAAGATGTTGGTTATAATATATTATTAGTGATCCGAGATTAATGATTTGAGATACAAAGCGGATTTAATTATAATATTTATTCTTTTTAGAAACTAATATCCGATAAACGGATCATGAGTGAAAGCAATGTTGCATCAGTCGATATTATTCGAATGTAGATAGGTGGAAAGAACAGTTTGCTGAAATATTTAAAATTATTTAAGTTAGATACATCTGAAAATAATTTTGTTGAACTATCAAATAATTATATAGAACACTGAAGTCTTGACGACAAAGCTGCTAAAGATTTTAATATTTTATTTTATATAATTTGAGCATCTAATTATTTTGATAGCTCAAATTAATTTATTTCCTAATCTAATTAAATATTTAAAAATATAATATCGATTTAATGGGGCTACTTTGGAATCAGCGCGGTAAGAGGTGCGCAATCTACCTAATCTTATATAATCATTAATAGTATAATGTGTATTAAAAAATATTAATTTGAACATTTCTACTATCGGTTTTAGCCATCTTCAGCAAATACATAATTAATACATTAACAAAAAATATCTTCTATCCAGTCGGAAAGTGAGAAAAGCACAAATATTATACAAAAATGTTGCTTGTCTTCTTAGTTAACAAGTGATTGCGTTCTAAAGTTATTAAAAGTTAAAATTACGTAAAGTTAACATTGAAATTGTTCAAAGAAAGTGCTTACCTTAATCCCATATAATACTGCAGTTAAATATATTACAATATTGAGTAAATAAAAAAAATATATAATATAAAACATGTTGTAATTAAACTTAAAAATCGTCAAGATGTATCGAACGTTCTTAACTATTTCTCTAAGAATGTAATAAACAAGATGTTTTTAAGATAGATACTGAAAGAACATAGAAAGATGTTGTCATTATGTAAATTGAATCTAAATTTATTTACATTTATTAAGAATGTCATTATATGTTCGATCTAAACTATCTGTGTCTTTTTGAAGCTTGAGACCATTTGTTTGTCGTTTTATATTTATGATTTCTGAAATCAATCGTTTGTTAAAATATTAATGATTATATAGATTGCGCACCTCTTACTGCTAACTCCAAAGTAGCCCTCTTATGTCGGTATTATATTTTTACAATTATTGAGAGTCCTATTTTATTCTTTATTCTAAATTGTTAAATATTTAAATATTTTAATAAAACCATTCTTTTCTATATATTTTTTTCTATTTATTTTCTATATATTTAATTCCAAAATTCATTCTTCCGCAAAGTAGATAATCGCAACTTTGCACATAGATGCTCTTGATACATAAGAGTCAAGGTAGAATACACGCTTGGCATTCACCTATGAGAAGCGCTTGTATTTTGCACGCATGGAAAATAAGTCATATTCGCACACGCGATATCTTGATTAAGACGATTTGAACGTCGCTAAAATGAAAAAAACCATCACGGTTTCGACGTTTCTTACACAGGAGTGTCGAATGCTCGTGGCGATCGTGACTAATGTGACATCGCTGCCACGATTAACATATTAATCGTACGATAACGATCGTGTGGGTGCCTCATGAGGCTTCGCACGCATCTCGTGTCCTGAACTTTCTCGAATGACGAAGGAAAAAACCACCGACCACGCGGAATACGCGCGTGTAAATCATCGCGACGAACGATTCTTATTTATTGTTAGGTAGGCGGATAAGAAGATATGTGTCAGGTGCTTTATTACTCGTTGGATTTATGAAGGTTATCATTAATGCGCGATCGGAGCGTTAATGCGAAGTATGCGCAAAGAACGGAATCAACATCTTATTCTATGCATGTTACGAATCGAAAAGTTTTTTTAGACATTGGTATACGACGCAAGAAGAATATTTAATCTTGAAATATTAGTTAGGTGATGTAAAAATATCCAAGTTGGTAGATAGCATGCTCAGAACATCCCTAATTTCAACTTTATAATTATACTTTTTGTTTATCATTATGTTATAATTAAATTTATACTAGTTATACTTTATGAGATAAAAATAATAAATTTCAAAATTTTAATAATACTTTTTATTTTCCTTTTTCAGAACAAGATTTTAATGAAAATTATATAATCACCTATCTACCTACTTAAAGATTAATATTTTTTACTAACAATAGATATTTAAACAATATTGAGTTTTAACTTTTAGAAAACTATTGAATATTTACAAAAAGCTTTGCGAATTAAGAAAAATACGCTAAAAGAATTTACAAGTAATTTTTATAAAAATATATTAAATTCGTTTTATAACGTATATGACATTAGTTGTTTATTCATGTAATCATATTCATGCCGGAGGATAATGTCGAACGGAAGATAATAGGCGAAACTCGTTTCATGTTAAAACATTTATGACAGCCCTAGGATCATAGTAATTAATATTAATTATTAGAGCGTATTTTAATGTTAATTAATACCGGACCCATTTAATTGCGCCCAGGGCAGATTTCTCGGTACGCACCACCGATATCGTCAAGCCGCACTCGTAAAACAGCAATTAATAATGTGAAATGTTTGCACCCGATTCGCTGCGGTAATACGCGCTCTCGTTCGGCCGCTTCATAAACCGAATGATCTCTCGTCCCTTACAATACGTGCGGATCGTCACGAGCAAATTATAGCCGACATATAAGAAAAATCATCCGCACTTTCTCGTCGCGGTGACATGCACGACGAATGATGGAACACGTACACTAAGAGAAGAATCGGGCTTACACCTGTTTGCCTCGTCATCGAGTGCAATAACACGGGATTCTGATCCAACGATCACGAGCAAATATCTTCTTCCCGTGCACTCTTTTCTCTGAACTCGACTTGTTCTACCACCGGGAACATAATGCCACGCGGAGCAGGTACTCATAATGCCCGACCAACTTGTTGAGATATAGCCCGGGTAGTGTTTCAATCGCTTGGCTACGACCGTCGACAATGATACGTGCACGTATGCAAAACGTATTACAATATTGGATACCGGGGCTATGCATCATGATAGTCGAAATAAATCATCCGGCAACAAGCACCGACGTGGCTAGGAAAGTCTTAAATAATTTAACAATTTTTCGACGTCGCGACCTTAAGGTCATGCCGAGCATCGCGTAAATCCCTTTAGCTCGTAAAAGGCTCTTCTCCTCCCTTTTCTCGTGCTGAGTATTCTGCTGAGTACTGGAAACCGCGAGGGAAATCGCGTGTTTGTTCAAAAAAGCGGCGTATCCCACGTGCTTGCGTCCGTGGTAATAAAGAGTCCTGCTTCGCGTATCGTTGGAACGCTTCCGCAAATCGAGCAACAAAACGCGTGGCGTACTGTGGCGGATATTATATAAGCGTTTCAGTATGCAAAAATGAAACCCGTCCCTTTGACTAGTTTACTCCTCGCTCGAGGCTCAAAAGCAACGAGAAAAATTTCTGATCTTCTTTCAGCAAAGAAATTTCAGTTTATGGTATTTCATCTTGTTCATTCATGCTAAACTTGGAGATACATAAGTTTTCATTTATAAATGTATGGACTGCTATCTACTTCATCAAATCAATATTTACTTTTCTTTTCCATGTGTATATCTATTAATGCTAATTTAATGATAAGACTACTATTGGAGACACATACATACAGAGAGAGCTTTTTAGAAAATATTACATTTAGGAAAAAAGAGGAAAAAATAATAATAAACATGAATTATTTAATGTCCAATAACACAGTCAACATCGATGACAAATTTAATCATTACAGGAATATACTGTACAACTGTAAGATGAATAATTTCTGCATTGAAAATTTGTAATTCAGGTATTATTATAAGATTGCACGAGATTGCGCCAATATAAGACGGACAACATTGTGTCTAAAGCATCACAATGCCACTTGATCCTTCGACCACCGCTTTCGTGTATTCATGCGTGTATGTTCGTGTTCTGTGCTCTCTCCTGCTCTCCCTTTCTCTCTGCTTTCTTTCTTCTGTCTGATTATAATGGCCAAACACATAATAAAGAGGGCAAAACGCGATATGTAGGGCGGCTAACAATGGAGCACACCTGAGCACGGGCCGGTGTGTTTGAGGTAGCTTTGGGGAGGTAGAAGGTACCGCATGGTGCACCGGTATGAAATGTGGGGGAAGAGAGAAAAAACGCGAGGGATTGGGGAGAAAGGCGCAAGGAACGGAACAATGCTTTCAGCCTCTTCTGCTTTTTCTTCTTCTTCTTCTTCTTCTTCTTCTCTTCAATAGCGGTTGATGTTGCCCGCATCCCTTCCTCGATCTCTCTCGTCGGAGAACTCGGGTGCCAGCGCGACGCTCTCCGATTTGTTCGCGAAATGCCGAACACGGCCGGTCACTTGGTACGCATGTCGTCGTAAAACAGCACGGCATTGTCCATCTCGCACTTTCACGTGAATTGTCTCATTCGCGTTCGCGTGTCATTCTTCTAGGGAACCGGTCATAATTTGGGCCTCGAGGCTGCTGTAGCTTCTCACATATTGTGAGAATTTTCTCCAATTATATATACATAGCGAATAATAATTATTATATTTAAGAATAAATAACAAATTTTATGAGATTCTACTCGCATTTAAAATTATTTTATAAATAGACACAAAGAAGAAATTTATTAAATTGATTTTGCCCGTTGGTTTATACTTTTTATTTTAGGAATAGCTGTCTAATGTTGCTGTGAAAATATATCATATTTAACTACGTGATTCTTTAAATGTACTTGGCGTTATGTCTACAATTCTGCTTGACACCGTTAATAACTTCTCTTTGATCAATTACTTCTCAAGTACTTTTGACATTAATGTTTTCCCACCGCTGCGAGAAATCATTAACCATTACAGGCTCGCTGCTTCCGACATTAAAACTTAAAACGGCGGTGATATAATTATGAGCAGCGGCTGAGATTTTTGCTCTCGCCATGAATTCTTGTGAATTGCTACTAATATTGGGCTATAAAATAAATTGGCAGTTTTTTTACTCATCAATTTTCACACACACATACTTTGCATATAATAAATAAAAAATGTAATAAACAGATAATATCTTTTAATTGATTGAAATTACAAATTTTTGTTTAACAACCTTGGGATTTATGAATAAAATATTTTTATCATAATGAGTATTTTGTTTTACATTGATCATGTAAGAAAATAAAAAGATATAAAGTTACTTTTACTATCTTTTATTGTCTGTCATTTATAAAAAATTAAATGACCGCATTCAACAGAATGTTTATTTTGCAACTGTTGAGAATTTTCTTCTTTACGATAGGATTATTTTTCTAGAGGTCTAAAAGAATAATTCAATCAGCACAAGGAAAAAAAATTCTAACAATTGCAAAATAAACATTCTGTTGAACGTAGCCAATATCTAAATTACTTTAAAGGTTTTAGATATTAGGTTTACTAAAGAATATTGAAGTATGCATGTATGTTCTACAACCTATAACGAATATTATATATTAGCATCATTATAGCTATTATACTTATAATTCTCGTAAATTATATCAAACCTGCTATTAAAGTTTCAACGAATGACAGTTACCTATTACGGAATACTGCAGAAGAAACTTCACATATTCCCAAAGAATATGCGTATAAGATTCTCCAGCAAATCAATTGCACACAAATAAACATAATCTGAAGTGTATGTAGCGAAAGAAGCTTTCACGCGGCTCCGGATTATTGCTCGATTAATAGCCACTTTCGATAAAAATAAGACATTGCTAATAAATCTGAGAATATTGACTTTCCATTAAATCATGAAAATTTTCAATCGTTAATAATCCAATGGAATCCAGAAATGGATTTAGCTTTCTGATTTGAGAAAAGAAATAAATAGATGGATATGTAGAGAGAGAGAGAGAGAAAGAGAGGGGGAAGGGGGAAGAGGGAGAGAGTTTTCATTTTTTAATTAAATTAAAATAATATAATTATTAATTTCTTTTTATAAAATAAATTTTTATTTATCAATATACAGAGTGAGAATAAATCTATATAAAATTATTATGTATAGTACAACCAGATAGAGAGGGAAAATTATCCCTTATATAAAAATAAATCGAAAGTACAGAATAAACTTTTTTCGACTAAGATTTTGTTATTAATAATTTTTCTCTTGATAAAATGAATAAAATTTAAATATTTGTCACATTTTTTTTAATTCTGCCACTTGTGAAGTCGTATGGACGTTATATAAACATGTTAACGTTTATCTTTCTACAACTGTATATGTCTTCATTAAGCCCGCATATTCTGGGATTTTTAAACTTTATTTCCTCGACAACGAAGTTTCGAATGAAAAAAATTATTCTATACTTTTGACCGATTTTTGTATAAATAATTATGCGCCGTTCAGTTGTACCATAGGTTGTCTCCATCTCGATTTCCGCCTTACATTTCCAGAAAATTTTATTAATTATGGCTTATAATTGCACATTCTTAGAATTATGACAATAGTCAAGAGGGAAATAATTAAATCTTCAGTCCATAAATACATGTTGCTCTTTCATCCATCTCGCATACTGTGTTCTCTCTCTTCTTAATGGCAAGATTTTATAATTATTTTTTGTTTGTTTATTTGCGCACTATTTCTTGCACACTACTTTCAAGATCGATAATATAATATGTATACTTATATATTATATTCCATAATTTCGAATGTATGACTAAAAAAACGCATATTCTTCCAAACTGTAATAGTTATTATTCATTTTATTTGAGTTGATGTAAATGCGCATACCGCGAAAAGTTACATTTGCATTAACGGAAGTTGTTACATTATGTTGCAGATCTTTCCAAACACAATAGATTTAAATAAGCCAAGTCATGTACGACCTGCAGGTCAAGGGTCGTGCATGAACCGCACTTACAGCAAGTCGAAACACGTAACGGTACTAGTTAAAAGGCTTTTCAATTTAAGTGTCAGTTACGATAAACTTTTTCTTATATCAAAGGTATATTTGAGAAGTGCTATCAGCGCTATTATTCATTCTATTCTTGTTTTATGTCTGAATGATAAAGATAGAATACATAGACACAATAGCACTGATAACACATTCCCCGGACGCAGCCTAAATGTAATTATTTGCATTTATTTTAACTTACGACCAATGTAACCTGAGATAAAATGCAACCATGATCGAACGACGCGGATCTTGACGATGAACAATAACGCTACGATGCGTGCGTCTGGTGATGGTACAATCGTAGTTGATAGTAAAAATCGGAGCAATCCGATCCGAGGGTCCAAGGGCCCGCTGCATAATGGAAGCTGCCTTTGACAATCGCGTAAAAAGACGTCGAGCCGTTTTAGATTGAGGAATATTGGGGCATTGTGAGGCCGCGCGGTCGACATGCGTGTCCGCGTAAGCATGTGTGTAGGTTACGTGCGTTGACAATGGGAAGCCCAGTGGGTGCGTTAATCCGGCATGTGTGAGGACTGTGGGAATATTTCGTGGAGCGAGAGAAGGAGTAGAGGAGAGAGAATCGCGGCGGCAGCAACGGTGGGGAGGGAGGATAGGCGGTCTTGGCTCTATTGTTGCATCTCAACGATACTATCTGCCGTACACGCGATGCCTCTGTCGGCTCGCCGACAGTGTTGACTCGCGTTTAAAGTCTCGTACACTCGTATTCACATTTCTCTCTTTCTCTCTTGTACTGGGCTCGGCCGGCAGTAATTGCCGCAAACGACGGCGATGTACGGACCGACCGACGAGGAGCCAAGCCAGCGATCGTCGTGGACAGGTCTCTCCACTTATCGAAGCTACACGGCGCACCTTCATCCGGAACCGATGAACTCATTGTCTACCATAACTCACGATTCCACCGATGGCTAATAACGGAAGAGATGGGCTCATCGGAAGCGTCACTCGGTGAGGTCTTGAAAAGTGGAAGGGAGGTCATGGCAAGCGCGAAGACAATCGGAAGATGAGCGAAGGTGTGAGTCACTGCTTGCTTTTCTCATTGACAGATATTATCAAGATTACGTTTTCTACTAGCGATCTTTTTCATGATATGTTCTTTCAACTATACTTCGAAGAGATTGCAATAATACTGTTAATAAAATAAATACTTGCAGCTAAGGTATTCTTTTAAAAATGGTTAATATTAAAAAAAATAATGGAAATTGTTTCGCTTCCATTTATCGTTAGAAACTAGATTATTAAAGCTCCTGTTTATTCACTATATACTATCTCAGATTGTGATGTCAAAAAAGAGAAAATGTGGAATAAAAATTCTTGCAAACTATATCAATGAAAGTATGTTTTGTATTTTTATGGATTTGGCATTGCTTGATATAAGGAATAAATATAATTTATTTTTATAAATCTATTTTATCGATTGCAATGTTGTTTTATTGAAAAATGTTTCTGTTCAAATATAATTTATAAGAACTTTTATTGTACATTTTCTTGCTTCTAACGTCACAATTTAAGATAGTAGTAGTGAGACTTTAAAAATTCCATATTTAATTATATAAAACAATCTCAAATAATTGAAAAATAAGTTACACTGATATTATGATCTCGAGTCTTCTCTTCGAACAACAATTATTTTTAATATTTTGCAAAAATATCCAAGTCTAATTTTTTTAATCACATTTATCCGAATTATAAACAGATTTTTTTTTTTATACATTAATTAAAGAATCAGTCATTATTCTTGGCGGCATCTCCTGGCTTTTCTCTCCTCTTTCTTCTTCGATGTCGCGTCTCCTTATCGGAGGTTGCAATTTCATCCTTTCGGTCGAGTGATTTCGAAATTACGATGGACACTCACCGTCTTCACGCCCGTTAAGAATCATCGTTCTAATCTCGAGAACGGATATCGAGCCGGTGTACTATGTCACCGGTGATCGGTCAAGAGATCGCTCTCTTGGAAAAGTGGCCGGGCATTTTTATAGTCGCTGAACGTGGGAATAATTTTGAGACGGGAGCGGTGAAAGGGGGGTGGGCAAAGATGGAACGAGAAGAACGGAGCACCTGGACGCCTTCTCGAGCTAGCTTAGTGATATGCGAGCACGCGGTTATATACATATACATTCGAGTATCTACGAGGGCGCTCATGCAACACACGTGTCGCGTCGTGTATGCACGTTCATGCAGTTTGTAACGCGCGGAACAGGTATTCCCCCATTGAAATAAGGTAACGTCGCGAATATGAAATATACCCCCTTGTACAACTTGATAATCCGTGGTTACCATAAATCCTGAGTGATTATCCGCGTGTCTATTTATAAGCCTCGTGGCGTCGCCCTCACCTTCGCGCGCCTCGTTTGCCCTTCTCCTTCACCATGCATCTCCTTTCTGCCTACCTTTTCTCTTTGTTCAGGTATTCTCCCAGTATTCTCGTTCTTCTTGACGATATCCCGAAAGGGCTCCACCATTCCTAAGTATTGTGCGTGTCATGGCTTTTCATGACGCACGTAAGACTCTTTTGGAGATACGCCCGATAGGATTAATCAGCTTACAACGAGAGCTATATTTTTGAGAATGATTTGTTACTAAAACGTCTGTTTGTATCTGTGATAAAAATTGGTCGGACAGTCATAACGTTATTTTACAAAGAAATTGTAACAAGAACAATGTCTATATTCGCGTTGCTTGAAATCTTTTTCGGAAAAATTTTTTTTCACTTAAAAGAAAATAAATATTTGGATGTTGAAGAGAAAGCGAAAATGTTGAATGCAAAAAGTACGAGCAATACGAACAGACTTCTAATCGGAAAAATAATGCAATTTTAGCTCATTATTTTCGATGCAATGTGTTGTAATATGGATACATTAATTTAATTTTTTCTGACTCTAAAGAATACAAACGAATTTACAGCATATATTAATTAAAAGCAAATGTAAATTTTGGCACTAGTTTACAGTCTCACATTTCGCATGAAGAAAATGCGAGAAAATGTATTGAGTTAGAAGATAATAAATAATTCAGTTTGATATACGAGCTCCAATATCGCGAGATCTCGCCGCGTGCCGTCCGTACATGGATATATGCGAGTGGGTTGTCGCATTTTGCCTCGTAGACAGATACATGCATATCGATCATTCTAGATGCATTGACAGCTTCATTCGAGAGCATATTCCGTGGAATTACATATTCGCTTCTTGCCTTTCAATATTTAATATGTTTCCTCCAGACGTATTAAAATGTCTTTTTTCTTGAAGAGATCAATATTATTGGATTGTCAGGATTCTGTAATTTTTATCGGTTTCCCCTATTATTCCAGTATAAAGACGTGGAAAGTTTGAGTACTGATCTAAAATATGTTAGTTATTATCGCATACTAAATATATAATAGTAAAAATATTAATAATAATTATTATATACTTACGGTAAAGAAATGTATTAGTAAAAATACAACGTTTGATACATTACTATAATAATAGAAGGAGAGAAATTTCATATTATTGTATCACACTTTATCATATTACTCATTTAGTAGTTTAGTACTGTACGGATTACAGAAATCCCGTTTTCTATCTGTATATTACTAAGTCTTCATACACAATTAACAATATTACAACATCTAATGCATAGAGACTTTTAAATTTCATAATAGAAAGGAAATTAGTATATAAGGAAATTAGTTGCTAATTTAATTTCCGTGTTAATTAATGTTTTCTATTGCACACCGAAGCACATCGATATTCAGAATATCGTAATGTGAAGCTCAGTCCATAGCAAATAGCGGGAAACAAAAAGTAATCGAATGTCGATCTGTTTCAAATAGAGATAGCGTTTAGTATAGAAAATGATTTTCGGTTCGCTCGCGCTGAAGAGGTCAATGCTGAGAGAAGGCGAGGGAACTGGGAATAACGTCGTCGCCACAGGCATTGCGGCAAGCTATTAAAAACCCAAGTTATGAATGAAAGCCGGGCTGAAATAGAATGGCATGCCGAGTCCCGCCCACAGGAACAGGTACGAACACTACGACTATACACAGCCTCGGCTAAGCCCAGTGTCAAAAGATTCCCGAATAGCTACAGACGATTACTGAAAGATGCGCAAGTCGCCGCCTCGTACGCAGAACCGGTAGTCGAATCTTCGGCTAATTTAATTATTATATATATGTCAAAATCAACTTGTTCACGTCAATATCCGCATATTGCTAAGACTTCCATAAAAAAGCAAAGTATCTGCATGGAATAGTCATTCACATGTGAAGAGTATGTGCGTATCTTGACGATTTTTTCTTTTTTCTGAGAAGATGATTTATAGAGCAGATTTTTAGAAATCTCTGAGAACGTAATAAATACATATACGTAAAGTAAATACATTTAATTATTAATTATTAATCATAAATTAGAATATGAAGTAGAGTGAGCTTTGCGATGGTTCGATAGATAATTTATGGAAATCGCAAGTTCGATCGATTGAAGTTTCGACGTTAAGGGTTTCTGGAAGGGACACGATGTCCGATTATCTGTCACATTCTTGATGTCAGCAGTCGGTATCCTGAGGGCCAGTATTCTCGAGCGTCCTGACGATTCAATTAGGATTCAGGCACGCAGCGAAGGTCCAGATCTCTCTCCTCGCCTCCTTTCCCCCTTACCACCTTTCTTTCGTGGTATAATCGATCGCCGATTTCACGAGAGATCCGACCGTACGTTCGCGTGGCCGTTGATATATGAAGTTTAGGAACCAGATGCAAGGTCTGCGCCTACGAGGTATCAACGGACCTAAAATGTGGTCCAAGGGACAACATAATAAACGCATCGAAAAAAAGTGATCGCTCACTATCGCCAGTCATTAATTTCAATGTAATCCAATTACGTGTCATGTGCTTGGTTTTTTCAATAATATAATTCATTATCGGTTGCGGTAACTTAGGATCGCGAAGCGAAATTTTTTTTCATAATATTCACGTGCTATTTGTGACCAAATGTATATGAGTAAATTCATTGTGATGAGGATAGAAACATAGACTTTAATTGCTTCCTGATTATTATTATTGCAAATTACTTCGAAGATGCTATATTTCACGCGCGAACAATGTCCACCTCAGAACCGTTACGTTTAATCAATCGCGAGGAGAGAACCCAGTCGTTACACGTCGCGCACACAGGCGAGTCGCTGGCGAGACTAAGGAAGTGGGACCGAGGCATCGGACCAAGGTCTGAAAGCCTCGATGAAGCCATCGCCGAGAAGCGTCGCGGGGACAATGGAGCAATCAATAGGGTAATGTGAGGACACTTTATCGAATTATCGATGCGGTCGACACTGGCGTACCTACGGTCAATGGACATGGGTACCCTGCTTTTCGAACGAACCCTTACGCCTCGTCGTGTCTCTTCCTCCTCCTCCTCCTCCTCCTCTCTCTCTCTCTCTCTCTCTCTCTTCCTCTTTTACCCAGATCTATCTCTCTGCATCGCTCCTTCTGATCACAGCGTAGTCCTCTCTTTGCTGCTTTCAATCTGTCTATCCGCGTCTCTTTCTCGCTGATTCCCGTCAATGTTCGGCGACTGATAGAACCGGAGCATCCGCGCTGTAACAAGCTCAGTCGCCCTTGACACTTTGGGCCGTTAATGTCCGAGAAGCACGCGATAAATCCGGCCCCGAACGAAAGGCGTATTTCTATCTTACCGCCGTACTATCCCGGGAGTGTCCTTCGGTGCAGGAACGTGTGCCTCCGCGGTGTATGCGGTGTATCATCTCTCACACATGTTAAAGATACTGGTTTGTACGCTTATCCCATTTCTATACAATGTCAATGTCCCACTTGTCATTCTTGCTATTGTAATCAAACAGATTGCCAGACAAAGTTTCTTATCTCTCCCTTTCTCTCCTCCTCCTTTGATAAGGCTAATTGGTCTAATCATATAATAAAATAGATCGATCGATCGATTAATTTACCTATAAACTTAATTCCACGAGGTTTACCATTTCTAGATTCTAACACGTTCACTTGTTCACACGTGGAAATCCTCGATACATAAATCTGTTCGTCCAACTGACGAAGAATCCGCAATGCAGACGACAGCGCGTAGCGGGAAAATCCGGTCATGAGTGGGTTTCGCACCCGAGCGATAGACGTTTAACAGGGACGACGGTGGGCCGATATTTTTACACGGTCTCGGTCACATATTTCACACCTGTCAGTTTGACTGGGATTTTTCCTCCGTGTCTTTACATCGAATATCATCGCGACATGCGTGCGTGCGCGCGTGCATGCGCGTGTATACTGTATATGTACGCGCTTGTAATTGCTGCGGCCAGTCTTCGTTGCCCTTATCTTCCTTGTTCGGTCTGCCAGCATCGAGTCGCCGCGTTGCATCGTCCCGCGTCGCGTCGCCGCGCAATGTCGTGTTGGTCCCGTGAAGCATGCCCGATTGACCGCGTGTGAGAACACGATATCGCACGAATGAGTTATGATCCCTATTCGAGAATTTGCATACCGATTCATTATGCGCCGGTGGAACTCAAAATTGGAACGCAACGTGGCGCAACAGATCGCGCGCTGCATGGAACGTCGAAGGAGGGCGGCAGCAGAAACGATAAATCAAAGGCCTCCTGCCCCGCGTATTTCTCTCTGCCTTCGCTTCCCTCCTCTCCCTTTTTGCAAGGCGCATGCAAATCGCACTCGCCTTAATGGCGAACGATGCAACGGTCCAAGGAAAGAAAGAAGCACCGAGGAACTTTCCGCTACTTTCCGTACATTTTTATTCATACGCTTTGAATGCGCGAACCCGTACGAATCGTTCGGCGAAGGCCGCACAGATGTACTAAATTGCGTACAAACAAATCACTTTGGCACGATCGACGTGCGCAAACACAGTTGTGTAATGCTTCGGCGTTGAGTAATTCGATTTATGTAACGGTAGTGCTATTGTCGACGTACGTTGTTCTGCGACGTGGACTAGTCGAGGAATGTTTGATGATTAACAAAGTATTATTGTCTCCATTTTTTTTATTTTACGTATTTCTAAAGAAATCGTGCACATATATATATATATGTATATATATATATATATATATCAAGATACTCGTATAAATTCTAAGATTAGTAAGATAAAAGTTTTAATTATGCCATTATAATTACCATTATAATTTTTCAACAAGTTTCTGTATTTATTTTTTCCTAGTATTTTCTAGTATTTATCTTTTAAAATATATACTCTTCATCAAGTAGTTGGAAAAAAAGATAAAATAAAAAGAACAAGTAGGAGAGAAGTGGTTTCAAAAGACGGATGAACGGATTGTCTGAGATAAGAGGAGATGACAGGTGAAATACGTAGGCGGAGGTAGGACAGATAGGCTGATCTGGATATACATGATGCTACCCACGTTAATATTCTTACAGCTATATCATCTTTCTTTCGCTGTTTCTGTCTTCCCTTGTTTTTAACATTAATATGCTCGCGTAATTTACTTAATGTTAGTAAAATCTGCATAGATGTGCAAATTAGCATTATAAAATAGATATAATTTTATTTCTCATTATACTACTTATTACATTATTTGTTTATAATTTCTAGATATATTTATTTCTAATTTTATATTTTATAATTTAAATGTAGAAAAATTCATAATCTGTAATTAATGTTCGTATAATTTTTGTATTACAAATAGATTAATCGAAATTATAGATGAACATTATGTCATTTGTTCTAGCATCCTTTTGTATGACAACATAGTAGATAGTAGATACCAAGCCTCATTTGCTGTATAGAAAACGAAGACCGGGTCAATGAGCATATGTATCATCCGCGAAACAATCCGTCATCCTGACCTAAACGACTTTCATCCCCGAAGAAGGTAGCAACGGTCGAGCAAGCAACACAGACAGGGGCAGGGAGACGATTGCTCGCGCGACTACGTTAAAGCGCGCGTATCCGCTGCTTAAACACAGCAACGGCAGCAGCGTCGGCAGCAGCATCAGGAGTAGCAGAAGCAGCAACGGACACCCCTCCATGACTGCAGGCTGTTTCTCCTTTCGTCTCTTCTCTCGCGCTGGTCGCTCTCTTCTCATATCTCCTCCTCGCCAGTGGTTAGTCCCGGCTCCCTCTTTTCTCCTTATATCTCTCTTTCTTTCCAGGCTGGTTCCTCATCTCTTTCACTCTACTCGATCTCCCCTGATCTCTCACCATCACTGTCTCGCCTCCTCTCACGAGTCTCTTTAGTTTTGTGCGCTACCTGCCTGCCTTGTGGCTCGTTCGTATCGTATCGTATGTAAGTGAAGCGAGGTGCCTTAGCGCGCTGCGGGACGAGACGAGGCGAAATGAGGCGAGGCTGGGGTCCCAGGACGACGGGTTACCTGTGTGTGGCACGGCATGGCGTTGTCTCTTCGCGTGTAGGCACACGGTTCTCTCACACGTGCTCACGCACGCACGCACGCACGCACGCACGCACGCATACCGTGCGCGCGCGCGAGACACGATGCGATGTAACGGGGTATACGAGAACACTCGCGCGAGGGAGAGTACGTCCGAGTGTACGTACAAGGGACCCGTACACCAGGCCAGCATCCGACGCATACAGGTGCGTAAACGCGCGAGAATGCTCTCCCGATTCCGCTCTCGCGATCGCGAGGCTGCGGCGCGAGAGCATAGGTACATTGTGCACGCGCACTCGTGTGCGAGAAAGAGAAATAAAGAGAGAGGGAGAGAGAGCACACGTGTACTCGCGTGTGTGTGCCTTGTGCCGCTTGTGTGCGCGGCTGGTGCACAAGAGCGTGGGCTCCCCTCCCTCCGGAGCCACACTCCACCTCCTCCTACCTCTTGGTTTCTACCTCCTTCTTCTACCTGCCGGCCCAGCCGACACACATGTATATGTGTACCTTGGTCTTCAGTGTAAGATCTGAACCAGCGGAGAACGCACGCTATTGTTATATCATTATCATTGTCATCGTCCGTGGCCGTTCGTTCGCGCCCGTTCCTGCCGCCTGGTGTGTCGTGAACATTTCGCGTCGGCGCTCATGTGGTATCGTGAGGGAGGTCGAGGCGAAAATTATCCCGATCTAGCCCGGTCGACCAATCACACGTGTATGTATCGGTACCGGGTATAAACGAGAGAAACGTTCAAAACTGCGTGAATGAGGCGAGAGATCCACTGCGTCGTCTTGCAACCTATATGCGGATAAGGTCAAGCAACGATGGGGTGCATGTTGGTACCGCGCCCTCTTACAGTAAAGCGCGCACGGGACAGTACGATGTGAACACGTGGAAAATCGTGTCTATCAATCATCGTTATCATCTTCGCTATCAGCGATAATCACATAATTTTTATTAGTTACTAAAGAAATCTACAAGCAGATTTTACTTTGCGTCCAAGAGATTCATAAATCTATTGTCAAGAAAGAGTGGATGGTTAAGGAAGGTTGTTTGATCGAACGTTCATCGTCCCACGGAGCTCACATGATGAACATGATATAAAATGTCTGTTGTTGGTCGATGTTAGATTTATAGATTGGAACTGCGAGTGGCTCTTAATCGACAACGGTCAGACGTAATCGATCAAAAAGAAGTAGATCAGAATTAAGAGGATCCGATGACGGGGAAGAAGCGGAGGAGGTTCCGAATCTTGACAAACGAGAAGGGCAGGATAGGTTGGAAGGAGACTATGGGTAACGCTTAATTAAAGCGATTAGACTTTGTGGTTAATTGTTCTGGAACATCAAACTCTTACATGATCCTACATTGGTGCTGTCGCCGTGCTTGTTATCATCGTGTCCCTTGGCAGGACTGAAAGAGTAAACGATTCACGATCGGGCCAATTCGATGAACCCCGAGTTATTGCTGTAATTCACATAAACCTGTGAAAATTGTTTAATCATAGACGAGACATTAATTTTTTCGTCTATTTGAAATTTTTTGATGCTAACTATTTGTGTTGTGATACTATTAGCTCTGACAATTGCCAAAGGCTGTTTATCTTGATGAAAACACACCTTATTATGGTTTTCTTCTGTATCTTCTTTTATTTTCTATCTATATAGTAATTCTGCACCTGATCGTCATTTATAGCCAATCCCCTTTTTCATCTCTCTTCTTTTTTAACATCAGTGATTGAACCAAATCGTTTGCAGGCTTCTCGATTTTATTATTGCTGTTTCAATGATAGAAACACGAAGAACCGACTCGATATACTGTGTGATCGCGATGATTGCTCAATTAGTTTTAAGCGTGAGTATATATAGTGTATCGTGAAAGATTCGTCCGGTTTGTTTTGCTTTTTTGTGATCGCGCGTGTTAGTGCGAAGTATCTCTTTCTGATTGTCAAGCAGAAACGTGAACTATACAGTGTGGGTGAAATATCTTGACAGTGCAGGAACTTAAACCTCGTGTCAGATGCCATCGGAAAGAAACAGCTAGTGCGTTTTATTAAGAAGCAATTATACGGACGGGTATTCGTAATGACGAGTAATTCGCACGACAGACGTTTCGCTTGTGCGGAAGCAGCCAGTTGAAATTGACGGTAAGTTGCACGTTCCGCTATCTCACACCTTTCGTAGCGAGAGACATTCTCAAGAATGTTGTTGACTTTTATTTGAGAGTAATCTGTGTCCCTCTACAAACATCTTATGCAGAAAAATTTCATCCTCTCATGCTTGCGATCTCTTCGTCGTAAATCAAATCCCGTGTAAATTCGCGCAAATCTTCAATCATCAGTATACTTCAGTCGGACTTCTTGAAAGAAATCATTACGCGATTCCACATGCGAATAGTAATTCTATGTCACATGCTACCATTTCACTTCGTAGAGGGTAGATAAACACGGAGTCACTGCAGGATTAATCTTTTGCAGACGTTAATAGGAATCTTCAAGTCATTATGTCGGAATATCTCGACTCTACGACGTTTGCGGAACCGGCAGACGCCGCGCATGCGGTCAATCTTGGCGTCTCACGGTTTCTCGCGCAGTCATGAGCGTAGTTCTCAAGGCGAAGCGTGAGCATGGAACGATAAATCCTTCGATTGTCGAATGTCGATAATCGCTTAAAAGCGTGCACCGTCGTAGACATCGCCGAACGGCAAACATTGTCCAACTAGTTATAGCTAGGTTTTCGCGCACACGTCACATCGCAGTGGCCTGGTTGATTCTTGCCGCCGGTTGCAAATAGCAAAAATTGTTCTCTCGCCGCTCGATCACTTTTGCAATGTAGTGTATCCCGCGTAGCGGATGTCAATCGGCATTCCGTAAGATCTTTCGATATTCGCTGATTTGTTGAAGCTCCCGCATTATCAGAGTAATCAATTAGACGTTGAGTATACTGAAAAAATTTGGTAATATACAAGTATCTACTGAATGTTGAGTGAAATAATTTCAATTAACCTTTAAGTATGTAGATAAGTGGCTACAGCATTCTACGTATAGTTAGCTCAAAAACTTGGAAAAAGATAATAAAAAGAATTGCTCAGACTGAAAGTTACTATTTTTACATTTCTCTATCTCATAAAAATATAAATAATATAAATTTAATTCTAATTTTTAACATTATACTGTTAAAAAATATAATTACAAAAACAAAATTTGTTTGAGGTCTTTTGAGCACCACTCACTTAAAGATTAAATGTTTAGTTAATATAATAAAAAATATTTTTTCTTTTTCTATAAATATTTAGTAATTATTATAATGATTAGTTATATTATTATATTTGATTTATTAATATTTGCTGAATATTTGGAAAAGTAAAAATTATTTTTGGTTATATTAACTAAATATTGATCGAAATTATTTTACTGAACATTTGGTAGCTATTACCGGACTCCTTTCAATGCACTTGTGTTCGCGGAATGTCGCGCAAAACGCGCTTGTCCTTCCTTTTCAAGAAGATATATTTCTCGTTTTGGTAGGCTACCTATAATGGAACCTTGTTTGATACGTTGACTATTTTAATTAAGTGAACAAGAAAATTGAAACGGCCGTAACTGCTGTGTGCGGAACAATTGTCAATGAAATTGCGGTTGCAATTGCGCGCTTCATGCACAAGGTAGCAATGCGACACGTTGGACTTTCTCGGATTATGTTTATTTTTCTCATATTTGCGCATTTAAGTCAGCGTGTTGTTATAGACACAGAAGAAAGAAACCGCGATTAATGATTGCAAACTCAGAAGATTATCTCTACTTAGGTACAAATTTTTGTTAGATTTCTTTAAGAATCTGTAAAAATTTCGAGTGTCTTCAATTGCTATTTTTCCACATTTTTCGTAGTTTAATTAATATTGAATTATTACATGGCAGCATATTGTGCAAAAAAATCTTTTCACGACAGAACGCGTCTGATAGCGATCTGAAAGAGTAAGACAATGAAAGGTTTCGAACGAGCAAACGGCTGGCTAGGTTAATTATACGATTATCTTACTGATTGTTGCAATGAAACCCAGTGTGAGAAAGCATGTATCTTTTTGCTACGTGATTACATTTTACGACCCTAATGCAATAAATTATTAATCAAACCACTTAATTATATGTCTCTAATGCAACTATGATTTCTTCAGGACCTAACGGTCACTGGAAGTCATCTATAGTCCGTATGTTATTATCTTTCATTGTAAATACCCTAGATGCACAATGTGGTTGCATCGAGTTATTAAGTCGATCCCGTACCGCAGCATTTGCGGCAGGAAATTAAGATATCGAATGAATGCGACGTGGCGCAGACTTTCATTTTACAGTGATTCCCTTTTCAAAGGAGCTTATTCCCTACGTTGTATCTTCTCCTCCTTCGTATATTTCCCCATCTTATATTTCTTTGTCTTATTTCTTATATATTTTTGTTTTATTTCTTATATTTTAAATGTACATGATGGAACAGAAAAGTTAAGATACATGTAACTCTTATGCATGGTTTACAATGAGCAGTAGCAGCAGTGGATTAAAGAGTAGACATAGAAAACGACCAATCATAGTTGAATGTAAGAAAAATAATCAACTATGATTGGTCGATTTCTACGCTTACTCTTTAATCAACTACTGTTACTGCCCATTATAGACCATGCATCATATTTCTTTTTATTTTTTAGATTTTAAGGCCGATATCCATAGTCAGATCTTATATTCAAGATCGTCTTAAGTAGTCAGTCTTAAGAAGTCACGAATTAATCGGAAGACCGTATTAGCGTCTTAAGACATTACTTAAGACAATCTTAAAATAAGAACAGACTATGAATACCGCCCTAAATGTACATGAGAGCAAAGAAAATTTCACGCAGTATCATTATTTTTGCACCTGCCGGAATTTCATACAAGTTTCTTAATGGTGTTATGTTTCTCGCGAAATCACGCACTGCGTACAACTGATAGTGGTCACTTTTAGTGGCTATATTTTTGACTTAAAAGGAATCTCTGTCAGCAATGATTTGAGAGCTGCGTGAAATGCCACCGCATTTATTGTACGCACAGAAGGAGACAGTCCAATTAAGGGCACATTTGTATACTTAAGTGTACTGATATCGATGCATAAATCGGACCAGAAGATTTATAGCTCTACCGAATGTCGTAAAATGTTCACCGTGAAGTACGAACGGAGAAGCAGAACCTTCCATTCTTAGAATCCTCGGCTACTAAAGTATTTAACGGAAGACGTACAACAAATATTCTTTACAATGATAAATATATCATTTAGAATAAAGATTGATATTTAAAAGCTAAATATATATTCTCAGTTAAAAAAATTTCTCAAATAGATATATTTTACTTAATATAAAATTTACATAAAAAATGAAATGATAAAAATCTTGTTCGGTAAAATTCATGATCTTCATAAATATGCATGCTAAATAATATATAATCCATTGTTTGAAAAGATTTATCGTGTCTGTTGCTTCCACACTGATCTTCAACTCTCCTACGTCTGTAATAAAAAGTGACACAAGCGTGTCTACTTTGAATATCGGTAAAAGTTACCAAGGAAACGTCTCTCGAGCTCACCGCGGGCGAAGTTAACCCCCCCGAAGTACGCAAGGTTAAACCCTTTACGCGCAATATCACAAAGGAGAGCGAGTTGTTGGTAACCCTTACAAGATGATTCTTTCTCTCTCTCTCTCTCTCTCTCTCTCTCTCTCTCTCTCGTAGATCTTTCTCATTCTTTCGCGTTAAAATGTACACGTGCGGTCGGCATAGAGGTGTATTTCCCTTGTCGTAAATCTTCTTCGCTTGTTTCTCACGTGCTCTTCAACGATCGGCGCTGAGTTACGTTCGTCGGTATTGCTGATGCTCTTACGGTCGTTTCGGTGTGTTAGGAGCTCGTAAATGTTCAAAATGAAATCCTTTAAAGCGCGGCATATTCATTTTGTACGTAGCAATTTGCATGTAAATCCACTGTGTTCGGACGTAAAGATCATAGAATATCATAATTTTCTATGTCGAAAATGATAACATTTTTCGTATATCGAGTAATTTTATATGTGTTAATTTTCACAATATTGTAAGAAATGCATGTTATTGTCAGTGTATCCTACTGCACAAATAAATGCTCTAATTAAGTTATTAAATATTGCAAATGTGTTTTTAATAGGATATATTAAATCAAAAACTTTATGTTTTATGATAATTCTTTCCGGCACTTGGAAACACCGAATCACTAATATGTTCGTTATATAACGAGAGATCTATTCTATATCTTTTATATAATGTTCATAACGGTATCTTTGTGTTAGACTTTCTATTACTCATTGAATTTATCTATACATGGAAGAAACAATTTCGCTGAAAGATATAAAATTTTACTAGATCTGAAAATAATTTTGTTGAAAACTCAAAAATAATGAGCAATGTTGTAACAAATTTTGATATTCTAGCAGTTTAAATGTCCAACAAAATTATTTTCAAATCTATTCAGCAAAATCATTCTTTCCGTGTACATTCTTGCTTGATTTGTCAAGGCGTATATAATCACCGATAGATCGATGCCGAAAGCATCGGCGATACAACACACCGATGAATTTTTGCGAAACAGGTGGTTTTATCCATATAGAATCGGGCGAATACAATGTGAGCTCACGCTGTTCGTGGATCGTGCGGTTTGTCTTCGTAGCCAATCTCGTTCGCCTTGGCATGGAAAATACGCGCGTGCCCTAATAGAGTCCTTTGTTCAAAACCGAACTCAATTGTTACGGCTGGTTATTCAGAGTGGAACAATGTTCAGTCAGCCAGGTACCAGTTTGTCTCGAAATGCATGCGGTTGCGTTTACTGATCGCGGTATGCGTGATCTTATCTCACAACCCGGAGCGAAATGCAAATTAAAGTTTTCTCGTATAATTGATCCTCTTTAAGCACTTATTTATCTGACAAACGCGTATGGACGGATGAATTAAGTTTGGTATCATTTTTATCAAAAATTGACATAAAATATAAATATTGAAACACTGATATTGATAATCATAACATCATTTTGCAATTATTTTGTTCCATGTATTGTGTTTCAATAGTAGAAAATTTAATTACTCTAGAATAATTACGCGATAGGTTTTATTCTTATTGTTTATTTAAATTAAATTAAATTTAAAGTGATACAATTGTACTGTTGAAAACGTGTTGAAACGTGTTCAAATACTGTGTGTAAAAATCTAATTATTACTTTAAAAGAAACTTTAGTTTTGCACGCGTATCTTCATCATTTACATTTGGCTGATTCGCGGCGAATTTACCTGACCCGTTCGCCCACCTGAAACTTATCAAATCCCCCTATTTCACGAAATAAATATAAAAGATCAAAGCAATTCACAGATTTAATGCTTGTGGGTTCGACCCATAAAAGAGGCAACTGTGTGGAAATAAAGTGAGACGATCATTCTTTCCGCGTCCACGATACCTTTCGTATTACAGCCTAAGAGACAACACGCCTACTTGATGATTATTTGAAGACGATCCGTGTTCCCTCGTAATACATTTTATAGTATCTAGATCCATTATTGAGATCAGAACTAAAATTAAAATCACAAAACAAAAGATGTTTTATTTCTCAATCGTAATTGACGATAAAATCATCAACTTGTTGTTATACGAGAAGAACGATTTTATTGAATTATTTAAAAATTTAGCTGGAT
>Ga0157364_1000353_pt1 | contig 29060 bp, 25 predicted proteins | sample AttsexASBM2_FD_111476 | JGI IMG/M metagenome (GOLD analysis project Ga0157364, IMG submission 111476) | Fungus gardens microbial communities from leaf cutter ant in Ribeirão Preto, State of São Paulo, Brazil - Atta sexdens ASBM2 | ecosystem: Host-associated > Fungi > Mycelium > Unclassified ... | reverse complement strand
TCACTTCAGCAATTCACTTATATGTTTTCAATGTAGCTTACATTAATGGGGCATTGGCTGCTAGTGGTGCATGAATGGATGCATGAATGGACGTCATATGTGTCCAGTCGACAGATGGAAATGGCTGGTTAGAATTTTCGCGAAGACCAGCTCCAATTTATCAAAAACAACTTGCATCATTGGAATCAATGTCTAATCCAGGTGTGGTTAGATCATCCAATGCCACAGTGCTTCTTGATGTGCATCACATCACATCACATCCTTTTTTTTTAATCAACAATTTATTACACAGGGTGCGAAGGCAGTCCGTGGTCATCACTTCTTTCTCTCTTACCACCATCTTGTATGGTAGCGCCCGAAAGAGATTTAGCAGGTATGAAAGGAGAGCATTAGTGGAAGAGTTTAAAAGGGGAATGAATGGAGTGATAAGGAGGAAGCTGATGGAGGCAGAGAGGCCTCCGACTAGTATTGATCAATGGTATGAATGTGCCACTAATTTAGACAGACACTGGAAGGAGAGTAGGAGAGAAGAGGAGAGGTTAAGGGGTAGATGAGATAATGGGGCTCAAGCTCCAAAGCAATGCAGGGACACAATGGCAACCAATGCCACAGCCCCAAGCATGGCCAAGGAGACAAGAAGTCCCTCTATAGCAGGTGCTGGCAGGGCCTGCTTCAATGGAAGGGGTGGAGAGAATAAATGCAGTAGTCATCAGAAACCTTCTACAAGGATATGAGGAAAGAATGGGTGGAGTAAGAAGGAACTCTGCTGTGATGGATATGGACAGGGGAAGAAATTGTTATAGTTGTGGGAGATTTGGCCATCTTGCATAGAATTGTAGAAAACAAGGAATTGTGGGCCAAGGGAGGAGAGAGTTTAAATAGGGAAGAGAATCTAATAGTCTATCAGGCATGGTTCACACTGGGATGGAAGTCCACAGAATAGACTTGGAGATGAGCGGACTTGTGGAACGACCTTGGCTTCAGCTTATGTGCTGCGCCATCTGTCTGCCACGTGGTTGCAACGTCAGATGAAGGAGGGAAAGTCTGAGTGGAAGTGAGTACTGAATGGTGTATTGCCATTGAACACCGGAGATCGAGTTCAATAAGAGATTATCTTCGTCGATTATCAGACTAGCGAATTACAGTGTAACTACTAGTCTTATATATAAATGGAAAGTATAGGAGATGCTCGGGGTTTCAGTGGTAACAACCCCTATTACCTAGAGCGGAAGTTTCAGTGTTGAGACACTGACAGGATTAACTCCGTCATGGAAGACCAAGTTGAATAGGAGTATCTCCGTTATGGAAGACGGAATACCCAGAGGGTTGCAGCACCGCCATGAGACGTGTTGTGAGAAAGGTGGCCACTGTGGGAGGCAGGCTTGTATTTTTTAGAGGTGATATCACCACAGGGATGTAGTTTTCTGGACAGGTGGACTTGTATATGACAGTATTCCCCTCTTAGGACTGAGCCTTCGAAGTCCTATTGAGTTTATTTAAAGTCCTATTTGGTTTATCTGAGAATCCTGTGATGGTACCTAGGTCAACAATACATAAACAGAAAAGGAAGTTTTTTGCTCTTGTTTCTGTATCATTATGTCTTCCGAGCACAATAAATTAGTAGAAGAAGTAGTGAAGAGGTTAGCAGACAATGATTTATATGTAAAACCAGAAAAATACAAGTGAAAGGTAAAGGAAGTAGAATTTCTAGAAGTATTAATAGGACTAGAGGAGATCAAGATAGAAAAGAAGAAGGTGAAAGATGTTTTGGACTAGCTAACTCCAAAAAGAGTTAAAAATATACAGAAGTTTTTAGAGCTAGCAAATTATTATTGCCAATTTATTAAAGATTTTGCAATGATAGCTAGACTACTATATGATATGGTAGAAAAGGATCAGAAGTGGGAGTGGACAAAGAGACAAGAAGGAGTGTTCAGAGAACTAAAGGAGAGGTTTACAAGAGAACTAGTATTAACAACACCAGACTTAGACAAAAAAATGAGAATAGAAGTTGACATATTGAACTATGCTACAGAAGAGATTCTATCTATGAAATGTGAGAATGGGAAGTGGTGACTGGTAGTATTTCTCTCAAAATCTCTAAAACAGATGAAAAGGAATTATGAGATTCATGACAAAGAGATACTAGCAGTTATAAGAGGGTTGGTAAATTAGAGGCATCTGTTAGAAGGTATCAAGTTTAAGTTCAAGGTCTGGATAGACTATAAGAATTTAGAATACTTTATGAAAGCACAAAAGTTGAACAGAAGACAAGTCCACTAGGCCCTATATTTGCCAAGATTTAACTTTATCCTAAAACATGTGCTGGGAACAAATATTCATTAAGGACCAATGACTTCATAGCTTATTAGAAGTAGTAATAGAAGAACTAGAAGTAAATATACTAGAAAAAATAAAAATAGCTAGAAGCAAGGATGAGAAAGTAATTAGGTAGATTATGGAGAAAAGTGAAAGATAATAGAATTAGTAACATGAAATTATTGGTGGCTAGAAGTAACAAAGGATGTGGGAAAATATATGGAAAAATATAATATATATCAGAGGATAAAAAATAGAATGGAGGTACTAACAGAAAAGTTAAGATTAAGCAAGATTCTAGAAAAACTATAAACACATCTGATGGTGGACTTTATCATGAAGTTGCCATTAGTAGCTGGGAAAGATGTGATACTAGTGGTTTGTAATAGGTTGTCCAAGATGACACATTTTATGACAATAATAGAAGGAATATTGGAAGAGGGTTTAGTAAGGCTGTTTAGAGATAATGTATGGAAGTTACATGGGTTGCCAGAGAGTATTGTATTAGATATAGAACTACAGTTTGCAGCAGAGATAATAAGAAAGTTAAATAGCATGTTATATATTGAAACAAAGCTGTCAATGTCATTTCATTCCCAAACAGATGGACAAATGGAGCATATAAATCAGGAGTTAGAACAATATCTCCAATTATTTGTGAATCACCAATAAAAGAACTGGCTAGAATAGCTAGCATTAGCTGAGTTTGTGATTAATAACAAAGCACATTTCACAACTAAAATATCTCTATTTATGGCAAACTATGAAAGAGAGTTAAGAATGGGGATAGATATTAGAAGAAAAGAAAAAATAGAGAAAGCAACAAAGTTTGTAGTAAGAATAAAGAAAGTACAAGAGGAGGCAGGAGCAGTATTAAAAAGAGCATAGGAAGAGATGAAGCAACAAGCAGACAAAAGAAGGAAGAAAATAGAAGAATGGAAAGTAAGAGATAAGGTGATGTTGAGTATGAAAGATCTAGTATTCAAGGAGAGGCCAGCAAAGAAATTAGTGAATCAATATATTGGTCTATATATCATCAATGAAGTAGTATCTACCAATACAGTCAAATTATGACTACCAGCTTTGATGAGAATCCATCTAGTTGTAAATGTTAGTTGAGCAGTATGATATAAAGAGCAAGTAAGGAGACAGAAAGTAAAGGAAGTAAAATTGGTAGAGGTAGAAGGAGTTAAAGAATGGGAGATAGAAAAAATATTAAACAAAAGAAAAGTAGGGAGAGTAGTGAAATATTTGGTATGATGGAAGAGGTTTACAGCAGAATATAATAGTTGGGAAAGAAAAAAAGACTTGGAAAATACAAAGAAGACAGTAGCAAAATTTGAAGAAAGGGTGAATACAGAAGTGAGAAGACAAGAAAAGCTAGACAGAATAGAGGAAAAAGACTTTAAAAGGGGAGAGTTATTAGAAAAATATATGGCAAAAATATTGTATAAATAGGATGGCAGAAAGTTTAAGAATGAGTATCTAAAGAAGTTGAAAAGAAACTGGCAAAATAGAAGTTAGTTTTTCTGGAGGAGAAATATTGAAGAGAGGTTAATATTAGAATTGAAAACAATAGACTTTATTTTTCTATTTTTATTTTTCATTTTTATCTTATTTTTATTTAGGATTAGGATTTAATGTAACACCAGAGTTATAAATATCACAAACTCATCACATGATGTGTCACACAAGTCACAAGTCACTGCCATAGTTATATAATTATAATGAAATAGAATGAAAACTTCTAAAATGATGATATTATACAATATGTTAATACATATTGATTTTATAGTTTACACATGGTCTTTAGAGTAGGCTAGATATAGTAGTAGTACAAACCATCCAGTATAGTATATAAGATAAACAATTTGTACTAGAAACTTCATCAAGTTCTCTTATGTAAATTCTGTACAAAATTCTTTTTATTGACCAGTTCCAAGGTCTCTAAGTCATAACACTAGTATACTAATCAACTCTAGTGTTGTCAAGACTATCATTAAAAACATTTACATATTCAATGATATGTCCTTTGCTTTTAAATCTTAAGTTATCAAAGTATCATCCAAATTGAAAATAATAATTATATAGATAGATATATAGAATGTCCAAAGTATTATAACCTTAGAACCTTAGAGCAGATTCAGAGGTCAAACTCTTATATTAGAGAAGACACAAGAGAACTCAATAGAGAGCTCTTTACAAAACAGTCTACCTTATATACTTCTATAGATGGTTCATGCTAACTATTGTGTACCCTACCCTAAATGGCCATGTATAAAGCATGAGGTCAATATGTGGTGTCCATGTTATATGATATCATTCTGTTCCAGAACCTCCTACTTCCTTCTCTTGAGTCCTGTGATCAATGTTGTGACCACACCATCAGATGTGACTGATGTGACAGTGTGACAGATCACTTTTAACCCTAACCCTAGAGTTCTAAAAATAGAAAAATGAAAATAAATCAAAATGAAAATAAAATGAGAAAATAAAATAAAAAGAAACTAAGTCTGCTTTCTGTAATCTTGACACAAAGTAGAAGTAAGGCTAAATGTTTAATCAATAAGTGTTTCAATGCAGGAAATTTCATTATGACTATACAGAAAGCAAATATAAATCTTAGTATCTTCTAGTGTAAAAACTGCTAGAAGTAGGGATATACCACTTTTGTTTATTAAGCTTAAAGCTCTTGATATGTCAAATGCAATAGTCCATACAAAACCAAACATCACTACTATTTTGCTTGGTGCTGCAAAGCAAACTTCAAGACCAACCTCTATATCTTGAAACCAAATAAGATGAACTATGTCTTTACACTTTGAAATATCTAAACTATAAATTCAAAAAAATACTATGAACTCTGGGAAACCAGAAACAAGTTGATTTACTCAAGCATAATTCTAAAAAATATACAATTTTATTCATAAAATGTTTGAAAGAATAGGTTTCTTATAGACTATATCCCTGAAACTCACAGAGATTTTGACATTCTTTTCATTTAGAAACTCTCCTAGCTATCTATTTGTTCTATTCTGAGTTTCTCCAACAAAGATAAAGATAGAGTTGTAGGCACTCCAAATTATTTCAACTAGATGTCATATACTAAGTCTACTCATCTGGAAAATATATTTTTGCAGTATATTCTTTGTAAACAAATAAAGCACATCTTCTATAGCAGCCACCTTACTCACAATATACCTAATGGTAGTGATATAATTATCTGGATATTTCATCTTCCATGATGGAAATACTCCTATTCAACTTAGTCTTTTATAGCAAAGTCACTCCTGTCAGTGTCTCAATACTGAAATCTCTGCTTGGGTAATAGGGGCTATACTACTGAAACTCCAAGCATCTTCTATAGTAGGAACTTGTATATAAAACTAGTAGTTACACTGTAATTTGCTAGTTTGATAATTGATAAAGATAAACTTTTATTGAACTCAATCTCTAGTGTTTAATGGTAACATACCAAATTAGCACTCACTCCTATCTTAGACTTCTTCCCATTATCTGAAATTACAACCATATAGCAGATAGACAGTACAGTACATAAGCTGAAGCCAAGGTCATTCTACAGGTTTACACATTTCTGAGTCCATTTTCATGGACTTTCACCCCTGGTATGAACCATGCCTGATACTAGATTACTCTTCTTAGATTACCAAACAACAATGACAATCACCTCTGAGTTATTTTATACATTAACATATATCTTTTCTATATAAGATTTTCTTTTAGAAAAGACATTTTTAATAATAGAGATATTTATTGTTTTTCTTTTTTTAATAATAGTTTTATTTTTTTTATGATCAAAATTTATTCTAATAAACATCATTTTACTTTAAAGTATTTCAAGGATGCTGAAGTGAATCTTCAAAATGTTTTAATTATAGCTGGCAACTTTAATATTAAAGATAATAACTGGAACTCATTATATCCTTTTTATAGTAACATTTTACTTGAGATTGCAGACTCTTTTGGTCTATACTTATCTTCTTTTAACCAACAGATTTCCACTCAATATTCTGACAATGCTAATAATACCAATTTAGTTATTGATCTACTCTTTTGATATTCAAATTCCATCAAACTTAATAATCACATTATATACCCTAAGATTTGATTCCTCTTAGATCATGCTAGTCAGCATTTTTATTCATGAAGAGTTTATCCAAGAGGAACATTGAACTATTATTAAAAATAGTGAAAAAGAAAATAATTTTACTATCAATCTTATTGAAGCAATAGAAAAGATGATATTATACAAACATTCAAGAGTTACCAAGATTACTAGACAAACCAAAGATTGGTGGAATAATGAATACTAAATGAAACTCAGAAGTTATAGGTCTTCAAAGTTGATTGAAGACTAGCAATTATTTAAGAAGATCATCAAAATGATTAAGAAAAGTTTTTTCAATGACAAAATATAAGAAATTGCTTCCAAAGACCAGTAACCATAGGATCTCATAAACTGGATCAAGAAGTGTAATCTTTCAGCTATTGAAACCCTTCAATTCAATGGAAAATCATATATCAAAATTAACAATCTCTAATAAGCTTTCTATCAAGTGCTCAATTTAGCTCAAGATCAACAAATAAACTCTAAAGTTTTAGATGAAATTCCATCAAAAGAAACTTCTACTTGGCTGTCTTTCTCCAATGAGGAATTCAAGAAAACAATTGATAAATGTAGTAGTTCATCCATTCATGGACCAGATTATATCTTATAGAAGTATCTTAAGGCTATAGTCAAAGATGAAAAGTACCTAAAAATATTGTCAATATTACTAATACATACCTTGACCATCAGTACTAGCCAACTCACTTCAAGAAGTTGTCTTCTATTATCATTCCAAAGCCCAATAAAGCAGTGTATGACTTACTAAAGATATTCTATCCTATTGTCTTATTAAACATACTTGGAAAACTCATTGAAAAGATCATTAGTGAACATCTTCAATTCTATGCAATTTCAGACAAATTCATCTATCCTAATCAATTAGAAGATCTCAAACAATGGTCTACTACAGATGTTGGTACTTTTCTTACCCATTTAGTTCAATTAGAGTGGATTAAGAACCTACAAATGAGCACACTGGCATTTGACATTGCTCAATTCTTTCTATCACTTAATCATTGGCTCTTACCTATTATTTTAGATAAAGCTAGTTTTGATTCTAAAATTTCAAACTTTTTCTCTAATTACTTAATTAGTAGCAAAATACAATATCTATAGAACAGTTTTATCTCTCCCTTTTTATGTGTAGATATAAGAGTTAGATAAAAATCTATCCTTTCTCTTATTTTTTCCATACTCTACTTTTCTTTTGTCTTTTATATTTTTGAAAAAGAACAAAAAACTTTCATATTCCTATCTTATTTCTCTCTTTTGTAGACAATGGACTTTTTATTTCTCTTAGAAAATCTTTTGAAAGGACAAACTCACTTCTTTTCTATAGTTACAATATTATTTCCTTCTTACTTAAACATTTTGGTTTAGTCATCAAGCATAGAAAATTTGAAGTCTTTTATCTTTCTAAATTGTATGGTCTCTTTGATCTTCTATCCTTTGATCTTAGCTGTTTCAGAGGTTCTATTCTCAAACTCAAGGGTATCTGGAAATACCTTGTTTTTATTTTCAACAACACATCAAGTTCTATGCTAACAAAGCTCTATCAACAGTTAAACACATGAAGATACTCAGAAATTCTACTTGAGGTTTTCTTTCTTATTAGAAATATCTTCTTTACAAGACTTGTATACTTCTCATTGTACTATATGATTTTCCTCTGTAGCATTACAATAAAATGCTACTCTTATACTTCTTCAAGGAGCTCAGAAAAATGCAGTGTAAAGCAGTCTTGTAGATTTTAGATATTTTTTGCACTTCTTTTTCTCTAAAAATTGAAGTAATCACTGGTTTAATTTCTATTTATTTATATCTCCAGAAGCTTAGTAGAAGATATCAAATCAGAACTTTAACTTTTCCTACCAATTATGTGATTAAATCTCTTCTTAAAAGCAAATATATCTCTAACTCTAGTCATTATCATCTCTTTTTAGAAAACATGATCTCTAAGCAAAGACTACTAATCAAAAGTTCTATTGTTAATGCTAATAATTGTTCTAACAGTATTTTTCCTTTTTTCAACTCTCTTAATAGCAAATTATCTCCAGGGTCTAAATTAGTTGATATATTTTCTAGTCAATTTTCATTTTACCAAGCAGATTGTAAAGATAAGGATCTAAAGCTACCTATCTTCACAAACTTGACAATATTGTTCTTAATGCATTATCTTGTTCTAAGACAGTTATTGTTGTTTCAGATGCAATTATTAAAAACAATATTACCACTTCCATTACATATATCTACTTATATTCCAACACTGTTAAGAAAACTCTTTATTATGCTATTAGCATCACATTATCTTAAGCTGAACTTTTTGCTATCAGATGTGGTATTAATCAAGCTGTCCAAGTTCCTGAGGTCTCTTACATCATTGTTATCACTGATTTAATCTATGTGAAAAATTAAAAATTTGATTTAATAATTTACCTATATCAATACTAATTGATTACCATTTCCAAAGACCTTTAACTTTTTTTCAATGAACATTCATTGAACTCTGTTAAATTCTATGATTGTCCAAGTGATAGTAATTAGTCCCTTCATACCTTGGTTGATAAAGAAACAAAAAAATTCAACCTTATACCACTACTTCTATACAAAACATCATGGAATTTTAACAAGAAGCAAGAATATGATAATATCATAAAAAATTGGCAAATGACTTTTCAAGTATTGGACTTTAAAAATAGACACTTTCTTAATCTCTTAAAAGATAATCTTCATTTTATAGAACTTTTGTATATTAAAGGAGGTTCATAAATCAAACATTTTGGACATTCAAATTCATTATGCATGAGAGCTATAAGAGCAATCATCACTCATACTCTAATAGAAAAATATTGTCTTTATTTCTTCTCTAGAGAGAATTTTAGTTGTCTATGCAGGTTCTATCCAACTAAAACTAGATATTATATTCTCTACAACTGCAGAAGGTTTGAAAATTATTAAAATCTAATGAGAGACACAATCATTTAGTTCATCCCTTTTCTTAAATACAATCTAAATGCTTTTTTCTTTGGAGAAGGCATTATATAATAAAGCAAACTTTCTGCTCAGTTAGTACGTTACTAGTTTATTTTAATTTTTTTTTCCATTTTCCTATTATTTTGGTCCTATATAATATAGTTACAAAGTAATTATCATAGGCTATCTTTACATTTTATATAATAAATTGTTAATTTTTTTTTAAAAAAAAGACAATCTATAATAGCTTATTGTAACTACTGACATAAAGACTAATGAAACAAACAAAATAAAATAAATAAAATAAGTGAAAATAACTACTATGCTAAGTAATATTTTTTTGAAAAGAAAAAGCACTCAAATTAAATTTAAGAAAAGCTACTAAATAACTCAATGTAAATTTCAATGGGTTTCAATTATATTGCTTCTTAATATACCTATCTTGTATAGTAATACCCAATAAAAAAATTGTAAATATTACTACTTCTTGTTTTAAAAAGTATCTTAGCATAAATAGTCTTAATCTAAATGAAAATATTACTAACCTATTTTCTACTATTATTTCTTATGATGTTGACATTCTAGCTGACTTCAATTTATAAGACAGTAACTTTACCCCTATCTTGTTTTTATTATTCAAGATAGATCAATTCTTAGAGGAAGATAACACTAACATTGTATGTTTTCTCCAATATACTCTAATGTTTATAAAACAATGAAATCTAAATAATAGAGACATTGATTAATTCTCTCAACTACAAAACTCTAGGCTTGTAGTATAAAAGTTTATTTATAAGAAAAGAAAAACTAAGTCTAATATTCAAAACTAAGATTCAAAACTTTAATTTTAATTTAGTTTTCCTTTCCTTATTTAAATTTGACTAAGAATATGTAATGTTACATTACATAGTTACAAAGTATCACTATCACACTGTTATGTAGCAAAAAGAATATTTATCATAGTATACTTGAACTCTTATATTCAATTTGGTGATTATTTTTATTTTTATTTTTTTAGGTTAATAGAAAGACATATAACTATGATTATACAATATATTAGATGATATAACATTATCAATCTAGTGGATTTATAAGCAATATATATGCATTAGAGTCAGGTTATTTATTACTAGTACAAACTATAATATACTTGTATAAATAATATAGTAATAAAACAAGAAGTTCTTGTTGAGTTTCTTTTATAATCCTTATTAGAACTACTTTAAGTTATTACTTAATCTTAAGTTATTATTTATTTGTAATTACTATGACAAGACTTGTTAGAATATTATTAGCATTATAGTGGTATTATAGACTAACATTTGAAACATCTACTTCCTGATTTTCAGATAAAACTCTAGTTATACTTAGATATACTTTTGTATCTGTACTTGTTTGTATATAGATCAGTCTTTTGTATTTTATTTCCTAATAACTTATTATCTAAACTTCTAGTCATTCTATATTCTAGAAACTATTTCTATAATATCTTCTTAGTTATCTTTTATACTAATATTTCCTAGGTATAGTTCTAACTACAAACTTAGTATTTAAGACCAAGTAGATACTCTATAGTATTTAGTTTGGAAATTGACTAAGAACTAATTAAGAATCTTTCAACATTAATCCTTTTTCTTTTTTGACTAAGCTATTAGTTAGTCCTTTCTGATATCTTGTTATCTGAAATTACAACTATACAATAAATATAAGTTGAGACTAAGGTTATTATCCAGAATTACATCATCAATCTATAAATAAGCTTCCAAGCTTGATCTACAATTTGAATATCTAATCTTATAGATATTTATATCTGTTTCTAAATAAATTTTCATACTTATTCCAAACTTCTTCTTGTACAACTAATTATAAATATTTGCTTAAAGCTAGATTCATCTATTTTGATAAATAATAAATACTAGAATAGTATATGTTATAACTTTCAAATACTAGAGAAAAAAGTATATTTGTATATTGATTAACATAAGAGAACTTGATAGAGCTTCTGTTACAAAATAGTTTACTTTATATACTCTTGTTATTAGTTCATATCTTTTATTTGGACTTAGATATGAAGTTGGAATATAATATTATATATAATAGTTATATAAGTCATAAACTATAATAGATGTATGTTATATGTCACATGTTTTATTATATATATCACAAATCACAGTCATAATATTATGTAGTTAGGAAAAAATCAAAGAAAGTTCTGAAACAAATAAGTTATAACTTAAGACTAAATAGTAAGGTTAAAAAAAGAATCTTATATTAGGATTAATATAAGAAAACTTAATAGAGTTTCTAGTACAAAGTATATAAGATTAATATATAGTAAACATACTATATAATGTTATTGTTTTGGAATCTTCTATATTTTTCTATGTGTTTTATAATAGTTACATATAACATTACACTATACCCTAACCCTAAGTCTAATATAAGAAACTAAATAAAAATAAAAAAGCAAAAAAATAAAAAAAACAAAGTCTATTATCTTCAATTCTAATATAATGTTATATAATATAATTACTATAGGTTGGTTTTATAAATAGTACTTGAACTTTAGAATAGAGTGGTTATAAATATTTAAAGTATATAAGATAGACTACTTTGTACTAGAAACTCTATTGAGTTCAATATATTAACTTAATATATTACAACTTAAGTCAAAAAGTTAAATAAAAGAGAAATCTTATATAAGGTTTATACAAGAGAACTCAATTAAGTTCCTAGTATATATACTAGACTAATGTTATAAGACACTTTGGACACTAACAATTTTTATTTTATTTTATTTTATTTTTTCTGATTTTATATGGATTTTGTTTTTCTTTTCTTTTTCTTTTAGATAATAAAGAGGCACATGACACAAAAGTCACATTATAAGTCACATGATATGACATCATAAGCCTAGAACATAGTGGAAGGGTCTGGAAGATGACGTTAGGGCATATGGAAACAACATAGTAGCCTTAAATAGAAAATGAGATGAATATGAGAATGTAATATAGACATAAAGGCAAGACTAATTATTAGTAGCACGGACTAAGGATGTTTTGTATAAATAGGACTCTAATATAAAAGAGACTCCTTATTAAGTTCTCTTATAAACTTCTCACTTGATATCTATATTAAGAAATTTACTACTTGTATAATCATTAGTCTTTGTGACTAGTAGTTGCCACAACAACTAATAGTTTATATTATATGAGTTTTAATCTATTCTAAAGACTATATATATATTATATACTATTGATATATAATATGATATTATTCTTTTAAAACTTTTTATATTCTTTTATATGTTAATGACTTATGTAACATCTTTTGTCATAGTATATATGATAGTTATAACAGTTATATATAATATTATACTAATCTCTAACTCTAAGTCTCAAAATGAGAAAATAAATGAAAAAATAAATCAAGTCCACTGTTTTCAACTCTAATACAATATAAGATTTCTCTTTTACTCTAACTTTTAAGCTTAAGTTATAATATAAGCTCTTTTAGAAGATTCTATAGTATTCTATCAGATTATATGACTATATGACAGTGATAGTAACAGGTGTGACAAAATATATTATGCTTCTATCATATGTAATATTATATTATTAAAATTTAGAAAAGTAGACTTGATTGTTTTCTTATTGTTTCATTTATTTTTTCTTTTATATACTTACTAGCAAACTTCAAAAAGCTTGGAGGAGATAATGATGTAGTAGGAAATTCTTCTGCTATATTAGTTATATCTTACTCTTTCCTACTATTAAGGTTGTTTGTTTGAATCTTATACCATTTAGTAAGCACAGACTACTACTATACACTATGTAATAAATTATTGATTAAAAAAAAACTTCAAAAAGTTAGTTTTATATTAAAATTTTACAAAAACTTAACAAGTTTTTATTTTTGTATGCCTAGTAACATTTTATCATATAGTATATCATGTGTTATAGTCATATGTTTTTCTATTGATAAAAGAGAAGAAAAAATAAAGTCAAATAAAATTAAGAAAAATAGAGAAAAGAAAAGAAAATTGAATATATCATGATAAGTAGAAATATGCTAGTACTTAGCTACTACTACTCTAAAATAGTGATATTTTAAGAAAAAAGAGAAAATAAACTAAAGAAAAAATAAGAAAAACCAAGTTCAAGTCTAATACTTAAGTCTATTACTCTAAGTTGCCTTTAATCCAAAGTTAAGGTTTAGAAAGACAAACTCTAACAAAAAGCTAACCTATAGATATCATTGACATTCTAATATTTAGTAACCTATTTGTTGGAGAATTAATATGTCTTCATCTTATCATGTAATGATCAATATCTCATGTTTTACAGGAGGTTTGTTCATAGATAACAAGTGTTAGAGTTTCTTCTTTATAACTTAGTGATTGGTTACAATATACACTTTTCATATGTATAATTAGTTAGTATTACAATTCAAAGACCTTAGAGTGGGTCAATGAAAAGAAATCTTATATTAGGGTTAAATACAAGCAAACTTGATAAAGAACTTTGTACAGAAATGTCTACCTTATATACTAAACAATGATAGTCTATACTACTACTTCTCTAGCCTACCCTAAAAACTATATGTTTGCCTCAGGGCCAACATGTATAAGATACATTATTATAACATTATTTTTCCAAAACCTTCTATGTTCTTCTCTGTGATCCTGTGACTTGTGACCATTACTGTTACCATGTCATCTGATGTGACTAATATATAACAGCATGATCATAATATTACCTCTAACTCTAACTCTAAGTTTAAAATGAAAAAAGAAATATTAAATGAAGAAGCTAGTATTCAGGCTTTGTATTTCTGACAGTTAGCACTTCATGTAGTAGTGGAGGCTTCCTTATATTTTCCTCCCTCTTAACATATATATTCCTCATTGTTTATAAGTATATATAGTTATAGATACTATCTTGTATCCTTATACTTTACTAATTAATTATTTCTTCCTTCTCTACTCAAGTCTTGTCTAAGTTGCAACCTGAGTTAAGCTTAAGGTTATAACATTTGATCAAGTATTATCAGGCTCATCTTGTAAAAAAAAAAGTGTATAGTAGTTAGGCTACTGGAACATTTATAGTTTTAGACCATCAGAAAGATAATTGATACTTGTGACATAGTATATAGATAGTAGAATGGATCAATGTTAAGAAAATGATATAAAGACACTGTCAAAACAACCAGAATCATTAATAATCACAGAAGAAGATATCCTGGAAGGAATAACAGAGATAGAAAGTAAGAGTATAGTCCCAGATTGTCAGGCACAGTTTACACTGGGGTAGAAGTCCACAGAATGGACTCAGAGATGAGCAGACTTGTGGAACAACCTTGGCTTCAGCTTATGTGCTACGCTATCTGTCTACTATATGGTTACAACTTCAGATGTTGGGAAGAAGTCTGAAATGGAAGTGAGTGCTGATTGGTGTATTGCCACTGAACACCAGAGATTGAGTTCAATAAGAGATTATCTTCGTCAATTATCAGACTAGCAAATTACAGTGTAACTACTAGTCTTATATACAAACTGATAGTATAGGAGATGCTTGGGGTTTCAGTGGTAAAACCCTTATTACACCGAGTGAAGGTTTTAGTGTTGAGACACTGACAAGAGTATCTCCACCATAGAAAACAGAATACCTAGAGGGTTGCAGCACTGCCATAAGACATATTGCAAGAAAGGTAGCCACTGTGGAAGATAAGCTTATATGATTTGAAGATGGTTTCACTGTGGGAATGTAGTTTCCAAATGGGTGAACTTGTATATGACAGTATTTCCCCCTTAGAACTGAGCCTTCAAAGTCCTATTGGGTTTATCTGAAAATCCTGTGATGGTATCTAGGTCAACAATACATAAATGAAAAAAAAGTTTTTTGCTCTTGTTTCTGTATTGTCATGTCTTTCCCTACTCCCTCCAACATTTCACAAAACAATGCTAAGATTCTGGAAAAGCAGTAGCAAGAGATGTAGCAGAGACATGAGGATGAGCAGTGGCTCCTAGCTCAACTGGAAGAAGCAGCGAAGTTATAGTGAGCTGAGTGCACAGCTCAGAAGGCTAGGAGGGAAGTGGAGAAGAAGGCTTGGGAGGAAGCTGAGAGACAGAAAGTTGCAGAGGAGAAGGAGAGGAAGAGGAGGACAATGGAGTACCTCCAACAGCTCCAGGACGAAGTGTTAGAAAAAGAGGCTACCCTATTAAAGGGGGCTAAAGGATCCCAGTTCATGGAATCCAAATGCAAGAAAGTCACCACCAGAGATGAGGAGGGGCAACAGCCCTTCAAGAAGGTTAGGGGGAAGTACCATGGAGATGCTGCAGTCAAGATGGAAGGTTCTAACCTCTGTGAGAGGTGTGTGTGTACTGGGTAGGATTGCTTGGTGTACCCCTCAAGGTGAGTAATTAATAATTATACTTATTATTATTATTTTTTAATAATTTTCTTCTTTATAGCTGCTCCCTTGTCTATGCTAGGTACATTGCACTCAAGCAGCGGTATATACTCCACACCAATACCAACACCTCAGCCATAATCCCTACTTATGGTAGGGTTCTAAGTGCCATTGAAAAGACACTCTGGGAACTTGTGGAAGAGTATTGAGAAGTTAGGAAGTTCCTCTAGGACTTAGTGGAGGACCAGGAGAGTAACATGGCCTAATTAGAGAGAATGGGGGCCATGATGGAGTGGAGATGGGGCTTGGAAAAAGAGAGCAGGAAGGAGGAAAACAGAGATGACATAGAGGGGTCCAAGAATGGTCCCAGAGAAAGGCAGGAGGAGGAGACTCCGTTGTCCACCTTCTGTTAGTATAGTGATTTTGTTTTATTTAATAGAATTTTTTTTTATTTCCTATGAATCAAATGTGTGAGTAGGGGAATTAAGAATTAAAATAAAAAAAAGTTTGAAAGTTTTGAAAAAAAAACCCCAAAAAGTGTGTAGAAGCTGAGGGTTAATGAAAATAAGTAGACAGAATATACTAAAAATTAATGAAGGAAAATTCCCATTCAAAATATATGGAGACAGGGGACAAATGCAATAGCATGATCAGGACAATGGGAGAGGACTAGGCTTGGCAGGATATACAATGTGAAAATCAGATACCAAGTCGGTGGCATGAGTAAGTTCAGATGCAGGAATCTATTCAGATTCGTCTCTAGTGTCTTCATACCCTAGCCAAATCACCTTGTACAGAAGTTTGCATATCTGTCAGTGATCAATCTTAGAATACACTATCTGAGAAATTTCATATTTGGGTTCTCCATCAATTATGATTAGAGTGGGGGCTAGTTGTATTCTCTCAGAAAAAGTGTTGAATATGGCAGGTTCAAGCATGTATATATGGAAAACTGAATGAACAGAGCATATGGACTCTGGAAGCCAGAGAGTGAACAATAGAGTGCCAGGCTGAGCGATGATTTTGTAGGGTCCAAGATATTTTTTGGAGAGTTTCTTTGAAGGACAAGTAGTTCAGAAGAACTTAGTCTTGACAAAGACTTTGTTATCTACTTTGAAATCAGGAGCAGGGGAATGTTGTGCATCAGTGGATTTCTGATAATACTGTTGGGCTGTGGAGATTTCAGCTTTGAGGGTACTCTGTAATTCATCAAGATTTATGACAAAGTCGCAGACTTGGAAGAAAGCAATATCACATTTGGGATGAACAGTGATGTTTGGATGATATTCCTTATTAGTGAAGAAAGAAGAAACACCAGTAGTAGCACTTGGAGCATTATTATAGGCAAACTCCACAAGGAGTAGGAGTTCGGACCAGTTGTCTTGCTGATAATTACAATATATACAGAGGTATTGCTTGAGAGTCTGATTTGTGTGTTTGGTTTGTTCATCACCTTCAAGGTGATAACCTGAAGTGAAGTGAAGCCATATGTCGAGAGCAGTGCCTAAAGATCAAAAGAAGTTTGACACAAACTCCAAGCCTCTGTTGGAGGTGACATGGAAAGGAACGCCGTGTTTGGAAAACATATGAAGAATGAATAGATGTGCTAAGTCCACGGACGTAATGGTGTCGTGGGCAGGGATAAAGATTGCCTGCTTGGTGAGCCAGTCGACTATGACCAAGATAGTGTCAAACCCGGAGGATGACAGAAGTTTTTCAATGAAGTCCATAGAAATGGAATTCCATGGTCGTTCAGGGATGGGGAGTTGTTTGAGGGATCTATAGGGCTTGTGACGTTGTGGCTTGGATCACATACAAGTGACATAGAACTTGCAGAATTGTTGTACATTAGCATGGAGGCTAGGCCAGGAGTATTCATAGCGGACTAATTTCAGTGTTTTATTTTGACCAAAATGTTCGACAAGGATATGATTATGATTATACTGGAGAACATGTGTGTGGAAGTTACCAACAGATGGTACATACATCTTGTTGTTGAGAAGGAGTAGACTGTTTGGGTCTGTAGACTACCAGCCATCTGCAGAGGTATGTTTTGTAGCAATTAGGTTACTAGGGAGAGCTGAGAGGATGTCCCAACATAGAGTGTCCAGATCCACAACTGTAGCTGCATGGAGAGAAGGGAAAAGAAGGACAGTAGCTCATATAAAGACTGTAAGTTGTTCTTGAGTGAAGATGGGCTTGAAGTTGTGAGGGTTGACTATGGCATAACTAGTATTCCCCTCTTTAGAATAAACGTCCCATTGTCTAGTGAGAGTATTTGGTTTGGTGCTGAGACAACTAGGGTGGAACCTGATGACAAGGTTGAACTGGGAGAGGTACTTGGACCACCATACTTGCCTCTGGGTCAATATCTTGGTAATAGAAAAATACTCAAGGTTCTTATAATCCATAACAATATTGATGGGATAGGCTAGACCTTCCAAATAGTATCACCAAATCTTGAAGGCTTTGAAGATGGCAAGCAATTCTTTGTCATGTGTGTTGTAGTTCAACTCTGCCACAGTAAAAGTGTGAGAGTGAAAGGCAACTGGATAAACTTCATTATCTGTGTAGAGGATTGCAGTAAGAGCATAGTCTGAGATATCAGTTTCCACAATGAGTTGAGTATCAGGAATCCAATGAGTGAGGATAGGAGCAGAGGTAAATGCTTTCTTAAGAGAGTTGAAAGCATTTTGACAGGAGGAGTCGAACTTCCAAGGAATGTCCTTCTGGGTAAGATGTGTTAATGGAATGATAATGTCTGAGTAGTTGAAGATAAACCAGTGGTAAAAGTTTGTGAAGCCTAAGAAAGATTGAATATTCTTGACTTTCTTGGGTCCTGGCTAGTCTTGAATAATCTTTACTTTGTCATCGGACATGGTAAGGCCAGAAGGAGAAAAGATGTATTCCAGATACTTTACTAACTCAGAGTGGAATTCATATTTCTCTGCTTTAGCATAAAGACCAGCCTTGCAGAAATGCTTGAGTACTTCTTTTACATGTTGGTGATGTTCAGACATGTTATTTGAGTAGATGAGTATATTATCCAGATAGATCACAACACAGACATCCAAAAGGTTGGAGAAAATGTTATTCATGAATTGCTAGAAGGCTGGGGGAGCATTGGTAAGACTGAAGAGCATTACAAACCATTCAAATAATTCATAATGTGTTCTAAAGGCAGTCTTCCATTCATCATCATCAGTGATGCAAACCAAATAGTAAGCATGGCAAAGATCTATCTTTGAGTAGATCTGAGCTTTGCGAGGTAAGTCCAGTAGATTGGAGATGAGTGGGAGTGGATAAGGATTCTTTTTGGAGATATGGTTAAGATTGCAGAAGTCAACACAAAGGCACAGTGAACCATCTTTCTTCTTAACAAATAAGACCAGTGTACTGTGCAAAAATAAGGTTGGTAGGATGAAACTCATGTTAAGATTTTCCTCAATGAATTCCTTTAGAACCTCTTGTTCAGATGCTAAAAGAGAGTATATAAGGCTAACTGGAGGTTGAGCACCTTCTTCCAGATTGATTTTGAGGTCATAAAGACAATGAGAAGTGAGAACTTCAATGTTAGTTTTGCTGAAAATGTTGGCAAATTTGTGATACTCAGAAGAAATGTTGGACAGATCAGGAGTTTCTGTAAGTTTTGTGGAGTTAGCCTGAATGTCTGAAGAACAAAGACAGAGTTCAAAATTGTAGGAGCCCAGAAGTTTTAATGCATGCAAAAATGCTGCAGTACTAATGATAGCAATGTTAGGTCACTCAGAGTTAGACACAGAGGTCTCAGATACAGATATAGAAACCACAGAGTCCAATGATTACAGAGGGATATCCAAAAAAGATAGAGATGCCAATGGTATGTTGGCCACAATGTGAGAAGGAGTGAGATTTTCCTGTAAAGATGAATGGAAGTTTATCAATCCATTTATCCAGTCAATCAGTAGATTGTGTCAGGCGAACTAGTTGTATCCAAGGACCAAAGAGAAGGAAGAATCAAGTGGAGTGACATAGAAGTCCAGATTCATGCAATCACTGGTGGAAAAAATTATGGGCAAGTTGGCAATTTCAGAGATGGTACTGTTTGATAAACTATCAAACAAGCAGAGAGCAACCAGAGGAGTTGCGGATGTCTTTAGGTGGTAAGTATCCACAAATTTAGAGTCTACAAAGTAATAAGTAGACCTAGAGTCAACAAGAGTTCGGAACAGGATTTTATTAAGATGATCCTGACCAAGGATCAAGGGAGAAGTAAGGAAAACAAAGAATGAATGAGGATCAGAAAGAGTGAATGTGTTAAGTCAAATCAGACTTGTTGCTGCATAGGGAAGTTCAATGTAGTCCTCAGTCTGTATGGAGTCTTGAGGGTTGCTCTCTATTTTTCCAAGGGTTTCTTGGAAGCAGCTGCTGGAGTGTCAGCAGTTGCTGAAGTACTGCGGCCTTTAGGCAAGACCATGGTCTGCTTCTTGGGACAGGAGTCCAACTTGTGGTCTCTTGCACTACAATGGAGGCACAGGTTGTTTTTGAGACACTTCTTGTGCTCATTACTGGTCAACTTGCTGTTGCTGGCTAGCTTGGAAGAGAGGTCCACCCACAGAGTGTTGGGTTGTTTCTTGAGAGCAGGGGATGAGGGTAGCTTATAGGAAGAGCTCTTGGCAGATGAGGCCACTGGAGATGAATTTGCCTTGTTCTGAGAGGCCATGGTAGGACCGGAGGTAAAAGCTTTTTCTTGTTTCTAAGAGTGAGACTCAAGAGCCTCTTTCTCTGCTTGCCTTGTACAGTGGCATTCACGGTCTTGTTTCCAGTAGTGGTGATTGATAGTTATTGTTAAGGTGTACATATCCTAGAACAAGGTAGGTTTTTCTTGTTCCCAGATAGAGATGGGATCCTGGATCTGATTGGGGAGCCCTTAGTAATAGCAATAGCACAGAATACTATTTCTCCAATCTAATTGGGAGGCATAGTGCATAAAGTCCACATTGTAGATAGAAATCTTATTACTGGGCTTTATATAGAGATTGTCCAGCATATTGGCTGCTTTACCACCAGAGTCCAAAAGACCAAAATGTTGACATAGCTCATCTACAAATAAATTCCAGTCAGAGAGCCACTCCTGAAAGATGTCCTGGTCTTCCTGGTTGAGTTTAAAGTCTTTAATGTAGATAGGACAAAAAATGGAGAAGTTACACAAGTTGTGCCACTAAAAGTGAAGATCAATGGATACAAGAAACGGATCAATGCAGCAGTTACAGACTTAAATAGTACAGATATGTTCTTAGGATATGACTGGCTGGTAAAACATAACCCAAAAGTAGACTAGAACAAGGGGACAATGAAATTCACAAGGTGTCTAGGAATATACAAGACAAAACACCAAGATATATTATTTACACCTAGAAATTGAAGGATACAGACAATAGAAGACAACAACAAAGGACAACAGAAAATAGGAAAAGAACTAGATCCAACAAACCCAGAAGACCTCCCAGACTACATTCTACTCTTTACACATCCTTTCAATAAAAAGAAATTCAAAAAACTACCAGAAAGGCAAAAATGGGACCATAAAATCAACCTAACAGAGGAAGCACTCAGAGAATTCAATACAAAAGCCTATGCCATGATAATAAAAGAAGAAGAAGCATTAAATTAATGGCTGAACAAATAATTGAAAGCAGGATTAATCAAGAAATCAAAGTCAAGATATGTGGTATCTTGTTTTTACATTCCAAAGAAGGACAGATCTCTATAGTTGGTTCAAGACTATCAGAAGTTAAATTAAGTTACTATTAAGAACAAAACACCACTACCATTAATTGGAGAAGTTATCGACAAACTAAAGGAAGCCAAATATTTCAACAAGTTGGATTTAATTTGAGAATACAATAATGTCTGGATAAAAAAGGGAGATGAATGAAAAGTAGCCTTCTTAACAAATAAAGGATTATTCAAACCTCAAGTAATGTACTTAGGACTGTGTGACTCTCCAGGAACATTTCAATGGATGATAAACAGTATATTTTAAAAACTACTACATGAAGAAATATTGGCCAACTATATGAACAACTTTGTAATACTGGCAAGAAGTATAAAAGAACTTGAAGAAAGAATGATTTAATTCCTCAAGATTGCAGAAAGATATAATCTATATTTTAAATGATCTAAATGTGACTTCAATATGGAGGAAATACCTATTTTGGAAGTAGTTATTGGAAGAGGACAAGTGCAAATGGAAACCAACAAGATCAAGACAGTCAAGGAATGGAAAACCCTCACCAAGATAAAGGAAGTAGAAAGCTTTCTAGAGTTTGCCAATTTCTACAGACAATTCATAAAAAACTTCAGTCATATGGCAAGACCTCTTAATGAACTCAAAGGAAAGAAAGAGTGGAAATGGGGAGAAAAACAGCAGAAGGCATTTGAAGAATTAAAAGAGAAGATAACAAGTCAACCAGTTCTTGCTCTTCTAAAAAGAGAGGGAAAATTTCAAGTGGAAACCAATGCATCAGAATATGCAATTGAAGGAGTCCTATCACAAGAACAAGATGGCAAGTGGAAATCTATTGCATTTCTATCAAGAATAATGCAACTGGCAAAATGAAACTATGAGATTTATGACAAAGAATTACTGGCAATAGTGGAGGCTATCACAAAATAGAGACAGTACTTGTTGGATGCTACAGAAAAATTTGAAGTCTGGACAGATCATGAAAATCTTAAGTATTTCCAGGAACCACACAAACTTAATAGAAGACAAGAAAGGTGGTATTTGAAACTACAAGACTATGATTTCATATTATGGCACATTTCTAGAAAAATGAACATAAAAGCTGATGTTTTGTCAAGAAAGGACTATATCAATACTACAGAAGACAATAAAGATGTACAGATGCTCAAAGAGGAAATGTGAACAAGGAGACAAACCATGGCAAAAATAAAATGATATGAAGAAACCAAGTAGTAGAAGAAACCACTATCTTGGAGAAGATACAGATAAATGGAACAAAGGAGAAGGAAGTGCGCAAAAAACTAAAAAAAAAAAACAGTCAATCATGGGAAGAAGACAAAATAGTTTACATGGATGAAAGAATCTATGTACCAAACAGCCAGAAAATCAAGAAGAAGATACTTCAGAAAAACCATGAACCAGTAGATATAGGACATCCAGAACAACAAAGGATAATGGACTTAATCAAAAAAACTACTGGTGGCTGGAAATCAAGAACAATGTCAAAAAATATGTTCAAGAATGTTTCAAATGCCAACAGAACAAAGTACAACACATGAAGAAGGCAGAAGAACTATATCCATTAAAAATACTAGAAGGTCCATGGAAGAAAATTAGTATCGACGTTATTAGACTATTACCAAAGTCAAATAGACAAGATGTAATAGTGGTCATTGTGGACTAATTTACAAAGATGATTCGACTCAAGGCAACAACAACAAATATATCATCAGAAGAGATTACAAAGATTTACTAAGACAAAATATGGAAATTACATGGAATTCCAAGAGCTATTCTCAGTGATAGAGGACCTCAATTTGCATCAAGGTTTATAAAAGATCTTACAAAGGCATTAGGAACCAAAAGAATATTATCAATAGTATATCACCCTCAAATTGATGAACAAACAGAGAGAATCAACCAGGAAATCAGCACTTTCTTAAGACACTATGTTAATTACCAACAAGATAACTAGATGGAATAGCTAGCAGCAGCAGAATTCCAATATAACAACAAGAAACATGCAGCAACAGAACAAACCCCATTCAAACTTAATTTTGGACATTATCCATGGAAAGAGGATTTAACTGTACAAACAGAATTTCCAAAGCTAGAAGAATTCTTGATTGGTTTACAAAAGAGTTGGGAAGAAGCAACTAAGACAATGGAAATGGCCAAAAAAATGATGAAAAGGCAGTTTGACAAGAAGAGGCAAAATCTACAAGGATTAAAGGAAGGAGAGAACATATGGCTAGAGGCAAAAAATATTCATTTAAACAGACCTTCAAAGAAGCTGGACAAGAAAAGATACAGACCTTTTAAAATCCTAAAGGTAATTGGACAAGAGGCATTTCAGCTCAAACTTCCAGAAGGATGGATAATACATGATGTGTTGAATGAAAACCTGTTAACACAATGCAAAGAACCACATTACAAAGATTAACACATGGAACCAGCACCACCTCCAGACATTATTAATGAAGAAGAAGAATATAAAGTGGAAAAAATCAGGAAGTACCAAAAGAAAAGACAGAAAACTCAGTATCTAGTACACTGAAAGGATTATGGAAACGAATATGATCAATGGATAGTGAAAACAGGGTTGCCTCATACAAAAGAGGTGATAGAAAACTATTAGATGAGAATTTTGAGTCAAAATCTATGAAAGAGGGAAGTAAAACCTCATTTCAATAACTCAACATCCAACACTCAAACAATATGTCTTATCAAACCACAACCTACTTGACTGTACCTACCTCACTGAACCCATATATGACCAGAAAACTCAACAACATGGATGAAGCCAAGATGATGGAGGAGAAGAGGAATAACTGGATGAAAAATTATCACAAAATATTAAAGGAACTAGAGGCAATGATAGATGTGTAGAGACAAGTAAAGAATATAATGAAAATAGTGGCAGAAACTAACATGATGATCATAAAGATGGAAGATATAATTCTGAAGGCCAGCATTAACAATCAGGTTATAAATGTGATGAACATCACAGAGATATCTGAAAACTTACAATATTTAATTCAAAGCAATATGGAGAACTGAGTGTTCCAAATTCAAAGGATGCTAGCAGATGAATTGGACATATACAAAGGAAGAGGAAACACATATGTGGATGATAATATTTGGAAGATACAAGAATTATTTAAAGAAGAGGAAATTAAGAAAGAGAATGGAAAGGTTGAAGATGAAGAAATCATATTGGTCAAATCTTATGAGGTATTGCAATCCAAGTCATTGACATCATCATCAACAACAAGTTTTATAACAGATGAAGTTGACAATCTCCTCAAGTATATGAAATTCATTCAAAGCCTAACACAAACAAGACTATTCAAACCACTGCCACACTATTAATCCCTTAAATCCAGAGAAGAACAAGACCTCAAGTTCTGGAAAGAAGTCACAATGGCTCTAGTAGATCAAAAGCACAATACAGAAACAGCAAGAAATAGTTATCCAATTATCATGTTTTAAGGAGGTCCACCACATGAACCATACTTCATAGCAATCAACAACAGAGAACAAGTCATCATTGGCCCTAGCAAGAAAATAGTGGCCACATATATAGTAGGAAAATTGGAAGTCTTGGTCTAATTCATAATAATATGAATGCTAAAATAGAGGTATTGTTACAATCAATGCCTCCTGGATGTAGCTTGGACTTGGGCAAAGAGTAATGACAACATGATCAGCTGTGCCACAAGTGTCTCAGTCAGTGCCTCATATAGTAAGTGCAATATTCTTGCTTATGCCTCATGGACTATGACTCATTTGCTTCATATACTATGAACACTTTTCTCATGGGACACTCATATATATAGCATAGATACTACTCTGTATTCCTTATGCTTTACCAATTAAATATCCCTCCTATTCCTTACTCAAAGTTTTTGCCTAAGTTACAACCTGAGCCAAGTCTAAGGTCATAACAATTGACAAGCAGTTAGTAAAAGAAGAAAGAATCAAGACAGAATCTATAAACAAGTTATTTGAAGTTTTCAATGCAGATAAAACCAAGAATAGAGAAATCACAAGGTTTGCACTACTAAAAGTTAAGATCAATGGACACAAAGAACAAATTGATGCAAATAGTAACAAATGTAAACAAGACAGATATATTTCTAGAATACAACTGGTTGGTCAAACATAACCTAGAAGTAAACTGGAATATGGGAACTATAGTTTATAAGATGTCCAAGAAATTATAGAATATAACATTAGGATATATTATTCAGAAACTGAAGAATACAACCAACATATAACTAGGATAATAAATAACAGGAAATAGGAAATGAACCAGATCCAATAAATCTAAAAGATCTTTCAAAATACATTTGACTATTCACTTACCTGTTTAACAAGAAGAAATTCAAAAAACTACCAGAAAGATGAGAATAGGACCACAAAATCAATCTAATAGAAGACACACCTAAAGAGTTAAATACCAAGGCTTATACAATGACAATAAAAAAAATAAGGCTCTGAACTAATAGCTAGATGAATAATTCAAGATAAGATTAATAGTAGAATCAAGTTCAAAATACACAGCACCATGTTTCTACATTTCAAAGAAAGATGGATTACTATGATTGGTACAAGACTATAGAAAGTTAAACCAGTCTATGATAAAGAATGCTATTATCCTTAATTGGGAAGGTGATTGACAAACTCAAAGATACCAAGTACTTTAACAAACTAGATCTTATCTAGCAATACAATAATATATAGATTAAGAAAGGAGATGAATAGAAAGCTGCTTTTCTAACAAACAAGAAACTCTTCAAACCAAAAGTTATATACTTTAGACTATGCAATTTGCTAGGAACATTTCAGAGAATAATGAACAGTATCTTCAGAGAATTATTGCATAAAGAAATATTAGCTGATTATATGGACAACTTTATTATACTAGCCAAGATAAAAAAGAAATTGGAATAAAGGACAATATGATTTTTGAAGATAGTAAAGAAACACAATCTCTATTTTAAACAGTCAAAATGTGATTTTGATTTTGTCATTTTCTATCTAAACCTCTCCTCATCTAACTACTACTCCTAAGATGGGTATCTCTTCCACATCAAAGCAGTTAAAGAGTAGAAAACCCCTATCAAAATAAAGAAGTAGAAAGCTTTTTGGGGTTTGCAAATTTTTACTAGCAATCCATCAAGAACTTCAGCCATACAACAAGATCTCTTAATGAACTAAAAGAAAAAAATAAATAGAAATAGGAAGAAGAATATCAAAAAGCATTTAAAGTACTAAAGAACAAGATCACAAGTTAACTAGTACTCTCTCTTCCAAAAATAGATAGTAAATTAGGGTAAAAATAGATACCTCAGGATATGCTATTGGAGAAGTTTTATTCTAGGAATAGGAAGGAAAATGGAAACCTATTACTTTTCTATCAAGAATAATATAATTAGCTAAGAGAAATTATGAGATCTATGATAAAGAATTACTTGCTATAGTAGAGGCCCTAACCAAATAGAGATAATATTTACTAGATATTATAGAGAAATTCAAAGTTTGGACCAACCATAAAAACCTCAAGTATTTCAGAGAACCATATAAACTCAACAGCAAACAAGTAAGATGATATTTGAAGTTACAGGATTATAGTTCTGTTCTACAACATATACTAGAAAAAACAAACACAAAGACTGACATATTATCTAGGAAAGACCAAGTAGATACCATAGATGACAACAAGAACATCAAATTGCTCAAGAATGAATTATGGACAAGACAGGTCAAGATGGAAGTAGAATTAATAATCATTAGAAAAAGCCAAATGGTAGAAGAAATCATATTATTGGACAAAATTCAAAAATACCAGATAAAAAAACAAAAAGTCCAGAAAGAACTGGAAACAAATAATGGACAGGCATGAGAAGATGATAGAATAGTCTATATTGAAGAAAGAATTTATATTCTAAACAACAGGAAGATATAAGAGCAAGTCTTATGAGAAAATCATGATCTAGCAGATATAGAATATTCAGAATAACAAAGGATGCTTGAGTTAATCAAAAAGAGTTATTGGTGGCCAGGAATCAAAAGAGATATCAAAAAGTATGTTCAAAGATGTATGAAGTGCCAACAAAACAAAGTTTAGTATATAAAGAAAGCTGAAGAGCTTCACCCATTAGAAATACCAGATGGACTATGGCAAGAAATTAATATTGATATTATTAGACCACTATTGAGATCAAATGACAAGAATGCAATTGTGGTGATAGTAAATCAATTTTTAAAGATAATCTGGCTTAAAGCAATGGTGACACTAGTATTATTGGAAGAAATTGCTAAAATTTATTAAGACAAAATTGGGAAATTATATGAAATATCACAGGAGATTCTCAGCAATAGAGGACCCCAGTTTGCTTCAAAATTTATAGAAGACCAAACAAATACATTGGACATAAAGAGAATGTTATCAATAGCATATCACTCTCAAAACAATGGACAAACAGGATGAATCAATCATAAAGAGCTATGAAGAAACAGTTTGATAGGAAAAGGCATGAACCACAAGAACTAAAGGTTGAAGACAACATGTGGTTAGAAGCCAAGAATATCCAATTGAATTGACTCTTAAAGAAGTTGGACCAGAAGAGATATAGACCTTTTAGAATCTCAAAGGATATTGGTCAAGAAGCATTTCAGCTAGAGTTACCAGAAGAATAGGCAATTCACAACATGTTTAATAAAGACCTGCTGACACAATGTAGGGTTCCACATTTTAAGTGACAACACATAGATCCAGCTCCACCACTGGATATTATTAATGAAGAAGAAGAAGAATATGAAGTGGAAGAAGTCAGGAATCACAGGAAACAAGAATGTGGCATACAGTTCTTGGTGCACTAGAAGAGATATGACAATGAACATGATCAGTGAATATCTGAAACAGGGTTACCACATGCCAGGATTTCAAGTCAAAACCTATAAAAGAGGGGGGTAAAACCTTAATTCGACATCTCAAAAATTCAACAGACAAAAAGAAATCTATCTTTTACTTGTATATAAAGAGTATTATTTTGTATGCTGAAGCCCAACTTTTCATGTTGGATTTCAGGTATGTTATTCTACTTATACACTGGACTGTATCTAATACAAGACTTTTCGTGTTGGATTTCAGACCTGACAACTTAAGTTCATAACTGTCATTCTGCCTATCACTCACACATCAATAATAGTATTTTATTCTCGTGACTATTGCAAGTGCTATGCATCATCAACACCTAGTTATGCTATCAGAATGTTTATTCAACATTTTAATGACCTATAATTTCTTACATACATAGATTGTATCCTCCAGTGTAATGAGCCATCATCTCTTCTGTAATATAACAGCACATCCATAATGAACATTCATAAATGTGCTGTCATGAAACTTTTTCCTTTGCTATTCCCATATGTCAGTATCCTACAAGATTCCTCGAATCCAATTTGATATCTCAAACCCCCATTCCTCGCCCT
>Ga0157364_1000352_pt1 | contig 29067 bp, 18 predicted proteins | sample AttsexASBM2_FD_111476 | JGI IMG/M metagenome (GOLD analysis project Ga0157364, IMG submission 111476) | Fungus gardens microbial communities from leaf cutter ant in Ribeirão Preto, State of São Paulo, Brazil - Atta sexdens ASBM2 | ecosystem: Host-associated > Fungi > Mycelium > Unclassified ... | reverse complement strand
TTTAAAGCCAAATATTATATATTATATCGCTGTCAAACATTTGTAGACTTTAAATAATCATTAAAATTCCTTTACTGATCTGATAAATAAAAAAATTTTTGAAAAATATAATCAGTTGTTTTATGTGAACGCAGAATTAAAAAATAAAAAGATAACTTGACACAAATGTACATTCATTAATGCATTTCAAGACATGGTACAACTAAAATTTTATAAAGTAAAAAAATTATGGTACCAGCGATGTCATGAGTGATTTAAACGCCTTGACTTTAATTAACGGTACCGTTTGCTCAATTTCTCTCTTAACATTAGAAATCCATTACTCTTCGATACTTGCACAAACAGTTTTTCTGCCAGCTATAAGAGACCAATATTTATAGCAGCATTGTGCTGTAGACTTTAAAATTATGTCTACATGTCTACATTATACGTCTCTTGATTGTACGAGCTGCATGGGTTAAATAGATCTTGCCACATGCAGCTCATGAATTGCTAAACTCACATAGACGATCTTGCTATTTGACAAACACTTAAAATAAGAAACGGTCAATTAAGTCAATCGAGAAAATTACCTCTGATTTTCTTCGAATGAAGACTCTTATTTAAGAAACGGAGAGAAAGGAGGAAAAGAAGCGCGTGCAGCCTCCTCTATGCCTGGATAAATTACTCTCGCAGATTCAATGCAAGACGATCGTCTGCATAAACAATTCAGGTCACACGCGGTGCAACGTGCACATTACGCGCGATGCCTCGCATTACTTAACAACGCGAACTGCTTGTCGCATTTCATTATGAATAAAAATGCTATTACGGAGAGCGCGTATGTCAGTGTTTTATTAACGAATTGTGCTTGCTGGAGCGCATTGCTTTTCGATAATCGTCAGAGATCTATTCTATAATAAGAATTTGGCAAAAGTGAATAAAAAATAGTAGATATCCATCTCTTTTTTTCTTTCTTTCTTTCACTACTCGAAAATGTACGAAGTTATCCAAATTTATTAAATGTATTAAATGAATCAGTAATAATTGTTGCAAAAAAATTTTTAGAATCAATCGTTACAAAAATCATTTCAACCTTTCATATTTCATGTGAAACAATTCTGCAATAAATAACGTAGCATGATGAGATATTTATCTATGTTCTATAATCAAATGATTCCTTGAAAGCAAGAATTCAAAATTGGTCTCCAGGACAATCCAAGATGAAAGTAAATCTATTTTGGAAGTATATAAGTTTCATTAAACTTTGTATGAAAATTAATTCAAAGATGTGTAATATTTCTGGGAACAATTTCAAAATTATTTTAATAAATTTTCAGCAATATTTTTGAAATATTTTAGAAAGATTTCAGCTGTCAATCTTTTGGTAATATTTCAGAAAAGTTACAGATTTTTTTCAATAATCTTTCAATAATGTTGCAACAATTTACAATGTTACTGCAATATTGTTGGAACATTGCAATACTTCTGGAAGGATTTGTGCTAGGAATACATTTTGCTATTCTAGAACTATTTCACATATATTGCAGATACATTTTGTGTCTTTTATGAAATGTTTCATTTTTCAGTTGAAATATTTCTGAAAAATTTCGGTGTTATACGGGAAATGACAATCAAAAGACTGATCCGCTTTGAATCCAGACTCTTATTATAAGGTCTCTAACCGCGGCGATGATCGTCGGGCGTTTTGTTGCGACGAAATGTTACGAAACCGGTCGCGCGCGTGCCGATGGGAACTGAATCACGAGCAGCCGATAATAATCCGATGCAATCGTCAACTCGCGTGACTTTTATGCTTTTCCCGTGCGACGCGCAGTTACGTCATTACGATATTACATCGCTGTATGTATGCGTGCAGGATACTGATATATTAAAAAAAAAAAAACAAGATATAATTGCGACCTACTTGCTTGAAAAGTAGTTAGGATAAAACGAGAAGACCCAAGGCGAAAAATCGAATGCATAATTAACGAGCTGCATATATTTACAAGTTTACCAAACGAATATCTCATTTAAAAGCTTTACGTTACAATTAACACTTTTTTTTAATGATATGTAAATGGTATAATGACGTAATGAATGTGGAAGTTGGGGACGTACCTTAGAAACATTACCATTCACTCACGTCGCACTTTGCACAGTACGTACGAAGTGTCTAATACACATGCACTGCACTTTCGACATCTTTATCAGAGATAAGATCTCTTAAATGGTGTTAGCCGCGTGTCACCAATGTTCGATAACGAGTATCGATCGCAACGTATTAAGACTTATGAGCGCAGAAAATAAAATACATCGCGCAAAAACGTATAAATATAAAATAAAAAATAAAAAAAAAGATAAATAATAGAGAAAAAGATGGTAATGTAGGCCTCCGTTTTGTCTTCTTGTAATTTTTTATTTTTTATTCAAATAGTTGTATAATATTCAAGTCAATAATTATCGCAAATGATAGTTTGTTAATTTAAAATAAGAATTAAAACAGCACGTTTTATAGGAAGAACTATTAAATGAATAAATGAATAAGTAAGCAATTTAAATTAATAAATGAACTTAAAATCAACAAAAGTGCAAAAATCAGATTTGCAGATTAGACTTGCAGATTAGATTTTCGCGTTTTTCCACGTCTCTCGTATCCTATTCTTGCGTTTCATCGTATCTCGACCCTCTCCGAAGGATGCAGCATATTTACGGCAGCTTTCGGAGAATCGTTTAAGCGCGAGCACGCGGCTGAATTGGTCGGCCGCGATTTAAGCGAACCGCAAAGTAACGCGTCGCAAACTAGCAGTAAGGAGAAAATGAAATTGCGCGATTCCATTGTCGCTCGCTTATTCGTCCGGATGACGTAGCCAACGGAATGAGATCGCGTCGACGACAGGCCAGAGGATCGCGCGATCGTCTTTAAACTCGGTGTGAGCACGTCTCATCACATGAGCGTACGCAAGGAGGGACCAACGGACAGCCTTCCGTTCTGCAATTCTCGGATTTAAAATACTGAAACATTATTTGGCCTGAAAAATCAAGTTTCCACTTTTATTCAAAATTAATAAAAGGAAAAGTTAGGCAAAGAAATCGTATATATTGCAAACTCCTAGAGATATTTGTCAACTAGATCGAGATAAATTATGATTCGGTATAATTTGATGCTCTTATGGTAATTAATAATAATAAGTCTATTTTTTATCAATGAATTCTCTGTACTGGTGCACACGATGCAATAGGCCTATTTTTTTTAGCTGAACTTCTTGCATAGTTTATCTTTTCTCTTTTTTTCTCCAACGTGGAGAAAAGGAAGAAATCACATTAGTTCAGACAGTAAAGGAATAAACAACAGATCTAGAATAATTATTAATTATTATTATTCACGTTGCATTGAGTAAATGTTTTTAAATTAGAAATTTGATAATCATCTTCGCACTAATTACCGCGCAAAAATTCTCATTAGCCCGAGTTGTTTTTTTACCTTATTAGACCTAGTTTGTTTCACACTTCAATTTATTGCACCATTTCAGTTCAGACACAGTTCTTCGGTAAAATATCAAATCAAGGATGGAAGCACAAAGTCTTAAACGCATAATGCATAAAAAAAATTAATTAATCACAAAGTCCTTCATTTCCTTCCTTTTCATAAAATAAAAGATTTTGATTTTTTGTGCTTTATGTATTATGCATTATGCAAATGTCTACTCAATGAGAGAAATGATAATGGAATCGACATCGATTTTATTGTCATTTCTTACTGGGTATGTTCTTAATTTTTCGTTCAGATTATAATCAGTATGAGATCGAAAGCCGCCATCGTGGAGTTTGTTTCGCGTGTAAAAATTGGATGTGGGCGCCGATGTCGGCTGAAAAGTCTCTCGATGCGTCCAGCTGTCTGCCCGAAGCTCTGGCTCGCCTAATTGTCCCTTTAATTCGCCTCAATTGCTTCTTGGCACGGTCGCGCGAGAACGATACCGTGAGGAATCCGACAAGAGGCTATGAGTACGCCACTCGTTTGAATTACGCGAGACCGTGGTCTTGATTTTCATGTGTTGTTTTACTGGACATCGTAAAGAGAAAAAACTACCGTCAGCTTCTACGCAAAACAATTTTCTTTGAGCTATTGCGGAGTTGAAATCTTCGCGAAAGAATTACTGCAAGAAGAAATATACACTGATGATGATACAAAACTCTGGTTATGCTCACAAAAGGTATATAAACAAAACGATTTTGATCATATGAATAAAAATTCTGGTTATTAAATCGAGTGTTGAATTTTTGGTTACTTCGACTATTTGATAGATTTAATTACAAGTGTTCAATATATTTGTATCTTTCCGATTGAATCTATCAGAATTCTAATTAATACTGTAAGACTTGTTTCAGTGTAAATTATAGTGAATTCGATTAGACGTATTACTGCGTATTTGTGCATATTAAAGCCTTTATATACTGATATATAATGCAAGTGAAAAAGTGTAAAAAGCACGCACGCAGATGAAGCTAGACGTGTCAAATTTAAAGGTATCTTGGAAACTTGTTTACTCAACGCAGCGAGCAGGATAGAATGTCAAATTATGATACACACTTATTATGTTGCAACATAACTACATCACAGTGTCGTTTTCTCGGAGTGTCGTATTTCCCGTGATGCACACGCTGCACAACAGCAAGCGAAGTTCTGAATGGACGGCAACATGTGCGCGGCATGATAAGCCACGAGGGCACGAGACTTTGACTTCGCGAGTGCGGTATCGCCGATATGACGGGACCACGATTCGACTTTGTCACGCGACGTCATCACGTCGCTCTGACGGCGTTGCATCGACGGTACATCGACATTGCCTTGATGACGAAAGGGAGGTCGGTTGCACTGTCGCGGCTAAAGAGTGAAACGGCGCGGCGGCGCGCAAACGATACGGAAAGAACAATTTTGTTGAAAGTATCTAAAAGTATAGTTAGCTACAGATTTAAAAATAATTTTATGTGATCGTCAAAATAATTGTGTAGAAAACTCATGATAAGCAACGTTGCGAAAATGTTTTAGCAGTCAGTCTTAAATATAAGCCTATTCTACAATGTGCTTCTTGTTTTCTATTTTCTGCTTTTTGCTATCTTTTACATCTTGTTTTTTCCTCTTTTTGTTTCTTATCCGATTTTTTGTTTTATGTCGCACGAGATAAAAGTTGAACTTTGGAAGAAACAGGAAGTATGTAGCGAGAAATGCAATTATCAATAAAATAATTGCAAAGAGGGAAAAAGTAAGAAACAGGAAAAAACAAAGAGCATTATTGTAATTATTTTTATAAACCAAGAAAAGTTTTTGCAAATCTCTATCTATTTAGCTACATTTTTAAATATTTCAGTAAAATTGTCTTTTCCGTGTAGAGATCTTATAACAGAGTTTGATCACAAGCGATTTTCTCAAAACAATAAGTTCAAGTGCAATTTTTTTATAAAGAAAATAAAATTTATAACAAAAAACTTTAATAGAGCTTTAATAGAGCTAAGGAATCATGCTCTCTAAATTCTTTGGAATCTCATTCTAAAGAGAAAATTGAGCTAATCTTGAAAAACAGTTCAGGCTCAATTTTTAATCTTTAAGATAGATAAGATTTCACTCTTTAGAGTAAGATTCATTCTAAAAATTTTAGAGTATATTCCTTTAGCATCACAAATATATATGTTCCTGTAAGTTACGAATAAAAATTTACTAATTAAATTTATTTTATGCCTTAATTTTTTTTTATCTAAATTTAATAAGGTTAATAAGGTCGAAATTTGAATTGGAGCGATAATTAATAAAAAATGACGGATCAAAAAGTTTTTTAATTTCGTGACTAAACTATGTTATAAGATATCTCTAGCGACGATGTTATAAGAAATGCGTTTCAAAGGCGAATTCAAGAGTTGTTGCTTGGTGCAAATACGACAGCTGTTTAGTCGGCTCGCGAAAAATGTCCCAGCGATTTAATTCCGTTTCGCAAGGCGCGCACGCGGTCGATCAACCGTTTCCGTCGCAGTTTCCGTCGCACTTGGGCGGGCCGTTGACCACGTTTATTACGTTATTTACGCTCCATATGACATTTTGCTCGCTTGCGAAACCATGTGCATTTCGATACGTCGCGGCCGGCGGCGGCGAAGTTCAATGTAGGAACGTACAAATTAAATCTTATCATATCTTATCGAGCGGAACAGACAGTATTGTGCCACTGTCAATCGCTGCACGTGGATAGATTTTATGTAAATTATTATGCAAATGTTTGCTCCGATAATAAAACTCAATCATAACGAGATATAATTATTTAAAGATACGTAATATGATATTATATACTATATAGATTAACAAGTAATACCTGAATAATATAAAGATTTTTATATTGTGAGATTCGAGATATAGTAAAATATTGTACCGTTTATCTTTATACATACTTTCAGTTCTGTGCCAATAAAATATTTTTTAAATATTATTATATTTATCATAAATATTTAAGATTTTTAGGAATACATATAGACACGTATCTGGAATTATTCATTTTTTTCTAAAGCTCTGTTTACTCACTAATGTTACATTAAATGGTGACGTCAGAAACGAAAAAAGATTATTTTGCATATCGTATTAAATACGAGTATATAATCTGAGTACGCATTTCGCGTGTATAGTATTCGCGATTCGGGATCTTTTACCATTTCAATTAACCGCTGTCAAGCCGACAACTATTAATTGCAATTACACGTGCGTGTTGCATCGCACGCGATGTCGGGATCCTCGTCTTGATTTTACTCTGGACAGTCGTGAAACATCCGTCTCTACCCTCGTCATTACGACATCATCCCGACGTGATCTTGACCCGCTGACTGTAACTCCAGCAAATAAAAAGATCGAGTTTTGTCCGTAATATAAGAAAATGCAAAATTCTCAATTCTCACTTCAATGTCCGAAAATTGCATCTTGCACAATCCGCTGTCATTGTTTCCTCAGATTCAAATCGCACAACTTCATTTGACTTGAAAAATATTCACTTTAAAAAATTTTTTTAGAATTAGTATAATCTATTCGAAATGAACTTGAAAAGAATTCAAAAATATATACAAATTTGTATTTATTACCTTTAATAAAAATAATTCGCACAAAACTCAAAGTATGATATATTTATTCTTATACAAAAGTTAAATATTATACACAGTTAAAAAACAGAAAAGGTTAGAAAAAGAATATCTTTTATCTGAAAAAGAGCTAATCATTAAACAAAATGAAATCTTTTGAGATTCTCAGAAATACTTTTAGAATAATAGAAATGGGATGAAATAGGAATTCATAAGTTGAAAACCAAAAAAGAATTCTTCACAGACTCTGTATTATCGGAGTCAATAATACTGTTTAACATTCAAATTCTTTATAATACATACCATGAAATTTTTCCGCATTGAACAGAACGCCGTTGGCAGAATTTGCGTGGTAGATCAGAATTTTTTTAAATCAGAATAAAATGGGACAAAAACACAACTCCAATTTACTATTACATTCCAATTTTCTGAAAATTCTGATGCTACGGAAATTCTGCCAACGACATCATGTTTAGCGCAAAAAATTAGGATATATATTTAGGATATATATTTAGACAGAAAAAAGTAATTTTTTGTTGAATTATTAATTTGTACGATAAATTCTTCCGAGAAGAGTGGAAAGACTTCGCTGACACAACTTCGAATAAATTACGAATGATTACAAAAATTGCCAAAAGTAAATAAAACGTTCTGATTTCTTATATGTAAACACGACTTCGAAACGGAGCGCGTTATCAAATCAACGCAACGATACTTTGTTATGACGCAGTTTCGGGCATCGATGGACGATTCCCTGTCGCCGTCGCGTTCCGCTCGCTCAAACTCTCTCACTGTCTTCGAATTACATCGAGTAGATAATTTCCTTCCAAGTACTGCTGATCTCGATGGAAAGACAACCGAGGCATAATCTCACGCGCAGGTGTTCGCTTGCGCTTTACCGCTCGTGCCTTTAACTTGCGACAATATCGTCGATAAAAACAAGATATAAGATAGAAATACAGATATCGATATATGTATTTATTTGAAATATTATGAATAATTGCCTCAGATATTGAAAAATAAATTCTAGCATTTTTTATATTAATTATAATTATATTTTTATATATTAATTAAATGATTTCATATCTGTCATCAGAAAATGTGCTTTTGAAAAGCACAGTGCATGTATATAAATTATTTCCTTAATATATCGCTCATTTGCTGCAATAATGACACCATTAAAAAAACAAAGGTTTCCAAAATTTAAGTTATAATGTTTTAAATTAGTAAAATTTTGCAACATTAAATTTTGCATAACGATTTTAATATAACAATTGGTTGGTATAAGGAATACAAATATGTTTTTTAAAGCATGTTTTTCCTTTTTTCCTTATATTTCTTTTTTATAAGCAATTAAAAAATAACAATTTTTGAATTATGTCGATATTGTAACAAATGAGCAATATGATTAAAGTATAATTGAGAATGTTATCTTTTGCTTAACTTCAATTGTTCTCATCTAGAATTATCAACTGTACTCTTTTAAGAGAGTATGTACTCTTTTTAAAATCGTGAAACTTCTGACCATTAATTAAAGTTTAATATTTATAAAATTATATTAATAAGAATTATCAATAAAAAGAATTATCAATAAAAATTATATTTTAGAAAATTTATTTTATTAAATACTCACATTTAATGCATAACGAAATTATATCATTTCTTCCGTCCACAAATCATTAAAAAAAAAGTACTCTTTCTTGTGATTCAGATAAGATAATCCTATCCTCGTCTCAATGCCGAGTACGAATTATAAATAAGAGAAAAGATATCATAATCCTAAAAAAAAAAAAAAGTGTAAATGCATATGACAGTCATAGCACATCACGTTGCGGACCTTTCCAATAATTTCTTCCGACAGAATTTTCAAATCGCAACTTCCGCTTGACCTTCCGTATGATCGCTTCACGATCATCATTGATCTACTGGAAACTCGACGTGCTCCGCATGCTTCGCGATTTAGGCTCTTGTCGCCGGCGATTAATGAATCGTCGGTCGAGAGCCACGCGGCTCGCGCGGAATGGCCACTGATCCAGAAAGCAATCCCGGGAATTCGTTACGGAACTCGAAGGCGAGCTACTTTCCGTTCTCAGGGAGGCTGTCGGGTTATTTATAGCGTCCTACCCGCCGCCACATAGGCTGCAAAAGGAAATTCTCTCTCGCTCTCCTTCACTGCCGCCGCCACAGCCACCACCTTCGGCACCTCCATCTTCGTACGTGCGTTGTTCACTACGGTCGCAAGTACGCGTGTGTCTGTCTGCCTTCTCGGCAAAAGCCGAGAGGAAGAGACACGGTCGACGATGGTGGCCGCGTATGACACTGAAGATATATATATTCACGTTTCGCAACAAGAAGCAATCACTGACGAAAAAAATAAGAAGATTGCTTCGAGACGGAGCCTCTTTTCCTTCTCTCTCCTCTTTATCTTTCATTGCCACTGTTATCACTTGTTATCTTATTTATCATTTCAATTTCGTTCAAGCTACTTGCGTCAAAATCATTTGACTAACCCACAAAAAAGAAATTTGTGTATGATGAAATAATCTTCATGTCAATGAGAAACTACGATAGTTAAGTCCTCTAGGGACGAATTTATTAAACACTAAAACATGTTTGTTTTAGAAAATATGTTTTAAATGTAAGCATTTTAAACATACACTGCATCTTTTAGTGCAAAAGCTCACTGGTATATTTTTGAACTCGTTCGTTTAGATAAACTTGCAATGTTACAACCGTTCCAAGTTATTTTCATCCCCTGATCTGCCTTATTCTCTCGCAGAATAGGAACAACCTACAAGAGTTCGGCGGGGAGGAGGCATCTGGCTGATGTATCTTCCTGTTTCCTAGAAGCGCGTTGAATCGAGCGCGCAAGCATTCCCTTTGGGATAAACCATTGATGAATGAATTGCTTGTATCCCGTGCTTGATTCCCGCCGTCTGTCCGTCTCTCTCTCCTTTTCGCGCGCGAGCGCGTCTTCCGACTTGCGAGATCATCGTCTGTAATGTACACATGAGTCACTCTCGTATAATAGTTTCCTGCCGGTGTTGCGTTCAGCGACCACTCACCAGCGGACAAGGCATTCGCTCCCTCGTGTCGTAAAGTTGGACTTCTCAGGTTCGAATTCCTTAACTATGCGCGCGACAATCTATTTCCGAATTGCGAATCTTTTATGAAAAAAAATATTCGTGCCGTATGTCGCGAAATTAAACAGTGAGATCGAATTTCTTATGAATGTAGCGATAGTTCTTCATCAGAAATATTAGTCATTAGATTGTCACGTAGATCGGCATCAAGACGTAATGACGTGTTCAACGTGAAATTCCTTGCTTCGATAAGTTTGACTGAGTCTTATTTATATAGCGAAAAAAAATGCGAGTTTCAAGAATAAAATAAAATTTAATTTAAACTTATTTATTTAACTTTTATTCACATATATTGGACTGATTTTCGTAGAAAGTTATCTCTACTGTATTAACAAATTTACTGTGTATTGCAACAAATATGATATTACTTGTAATCACTAATTTTATCAACTTGCTACAACCTTGCTACTTTAATATAAAAAAAATGGCCTAGAAAATGGCTGTCCATTTATTGGCTGTAGATTTGCTGTATCAATGAAGTTTTTAGTTGTTTCGATAAATTTTTTTTTTTCACGTTTTCTTTCCAAACACAGTTCTTCCCGAAATTCCGTCTTGACGCGACACGGTTCTGCGATTTTATGTCAGCGCAAACAGATTCAGGCCGGTCGGGTCGTCTGGTGGATCGTAGAGGCTATTCGCGGAAGCTGGGCCCGCAAAGCGAGAGCGATAACGTCCCCGTCACGTTGCGTCGCCCGGCGGGAGGGATCCGCCTCATTCAACTGTGTTAAGTACCCTGTACCTACGAGGGTATGAGGCACTCCATGCGAGGGAAGGAGAATTCGCAAGCTTGAGCCTATACACGCTCTCTGACGCAGGACCCTAACACACGACACGGCGAATAAAGCTGTCAGTAACGCTCGTCGCGGTCGCCGGGTCTTCTTCGGCTTCGACGGCCGTGCACTCAAGCTCGCCCAAATCGAACCTATGTCCTCCACGTGCTGTTCGAGAATTACGTGTCACGAGAATTACGGTACCAAGGGAGACGAGATCTTCCTAGATACCGAGGAATTCCCTCGAAAACCGTGTGCGTTATATTTTGTGCCGCCGAGATCAAATTGTTTCGTGGAACTATCGGAACTTACGTCTTCGGAAATTTTCATCGCCCGTAATACGAAGAATTCTCAGATTCTTGAGATAGCCGGATATCTATAACGAAGGATTTATTTTAAGTGCATACACCAGTTATTTGCCCGTTCTCCTATTTGGTTATTTTCTGACACTATCCCGAGAATCGGTCCTTCCAGATTATCCCTGATTTTCATGTTTGTTTCTTTGTATCTTCTCGGTCAAGATGGTTCTTTTGAGATCTCAATTATCTCTGTCTTACAGCCTAAGAACATTCTCATGTTGATAATACATGAAAAGTTCCAAAACGATTGACGAGATTTCGATTTTTCATCGGAATTGTGTCCTAAAAAGGAACACAAAAGGAATCTCGGAAAAATTCGTAAGAGAAAGTGAAGAGAACCCAAGTCGGAGGTGACATTGCACGTCGTGAAGAATTCTGGGAAACTTAAAATTATTTTTTAACAATGTTGCTCTTGATGATCATGAAGAGTTTTCCTCATGATGAAAACAGTGCATTTCGAATGAACGAGCAATATTGAGCTCCTTTAAACTTCAATGAATTAAATCCTTTCCGCGCTACGTGATCCGGTTGTGCGCGATTGCGGGCGCGCTTCGTAGGCGTGAGAAAATCGGCCGGACCGACCGCCGACTGGCACGGATACGAACATTATAACCCATCAGAGAGAGAGAGAAAGAGAGAGAGAGAGTACTCGTGCGCGGTCTCCGATACGAAGGTTCTTCCTATGCGAGCGACTCGATTACCTCTGCACGAAATGATACAGTCCTCATTACGGAGAGAGTAATCTCTTTCTCATTTATGAAGACAGTATAAGTTGACAATATTATGTTTGTGGAAATCATACTTGCTTTTTTATGCGTTAAGAAAAAAATAAAATAAAATAATTTTTATTTCATAATTTTTTAAAATAAAATAAAATAAAATAATTAAATTCTATAAGCTCCTTTTTCTTGCACTGAGAGAAAAAATAAAATAATTTTAATTTTTTTACAAACAAAATCTTTTAACGAAATTTAATTATATAATTTATAATCATTTTCGGTGCTAGTTATATATTTTTTTGATAAAACTTTTAATAATTATTGTTATTTTACTAAATTATAGCAATAATTATAAAAATAAAGTTACTAATTATATAATTATTTTATCATGTATAGTTACAAATACCAAACATTTTTCTCTCAGTGTACGTTAAATTGATCGTGACTGGTCAGGACTTGGTCAACAAGGCAGATGAACATAGCACCGGAAAGTATGGAGAACAACAAGTATCGACGCGTTGTAATAACGGATAAAAGGCCGATCGCGCGATTTTCCCCGATGTTGGAAAATAATTCGAGAAATATTCTCGCAAGTGGCGAATTGAAGAGCGAGAATCTCTCCAGGAATCTACGCGTTACGTGACTCTCTTTCGGGAACAATGAAGTCATTCGTGAGACTCGAAATTACGAAAGGTGCATGATGAAAAAGCGCGTTACTATCGATTATGCGGAAAAACCTTCCATCCTTCTCGACATCGGTATTATATCGGTATTACATCGCGGACATTCTACGAATAAGAACGGTGGTGGACGCAGAAGGTAACTCGGGAAAGTATCTCGGGAAAAAGTGACAAAAAGGCGTGTAGGAAGACACGTGGGAACCTGAATTGGGACTTGACCCGCAAATATACGCCTACACTCTGGTGGATTGACGACACTTTTTTTGGCCGCTGTCGAGCTTCTTACTGTTCTCGATTGACATATGTATACTATGATCTCAAACAAGGTAAGCATGCTGCGATTTCAACTCGATTATCATCCGATCAATAATCATGATCGCAAAAAAAGCAAACAAGATCCGACGAAAATCGAAAAAAACTACTTCGTTTGTTTGAAAGATATAATTGTATGAACTTTAGTTCGAACTTGACACGCCCGAAATAAGGATTAATCACGGATCGATCTATGATTATATGAATACGGATCTAAGATAAACATTCTTTAAAAAAAATAGAGAGAGAGAAACTGAGGATTCAAGATTTTTATTTTTAACATTTATTGTTTCTACATCAGACTTTAATATAAGATTTGAAGTCTTATTTTTTTTCTGTTTTTATTTTCATGTTTATGAAATCGATCTTAAAAATCCATTATAGATTCTAGACTAAAGTTATTTATAATTCTTTTTTACACGTTTTTGGAATAATTAAATTATTTATCAAAACACTTATATTGACATAGACAGAGATTTTTATTTTTTGCGTTTGCAGCAGATCGTTTTTATATTTTATCGATTCTTAACCTTGTCGCTGGAATAAATCCTACGAGTTCGGGTTAATGCGCCATAGAAGGTCTTGCAAAACGAAAGTAGTCACACGGCCGCGGTATTCCTTCCTTATTGCCGTTTTTGATGATGCATATCTGACAGAGAAGGAAGCCAGGATAAGATTGGATCTCTCGCACCCACGATCGATTTGTCGTGCAACATTGATAAATCAGTGGAGATCCGGCTGTACTGATTGCAATGGCGAAATTATTTATGATAGTTCGGCGAGTAATTCCTATTCACGTATTGTTTTGAGCGAAACGATCTTTAATTTGGCGATTAATGATCTGATCACTCGAAGATAGCGACAGTATTTCCATAACGATACTTATTTGCTAATTACATTAACTTTTATAGAAATTTAATATTAAAGGTAGTAATTACTACTTTGATATTTTGATATTCTGAATATTAAAAGTGGTGAATATAAAAGCTTAAAAAATAATAATTAATAACTTATTCTTATATAAGAATCAAAAGTACATTATTATTTTTAGTGCTTTTAATACTTAAAACAAGTTATTAACTACTTTTTCATTATTTTTCAGGATATTATTAAATTGATTAGTATTGGATTTTTGTAAAAGATCTTCAGTTTTATTTATAGTTTTTATTTTATTTTTGTGCTCTAAGATATTGCTAAAAATTACTGTACTCTTTAACCCTCCAGAGTTGATGCTAAAACATATATATATTATTAATGTTGGGTCTGTGAGATTCAATTTAATTTATGTTAATTAAAAGACACAAATTAATTTTAAGGAATAGAAATGACATAATCCGCGAAATATATAATAGCTTTTGTATAGAAAATACTTATGAAAGCCTCAAAAGTATAATCACATTATGTTAAATTAATACTTGCACATGTTGAAAATTGAACACAAAATTTTAACAAAGATGTGAGTGAACCATTTTTACAAATACAAAATATTTTTACTAAAAAAAAAAGAATAGATACTAAGTATATTTTAATATGAATAATTCAAAATTGTGATAACATAAACAAATTATTTCACATTTTTTGACGAAGTGATTTATACTAAGTGATAATTAAATGGATCCAATAAATCCATAGTTCCAGAAGATTAAATTTTTACGATATAGTTTTGATAACGCGTGCGATTAATTTACGACTAACATATGTTGTTTTATGTTGTGTATATGATTTATATATGATTTCAGTGTTCGAGGTTGCAAATGACAGCTTTAATTATTAATTATTCAGTTATTAAAGTGTCATCTAAAATTGATGACAGCTGCTGAATGCGACGTTAAACGTTATTATAATCAAGGCGCGATTATAAAATATTCGACACATTTTATGGTTTAACTAGTCAGGATTTACGCGACGTGCACTAGCGGTACCTTCAAGCAACGAGAAATCGCAGGAAACTTGAAATACAGTTATCCGTTGCGTTTTTTCATCACAAGGCCGAGCGAGGATGAGGCAATCCAATCAAAGTGTTGATACATCAATCGGTCAGGTTCCGCGTTCGCGGATTAATACAGGGTGTCTCATTAAGAGATGACTTTCGTTTACTCCTCGAATTTTCGTTAAAAAAAAAATCGAATAGAAAGAACATCGTCTTTTAAATCTAAAGGAATTCGCAATTATACGTAACATTTATTTCATAACCGATGTTGACGACTGGTACAATCGATGCATATCATGTGGCCATGCGAAATTTTGGGTCATTACGTACACTCATAATCAGAAAAATGACCGTTGGCTCGGTCGTCTCAGAGATACATCTCAGTACTACTATCATTTACTATTCTATTTATAATACATCGTACGAACGTCTTTACGCGACGCGTAAATGTGTGCGGACACGTGTTATGGCTTTTTTTTCTTTTTGTACTTCAAAATCACTAAGCCTGATTATACGATGTTTTTTTTACTAGTAATTAGCTAATTCTTCACGATATCAAATTAGCGGTTAAAAATATAATTTTATACATTTTTTAAAGAAATTAGCAGCTAAAAAATATAATTTTAGAAATCATACTTTTAGATGTTAATTTTCTAAAATATATGTATATATATATATATATATATAGAAGCAGTTAAAAAAGCTACCTTTTTAGCTACCAGCTAAAAATCTATAAAGTACAAATATAGAGTTTATAAAATTCTATTTTTAGTTACTGGTTTTTTCATTAAAAAATTAATGCGCTAGTTGTTAATAAAAAAAAACGTCAGGTGTAAGTCACGCTTAATTCATAGACACGTTATAATACATATAACGCCGCATTTCCGCGATTATAAAAAAAAAAGGAAAAAATATTCATGTGCTCTTTATTTATCTATTGCGTTCGGCGATAAGTTGATGAAGATACATGCATGAAGGTAATATGAACCGGCTCATGTGTGCGTTATAAACAGTGGTAAATCAATCATTAATAAAAAATCAATTAATCAAGTTATTAATAAATTTCGCAATGACACAACAAAATTAATATTTTATATTTTACACTGAATAGATTTAAATGACACAAATAGATTTAAATGATTACTAACAACAAGGAAAAAATTGTTTTGCTGAACTATCTAAAGAATTAGATACAGATCTGAAAATAATTTTGTTTGTACAACACTTCAAAAATTGTTTACTGGAATGTTAAAACTTTTTGCAACATTGCCATCAATGCAATTTAAGCCTATAGAATTATTTTCATAATCCAACAAAATTATTTTCCAATTAGATTTATCTTTTTTCTCTTTCTCTTTAGAAATTATTATATCTTAATCAATTCTTATAGAAATCTAATACTGATTAATTTATTACTGAAAGATAATAATTAATTATATTTATTTGAAGTAATAAAAATACTGAACAACAATTTTTAATACTTATAAGTAATTAATTAGATTTCTGTAAAGGAATTAAAAAGAAGCGTAAGAAGCATGTAAGCGATTCTAAATGAACTCCTTGAGATATAACTTATGTTAGATATTTAATAGTAAGTCACGACTCTTGGAATTATATTTGTATTACATATTTCCAGCTATATATCATCGCTCGCATAACTTTCCATATAAGACAATGATATCAGTTGGTACACTTATCAAGTAATATAATTACATTTAATTATAATACCTCTCCGGCATGACGTAGCAATTTAGTTACGTGAATCATCCCCGCGAGCTTTTCTTGACGCGAAGCTGTAACATTATGCAATGTCTTTTTGTATTTAACGTGAGGAAGTAAAAAAATAAGTTCGTGGAAAATGTCATACGTAGTGCCGAGAAAACTTGGTAAAGAATTAACTAATTAGCCGCACGATGCTATTAGTAAATTTTTATATTTATGAAAGATCGGCCGAGCGATGCTGTTAAATCTCGTACGTGTATAGATTTTTTCAGTTTTTCTGCAGAAATGCTGAATGCTCGCGTCACTTATCTGATTTCGCGCAAACGTCATTCATCACGTTGCAACGGGTAATAACAGAGATCATGCGATTGGATGCTACGTAAGATGCATCATCTTTGGTGTTTTCCAATGAGAAACATTCTAGAAGCATTGAAGTCGAGAGGAACGTCACCGGAGAAGAATTCCTTCATTCGATTAGTCCTATTTATAAAATACCGTTGTCAAACGAATTAACCCTTTCCGAGACCATTCAATTAGCCTTAATTATTCACTCCGAAATTTCCGTAACTAGAATTCGCGGATTCGACATGTACTCGACAAAAACTTTAAATTAATGTATCTTTGCTTTTAACAAGCTTTAACAGCTTATAACAAATTAATTTTTTTAAATAATCTTAATATTTTATTATATTGATGAATTATTGTTTTCCTCTTTATATTGCTCGTTCATTTGGCCTTTTCCTTTGTTTTTTGTAATTTGACAAATTTAATTAAATTATATTAAAAAATTACTATTTTCTTTCATTTAAGCTTTTCTTTTATTTTTAATATCATAAAACTTCGACAAAATCAAATTTAAAAGTATAATTGAGATTGTTTTGTAATCTTCTTCTGTATTTGTTAAAAAATCTGATAAAAAATGGAAAAATCTGATCGTGTCTATTTGAGAGAAAAGTGTTGCGTATTTATTTTTGGCATTTTAAGTGACAGATTAGCTAAACCTGAGTTGATCTTTCATAATAAATATTCAGCTAGTTTATCGTCTTATCTCCCGTTCTGCTCGTGGCGTAAAACTTATTCGTTATTGGCTGTCGCTCGATGGTTCGATCCGAAAACTCGTTCTCGCATGTCATTTTCCCTTTCAGTTCTGTGCCCGCGAGCGCTTTTATTACGCTCTTTCCGTAACGCGCGCTCGTCGTCGCAAGTTATCGACCTTAAAACCATAATGAAGATTTATTTCTATCCACCTTATCTTGTGCCTGCCACTAAACGGGCCAGAAATAGCCGTCGATTATATATGTTAATATGTAAATCAAGGAGCACTCGATAATAACACCTGTTAACGAGCATATTAAATTTCTGACGATGAGAAATAAGAATTATTAATACGTCTTTAGCATTCAAGCTTCAATGTCTTCGACATTCAAGCTTAATTTATTATCAATAATATGTTTACAAGACTGCAATGTGAATAACAAATAAATATGATCCAGACTTTGATATCTTAATAATATTTCTAGGTAAATTTTTTAATACATCTTTTAGTTAAATAAACTGGGCGTCTATTATATTATCAGATTTGAAATGAAAGCAAAACTAATAATATATAGGCCTAAGTAGGCAAATTAAGAAAATTTTGGAATGAATATCAATTAGGATTAATAATAAGCATCTTACTATTGTATCAAATCATTATATATTGCAAAGAACTTATTGTAAAAATTTTTTTTACTTTTACGGATTTGAATCTCTTGACAAGAAAAACTCATTCTATTAGTTTACGCCGTAAAAATTTTTTTCTTTCTTTACCAATGAGATGCGAAACAATAATTATCGTTGTATATAATTATAGCGTCACGCCATGCACGTATATAATCGTGTGATAATTTTCCGTAGATATTGCTTTTTCGCACTCGCAATTATTGACGCTCGATAATTAATTCATGCCCTTTACACTCCTTCGCGAGACATTTGCAGAGACAGTATCGAGTCGGTTACAAAGGCGAATACCATATGAAAATGCAATATGTCAATTAGATAGACGGACAAGCGAATGGAATAATTGCTCTCACCTCTGGAATTCTTTTCGTTGCCTCGGGCCAAAGGGGAGAAGGGGGAAGGGGAGGGGGACAAGAAAAAGGAAACAGTGGAGAAGTCGCTGTGTCATTATATACAACACTCTTGCCGCGTCTACGGCACGTAGATCGTGAAACTAGTGTCCCTACTCTCTAGGTTGATGCAACCTTCGAGTAAGTTTGCGGGAAGCGTGATCGTTCCACTAATCTCGGTCGCCAAAATCTTTCAGTCTTATTTTAACGTCGAAACATGACGTGGACAATAGCTGCCTTCCTTATACCGTTTACCTGCCGAATTCTTAGCAGGCATCCGTTACAGTTACATCAGAAATTTGTAAAGCGAAAGCATATATCGGACTCGTAACAGGTATATTTATAAGTTCAAGAATTGTGCGACTTACAAAGAAAAAAAATCGTTAGTAAGAACTGAAAAAATTGAAAATTTTACGAATTTAACGACCTTCATAAAACCATTGCGTTACGAATTAGGATTTAATAATCCTGATTTTAACAATATAAATGTAGATTTTAATAATATAAATTAAACTGGAATGTTATATGAATAGTAAAGAATAGTAAATACTAGCCTCGAACGTATTTAACCTTTCTTTATTTATTCAAGCAGATTAAAAAAATGTTTAGTTAAAATTGAAATCTTTTCTTCAGCTATATAAAAACATTAAATAGATGTTCTTTCGTCATTAATGTTATTAATGTTAAATGTACATTTATTAAATCATCAAAACGTTTAATAAATAGTTTAAAAAACATAAATCCAATTTTAAACGTTTATTTTTTTCAGTTTATACTTTTGTTACACGATTTCTAACGTTTATTAAATTTTGACATTTTTGTAATGTGTTGTGCTTGATTTATGTATATATAGTGATCTAGTTTAAATTGTCATTAAAAGTTATTAGATCCTAATTTGACATATTCAAAAAAGAAAACAAAACGATTGAAAAATATAAAATTTATAAAACGCAGCCGTGAAACGAATTTCGAAACGAACTCGCTACATCTGAGAAATTTCTAATTTTTTGAATTAGACGAATTTATATCCACGAGATTTGTGAGTCACTTTTCCATTTAAACTATCTTACACGCGATGTAATTGTCGGACATTATGTCGTTGCGTAATGGAACTTCGTAACAATGTCTTAATTGTAGTGCAATTTTTGTTACAACCATGTACCCGTATCTTTACGGGTTTGTAGTCGGTCTTCAACTGATTTATTTAAGTGTACACATTAATGCGTATATTTTATTTTTATATTCAATTTGTAACTACTGTGATTAGTTCCGCGGATAAATTGAGTCTTCCTCTCAGAAGATAAACTTTCAACGAGGTCAATGAGTAAAAATATCAGCAGAAGAAAAGAAAAATAGAGAATGTATGAAATCATACATATTGTGCGCGTGCGATTTTCTCACGGAAAGAACGATTTCAAATATCTAAAAATTTAGTTAGACTTGAAAATAATGTTGTTGGACCATCAAAATAATTATGTAAAACACAAACTAATTACTACACGAGTTCACATAATGTTGAATATACCCAATTTGATTTATTTTTGATTTTATTTTTAATTATTTCTATTGATCGCCACTGATTTCTTATACTCAATATGTTGATTAACTAATGAAATTAAACAACTTAATTTGAGATATGTATTCAATTTGATTTAAATTTAGTTCGTTATTTGCTAAGTGCACATTTTAATATGAATGTTACTTTGAAACTAATCACGAGTAGATTGATTTACATTTTGATATACATGGAAATTAAAAGTTAAATGTTATTTAACTCAAGGGATTGGAACCATCGCTCTTTTAATATTTAACAGTGTAGAATGTTAAATTTTTGTCAAATGTACAGCATTGTTTATTATGCTTAAGATTTATACATAATTATTTTAATGGTTCAATAAAATTATTTTCAAATCTGTACCTACTAAATTTTTAGATACTTCACAAAAGAACATTGCAAAAGTGACAAAGAACTAATGTTATCAATTGAAAAATTATGTTTGAAATAGATATTCTAGAATCTAGATGGTTAAATCTTAAGATCCTATGGTTTTTGTACTCGACTTGAGCTTGTTTCGACCATTTTAACTTTGATACAAAATACCTCGAGAATGCATTTTTGTACAGAATAGATTAACAGAATCCATCATTTGGCCATCAAGAATATCTATTTCAAACATCTATCGTCTAACATTTTTTGATATTTTTTATGCATGCACGTTTCCTTGTCAGTCAAATTATTCTTTCCGTGTTGACATTTAAATTATACATGAGACTTGCTGTCTTCATGTAAACGAATGTCGATTTACGACGCGGAAGGAAGTAACGCTCTCGAGGCGCTCTCATCTACCTGTGTACTACTCTCTCGTTACCGTAGCGATACAATTCACTACTCGCGCTCGCGTAACCGCGTTCTCCAGCGCGTTGCAGCGTGTCGGAGGCCCCGCGCTCGTTCCGGGAGTTCCCCGGTTCCCGACCCATGTCGAGAACTTGAGAGTCGCCACGAGTTGATCCCTCTTGTTCCCTCTCTCTTTTCTCTATCGTTGTCCATCTCCACGCCATCGTTTCTCTCTATCTCTCCCCGTGTATGCTAGCGGGGTCTCATAGGGAAAGAAGAATAAAGAGAGTCAACGGAATCAACAAAGATGCGATGACAGAGAGAGGAGGCAGGATATATGTATATACGCAAGAAGGAACGACGAAAGGAGAGAAAAGGGAAAAGAAGAGGAGAAAGAAAAAGGCGCGTGTGGTATCGAGACTCCCAACGATGGAAAGAGAGTGTGAGAGAGAAAGAGAGAGAGAAAGAGAATGCATCATTTATTATGCGCTCTCTGGAACAAGCCCCCTCAAGTGCTAGACAAAAAGTACATGCACAACTGGAGCTTACTTTAATAATAAAATATAAAATAAAGTTTATAGCGAATATAAATACACGTGCGAGTGTATAGTGTATGTATATACGAATGTGTATTAGTATAACTCAAGACAGAGGGAGACAGAGATACGCGAAGAGTCGTACACGCGCACAAAGAGATGAGAGGACGAAGGAGGAACGACAATCGGGAATAACACGCGGGGGGTCTCGGGTTCTCTCATGAGAGGACGACGGACCGATGACGGAGGGAGAGAGTTGGATCAGCAAGGAAGGGTGCGCGCAGGGAGCGAAGGAGTAGCTGCGGTGGCGGAGGAGGAGGAGGAAGAGGAGGAGAAGGAGGAGGAGAGCTCTCTGGACCAAAGCGCGGGAAGCAGCGCGAGGGGGGTCCGAGAACGACGGTAGAGTGACGATAGAGAGGGGTCCGGGGGGTCGGTGGGGGTCTGGCAAGGAGCGCGGGATCCCATTGGTTCGTGGCCGGGCCATATTATAAGCGGCTGCAGTCCGTGCTAGTTAATGTTAGCTCGAGCCTCCACGCGAGACGACGCATCTCTCTTGTCCGCCGTCGCCGTCCGCCGCCGTTACTACTGCTACTACTACGACTACTACTATACTCACGCACGCCTCTGCAGAGCGCCGGAGTATCGCGTACCGCGTGAGAGCCGTTCACCACACGTTCACGTAACACAGACACCGTGCGTCTGCAAAGAGGAAGAGAGAAGGAGACGTATCAACCGGCTGAAAAATAATACGCACGTTGTTAAAACGACACAGTATCAGAAAGAGATCCGCGATCCTTCCGCAAACGCGCTATCTATCTATATACATATATATATATATATATATATATATATATATATATATATATACACACACGCAACTTGATTTCATCCACGAAATCCGAGAAGTCAATTCCCCCCTCCCCCTTCTCGCGTTTGTCGGTTCGTTCAGTGTTCGCGTCGTTCAGCTATTGTTCGGGGAACCGCGTGTCAATCGTAGCGGCGAGTGTCAAAAGTGAACGAAAAGGAGAACGGGAATCCCTAATTTGCTAGGTCCAGTGAGGAGGCGAAAAGAGAGAGAGAGAGAAGAGAGTAAGAGATAATAAGACAGAGAAAGGGACCCAGTTTCTTTTGGAACACGCCGGCGAGAAGAGATCCAGAAGCACGAGATAAATCAGGACCAAGAGTGCGAAAGAGCGAATAACGAAGTAAGTCCCGTTGCTTCACTCGTTGAAATCTTCCTGCAGACGAAATTTGAGAAATGTATCTCGATCATATCAGCTACACCAATGTTACAATATTAATGATGTTATATATAGTTTGTAAGTTTTTGACGATGCGTTGGTACAGCAACACGCTGACTACGCTCAACAGAAAAAGTAAGTGTTGTATGCTTCTTTAGTACGATTGATTGTGTTTGATAGAATGTTTATTTTGTAATTATCGGGAGTTTTCTTCGCGCTCATCGAATTATACTTTATTATACTTTTAGATGTACAGGAACAGTGCCTCAATGAAGGAAAATATTAATTGGCTATGTTTGGCAGAAAAAGCAGAAATTAAAATTTTTTAATATGATTGGTTTATACATTTAGATCCATGAGGGACCAGAGGCAAGAACCAATATTGAAGAATTTTATAATGTTACAAAACTGCTTTTTCTGCTCAACGCAGCCATTGATTTATACATTTAAATCCAGTGAAAAATTAACGGTAAAACCAGTCACATTAAAGAAATTTTGCAACAGTGTAAAAGCTGCTTTTTCTGCCGAATGCAACCACTACATATAAATAACTTGAGACACGAGGACGGATACATTAAATTTCACTTGTTCGCTGTTCATTGGATCGCGTTCATGAATTTCAGAATTAAATTTAATCTCGTATTGACTTTAAAATAATCAAAATAATATTTTATGCGATAAATTACGCCACTTCTGAGGTTTTTAAAGTCTAAAGGCGAATCAAAGTCGTTAGAAAATTCTGATTGAAGAGTCGAAGGTCTATATTGATCTTTTTGATTCTAAAATAACAAATGACATTTTATTGTCATGTTATATAAACCACGTGGAAATCTCGCCATTTCTAAAGTTTTTGAAGCCTACGAGTCAAAGTCGCGTTAGAAAATTCTAATAGTTGTTGAGGATCTATATTGATTTTTGACATAGTCCTAATAAAAAAAATAATCCTTGATGGATTTCTAGAAGATACGGGAGAAAAAGGAAGAAAATAACGACGAGAGATTTGACATGTCGCGTTTTTCCACTTGCTCGACCCGACAAGTAGAAGCAAACAGGTGGTCGAATAGACGACAACCGGCAGCTCGTGTTGGCACGCTGTTTTTTCACAATTTAATCTTTTTGTTTCTTTTTACATCTTTAACGAATATATTTAAATTAAAAAACCAGTTTTCATTCAAGTATGTAATTAAAAATTAATTTTTTTTATCTTACAATTAAATTCGACAAATTTATTTTGATAAAGTATTCTTGCATTCTGTATTGCGATTAAGTTACTTAATTAAAAATTAGATACACAGAAAGAACGATTTTGCTGAAGTATTTAAAAATTTAGCTAAATATAAATATCAAAATAATTTTGTTGGATCATCAAAATAATTATGTAGAATGCTAAAATTGGTTATCAGAATATAAAAACTCTGCAATATTTCTCATCATGCTCAAGTATTCTATATAATTATTTTTACATTAATAAAATAATTATTTTGATGGCTTAATAACATTATTTTCAGATCCACTATATCCAGCTTTTTTAAATTTTTAGATGCTTCAGCAATACTATTCTTTCCGTGTATAGTAAAATATTAAATCTTTCGTTCCACACAATTGTCGTAACGTTCTGGTAGAGGAAAAATTACCCCATTATCACGATACGCGCATTGCTTTCACTTAAAATAGCGAGCGGGTAATTTGAAGTGTTAAAGAGCGCGGTTAACCCCTCATGCACTTGACCTTTGCGCACTTGTGCGGAGTTGGAGAGTAATTCAAGGGTAGTGAACAGCATCTGACGCTTATTCCCGTCTGGTATAATCTCAACCTAAGACACGGTTCGTAATCAAATCCATACTTTGCATTTCGATTAGGACATCGTTGCCATATTAAAATTTCCCTTTCACGCTCAGCCGTTTCCACATTTTTCCATAAACTTAAAAACGACAAGCGGCGTGCGCAATTGAAGAATAAATAATGTGCGGTTTCTGATAATAAGTTTCTATACACGAAGGCCAGACATAATCAATTCCGTCGGAGTTACCTCTGAATGGTCAATATTTATATTGGGACGCAAACAAAATTTCTTTCCTTTGCCGCAGTAAAAAGGAAAGGAAGAAAAAGACGAAAGCAACGCGCAGTGCGTTAGGTGACCGGCCATGGACCGCGACTAAACATGCACGCACGCACGCACGCACGCATAGCGGCCTCCTCGCTCGTTTTCAGTCACACCCGTTCTCCTTGTCCTTCTATCGCGGCCCACGCGGTGTTTCTTACCACTGGGACGAGACGCGCTTTTTTTCTGCATCCGCGGCGGATCGATCGTTGTGGAGTTTCGCGGAGGCCCCGCGATCAAAATCGAGACCGACCGCCGAGTTGTCCACCCACACACGCGACCCAAGAGAGAGTATCTCTCTCATTATATCGCCACGAAGAAGAAGAAAAGAAAATAAAAAGGCTCGGGGTGTGCAAATATCGTGAGAAATTTTTTTAAATCGCCTTAAGCTCCGTTGCATCACGATTCTTGCGTTGAATACATTGTTAAAAAAATATATAAAATGAATTACATGAATAATATATGTAAAAATTACACAACTTATAGTAGAAATTAATATATAAAATTGCGTTTTTACAAAGCTTAATACTTTTACCTTTAATTGTGTAAATATATCTTTATGGTAGAAGAAAAATTACAGTAACAATAGTATATTTTATAGTTTCTGTATAAATTTTAGTTTAGGGGAATAATTAGGAATCGAACTTAATTATCATCTCTCACGGTTTCACCGAAAGAACGGAATTATTAAAGTAAAATTTATTAGATACAAATCTACAAATAACATTATTATAGATACAAACTGGTTGCTAGAATATCAAAATTTTTTTGTAGTATTGTGCATTATGTTTGAACGTCTTGCATAATTATTTTAATAAGTTATGAAATTTTTAGATACTTCTAATTTTAGTAAAATCGTTCTTTCCGTATTGTATGAAAATCGCTAAATAATGCGCAAATAAAAATACATGCGCAAGGTAAATGCAGCTTCAGCAGCTTGATAAAGAGAGGGAAGTAGAGAGCATTTGAGAAGAAGTTGAGGAAGAAGATCAGGCGAGGCGGTGAAAGGGAAGGGTGTTACGGAGTCTATCTTTAGAGTTCATTCAGAGAATCTTTTGCTCTCGTACAGCCGGGCGAGGGCCAAACGTCAGCCGATTCACGCCTCATATTCCACACACACAACACACACACACACACACACAAACACTCACTCACACATACACACGTTCACTCGCGTGTTCTTCTCCGGTATGTAGCTAGCGCCCGTTAAACATGGCCTAAATGCAGCAGCGGTGTAACACCTTAACAGGTGTGGAGAATTCGCGTTCTAAGGCGGATCCGACGTAGTCGTTTAAAGAGACTAATACCCGTATTCATAGTCAGATCTTGTACTTAAGGCTTCCTTAAATTTATCTTTAGATATTCTAGAATTATTTCATTGGCTGCTGAGCATCTAAAGATAAATTTAAGGATGCCTTAAATATAAGGTCTAACTATGATACGAGTATAAGAATCGCTATTTTCGTCATTATTTTTCATATTTACAAAGCTTGATTAATTTCCGTTTTTTCTATTTATAAACGTATTCATGTCTGACGAAATATTCACGGAGAATAATCATCTTTTTTTTTTCTTTGGAGAAAAGAAAAGATGAATTGTGCAAAAAGTTCAGTTAAAAAAGAACATATCTAATTACAATCTGTAATTGACTTGTAAGATTTATGGAAAACACGAGACATGAGGTTTAATTTCAGAGCGAAATCTCTAAGTAGTAAGATCTTGTAAACAGATATAGCTGGTTTGAATTTGTGTGTATAATGAATTCAAATAACTGGTCAGTAAAAAGAAAACTCGGGGAGATTGATTACTGATTCCGGATCTCATGATTCATTCTCCGAGATGTAGATGATAAATCTCATTGAAAAAGAGAGAGATGGAGAAAAAGAGGAAAGACAAATAAGATACTTGTGTCTGTTCACGATATTTTTGCGCTACACTTTTGAAATTTTTCGGATCGAGAATCACGTAGTTGCGAACGATTCTGCGTAAAAGATGGAAACTTGAGAGTAACATTATTTTGAGAAAGGACCGAGATCAACGATTGAGCATTCGATATATCTTTCCGGAAGTACAATCATAAACTTTAGACATAACGAGCCTTTCCTAAATATTTGCGACTCAAAAGAAGTCAAGTGTATAATTGTTTTACGACATTATGATCGTCGTTTAATTCGTCAAAGAATCGCGAAAAAGAAGACACAATTTCTTTGTATTTTTATAAATTTTAGTAAACACCAAAAAAAAAAAGAATTCGTCATTGATTCGATTCATTCAAAATATCATAATTTATGCGGTTTACGAGTTATTCTATACGGAAATAATAATTTTGAACCTGCTGAAGTATCTAAAAATTTAGGTAGATGCAAATCTGAAGAATATATATTGAGTTGGAGTCTTATTTTTAGATACTTTAGCATAATTGTTCTTTCCTTGTACATTAACGGTTTTTAACGTTTAAACGATGTTTAATAAGTTGCTGTACAATTACAAAATATATTTCAGCTTTACGAATACATCCAATCTTTCGACGTTCAAGAATCATCTTCGAGTGAGACGTGGACGAGCACCCATGGGCGATACTGTAAATATCCGCGAACGTGTGCAAAGCGCGGCGGAAAGGCTTATGATCGATTAAATCCGCTGACGGCAAACGCGGTCATAGAGGAGAGACGAGAAGAAAAAGAGAGATGAGAGAGAGAGAGAGATATTTCATAATTTCCTCGGGCAGAGGCCGCTTCATTTCTGAACGCTGATATTTCTTCAGGGAGATCCGCAAATATCGCGGCGTCCTTTACTTAGCCGCGTATCGGCATCGCGAACGCGACACCGACTGCTATTTAAAGAGAACGGGAATGCATTTACCGCAGCGCGACGTTTTACAGTTTGCTTTACGAGTTCGAGTTGAGCCGCGGGAATTGCATTACATACCGCGCGATTCCGCCACTCAGTCGGGTATTCTCGGTAAAGAACGCTCGTCGAAATGTTTAGGCATCGAGCGAACGCTTCCCGGTGTTATTGACCCCCGTGTGAAAATCGCCGCGAAATGTAATCGAGATACGCGGGTTATCGCTACCGATAGTTTAGGTGAAGCGTAATCATTGGAGTCACATATCATATAGAACGCATCAGGAGATACGCACATGACGAGATATTCTATTCATATGATGAATAATGCGGCAACATTTTATTGTTAAATCTAATTAAATCCATAAGATATGTGCGTAATTTTGCCATTGAATTATATGAGTAAATTAACTGGTAATTTTGTAAAAATAATCATAAGATCGTAGAATCATAATTTATGAATTAATACAAAATAATATACAATTTATGTTGAGATTATTGATATTAGTACAATAAATTAAGTAGATCAATAAATATAAAAAAATAATAATTTCTCTGTATTGTTTCATTGATTAATCGCACCTCGCGAGTGATCGATCTCATTGAAGTCATTAAGTTTTACGCAGCTCGAACGTCTCGAATTAGAATAACTCGACACTAGTCGGTGAAACTATTTTTAGATTCTACTCCGATCATCAATGGCCGATTCGATCAGCGTCTCATGCAAACCTACATTTCGAAGACAGGAAACGAGATCTATTACGGCGACTGCTGCCGTATCCTTGCCAGCTGGATATATATCTCGTGTTCCGTTACGATCAATTATTTATCCTATCTCACTGAGTGATTTATTCGTTTTAAACTTTCTTGGGGATTCTCAATATCGTGCCGACATTCGATCGGGTGTAAATTAACGTATCGATAGATACATGTACAGGATCGCGAGAGATCTTATACGTACGTCCTTTACGTACGAACGAGCAAAGCGAGCTCGATCGCTTTTATCACCGTTTAGATTACCGAGTTGCATCTCCAAACAAATATCTTCAAACACGGAAAGAACGATTTTGGTGCACTGTTAAATTTCAAAAGTATAATAATAATCTCTTGAGTTAAATAATAATTCGTTATTTTTAACTTCCGTGAGTATCAGAATGTAAATCAATCCATTTCTGTGG
>Ga0157364_1000351_pt1 | contig 29069 bp, 17 predicted proteins | sample AttsexASBM2_FD_111476 | JGI IMG/M metagenome (GOLD analysis project Ga0157364, IMG submission 111476) | Fungus gardens microbial communities from leaf cutter ant in Ribeirão Preto, State of São Paulo, Brazil - Atta sexdens ASBM2 | ecosystem: Host-associated > Fungi > Mycelium > Unclassified ... | reverse complement strand
TCTTTATTTAATAAAAATTAAAATTTCAGGGTGAAATTTTGCTTATATAAAAAAACAGATTAAATGGAAAGCTATTAAATTGAAACTGCTTTTCCACGATAAAATAAAATATGAGCATTTTATCGGCATCCAAGTGTCTTTCCCTAATATGTAAGTTTTTTTAGACCCGTATGAAGTTGGCCCTCTAACTTTTGAAAAAATTAACTTTTTATAGCTCATTCGATTGTTCATCGTTTGCAATATGCACATTTCGAATTTTCATTTGTACACTTCTGGTAAAAAGTTATAAAAAGAATAATTTTGGAGGGACTAACTTATGCTGCAAAAAGTGTATTTTGAACTCGAATTTTAAAGAAAATTGAAATGTCAATCTATAGATGTTTCATCCTGAAAACTTTAATGTTAATAACTTTTTAACTAAAAGAAAATGCAAATGAAAATTCGAAATATGCATACATCTGCAAACGATGAGCAATCGAATGAACTAGTTAATTTTTTTTTTAATTTGAGAGGTCAACTTCACACGAAGATTTTCTTCAGTCTTTCTACAATATTCTCATTCCGTTGAACGGTAACCGAATGCACGTTTTCAATTTTAGAAGCGTGCAAAAAGTATTTCTTTTCTATTTACTGTATTGCATTCCGAGTCTATCCATCCTCCCTATTTCACGCTGTGCCGCGAACCACAAAATGGATGAACGGAAGATCGAGATGTAGGGTAAGGTGTAAAAGCGTACGCGTATGTACGTGCGCGCACAGATAGTGTCGTGCACGCATATATACCTTCTCTTTGGTGTGGTTCTTTGAAACGCATCAGCTTTGCCGGGGAACATATTCCGTACACGCTGACTCGTGCACTTTCCTGTTTATCCTACGCCTCCATCCCCGGGGTGATCTCGGGGCGCATCAACTTACGGGCCTGATTTTCCCGAGCCGGGTTACCCCCCCCCCCCCTCTCTCTCGCCCTCTCTCGAAAATCTCGAAGTCGATGACAAGACGAGGGCGGTTTTGTTTGAACAGCGAGTTACCTTTCTCGCTTGGCGGTTTCCCATTGAGATGCTGATGAAATCTGACGACTCGCGAACTTCCCGGGACGCTGTTATCCGTGACGGCGACGTTGGCGATGTTGCGACGATACTTTTGCAGCTTTTAACCGCGGATTGCGCCCCCAGCCGATTCCTCACAATCGCGAACTTTGCGAGTTCTAATTATACCTGAGGTTCGCATTGTATCTTCGCCGAACAGGCGCGCGTACACTGAATTTAAATTAATAAACTTTTAATCGCGTCGTGTCGCTCGTAAATTTGCATGTCGGAAAATTATGGATGTATTAAGTGACAATAGGGATTGTGATGAAAATATGGATATCTCATGACGGAATGGGCATTGTACGAAGCACACTGAGAGAATAATGCTTGTCTATAAATCATAACTTCTATGGCCAACAATAATAAATATGATAAAAACTAAATAATAAACAAAAATTAAAATAAAAAGAAATTATAATAATATTAAAAGGTTAATAAATAACTGTATGTTTGATAAAGTCTATATATAATTACGTAAAGTTTCTTCTTTTTTTTACACGTTTTGTAATCTTCTTTAAGATTGTCTATTTACTGCAGCTTAGATTGTGACATCAGAAGCGTGAAAAATAGATAAAGAAAATTCTTGCAAATTACAAAAATGTATCTTTTAATAAAAGAATTGCAATTGATAAAATAGATTCATAAAATATACTGTAGATTTCCCTTGAATATTTTGATAATTAATAAATAATTGTATATTTGAAAATTGAATTATGCCTAAGCAGGAAACAAAACAAGTTATGTGACAAGTTATGTGTCAACTATTGACATAAATTTTATTCTTATTTCAAAATAAGAGGACAAATTTTTGATATATTCTACAAACGTATTCTATCAAGTGAAAATACTATTTTATTGAATAGTTCTACTTTAATATATTTTGTAAGAGTTTTCATTATGTGTTTTGTCGCTTGTGATGTCATGAATCTGAAATTGGTGAGTGTTAGTCAGAAGCTTTAAAATTAAAATCTTTCTCTTGCTCTCGTTTGATTATACAATTTGTATATTTTAAATAAGCAGTACATGTTTTTGCCATAATGTACAGTACTTATAACAAAAACTGTCGTGAATATCTGTAAACGAAGATGTCCGTCGTGTTCATTATTATCATGATAACGAGCGGATTTGTCTTATTGTCAACAAGTTTTAGACCGAAAACACGATATCTCTAAGTATTATTCTAGTTCAGATAACAATCACTAAGAGACAGAATCGCAGCGTGTAGTCGACAATGATCACTCAACTCCGCAATGTTACTTTTCAATCGTGAATCTTTAGATTTTTTGTGATTCTTATTTGTGAGTCCGTGACTTTTTAAAATCAACGTGTAATTCTTAATTGTCATTTAAAAATGCACTGTAACCATCGGAGACATCTTGATGATGTTTCCACATGCAAATATGCGCTGATTTAAATTGGGTTGTTAGTGGGCTTAAATATTCTTCCGCGTAATTCCCGACAGCTTGATTAATCGAGGTTGAATAATTAATCTCGGGTTACCTTATTAATCACGAAAGGGAGGCGTTAGTTTACAGACGTCATTGTACACTTAACATTATAAATTCCATTGAAATCGCTGTTGCTTTATGGATATTACAAAATCCATATTCGTTATATATTATTATATATCATTATATATTTTCTCGCCGAAATTTACATATTATATAATTTTATTATTAATTCAAATATCAATTATCGTATTATAAATATCAAATGATAAATTTATCTGAATATGAATACAGAGCGAAATTCAGAGAAAGTAATTTTAGCGATTAAAAATTAATTCTAAAATCATTATTATTTTCCCGATAATATTAATATTTATATATCGCATAAATTTAATTCATAAAAACAGTTTTTGATAATAATCATTTTGCGAGTCAAGACATCGATAAGCGAGTGCTCCTTATGCACTACGGATAAAACTGGGAATTGTGTGGTACCAAGATGCCAAGGAGTTTAATACACGAATGGAGTTTCCATTGTAATGGAATAACTGTCTATTTATCAGTAGCGAGCGCAGACGGTTTGAAGTTCGCGCGGGGTTCGACACTTCGTCGGCACTGCAGGCAATTAATTAACATTGCGAGTGGCTGATTAACATATTATCGCCGTAAGGCAGACGGTGTCGCAGGCTTGAGAGATGGAGAGGCGAGAGAGAGAAAGGTGGAGAAAGAAAAAGAGAGAATGAGAATGTGTATGAGAGAGAGAGAAGGGGGGGGAGGGAGGAGAAAGTGAGATAACCGCGCATGGAGATTGCGTGATTCGAAATTTCGTGTTGAGAGAAGAAGAGGGCGAGTCTCAGACTGAAACAAATAACGAACGGGTAGAAGGGAAGAAAGGATCGAAACCACGCTGGTTAGTGGAAATAGTCAGATATAACAGGAGAAGATGAAAGAGTACTGGGTGGAGAGTTGTGGAGCATCTCTTTTCAAGCACGTTCGACTATTAACCCCGTTGAGATTCGAAAAGGCACTGGCGACTGAAGTCACTGTCTCCACCTGCAACTCTTAGAAACGTTTGAACGAGAGATTTCCAGTCTGGTGCAGTGTCTCCGTAACAAGGACGAATTCAGCTCGAGAGCTGAAGACAGACGTACTCCTTTCCTCCTCCTGGCATGACTATGTTCTCCTCTATTTTGCCGTATGTGTTCTCTCTTTCATTCTCCGAAGAATCGCGAACGGAGGTGACATGATTAAAGCGAAATTGTCGCGTTTTCGTCACATTCTCTCACGGGACGATACTCGTGACAAAAGGGGAAGTTTTTGTAATTTTTGTACGCATTGTTGCACAATATAAAGTACATGTTTCAAGAAATATTTGTTTATATTCTAATAATAATTTGAGATTAATTTATGTGCTCCATTTTCCATTTTTATCTTATCTAAAAGCCTATAATAATATTTAAAATTATAATTAAATTTTATAATGTGTATGTAACAGTTTATGAGATAATTAAAATTACTTTTGTGATAAAATATTATATACACCGCCCACTTGTATTTTTATCTCGAAAGTGCATATAAACTACTTTATTTATTTTTCTACGCAGCGGGTAGTTTTAGTTGTCTAATTAAATATTTTAATTAATTATAGCCGTCATCTTTGTAAGCGCAAACATATTTTATAAATTTTTTTTATTAAAGCTTTCTGTTTTTGGGGAATCATACTTATGCATGCATTGTGTAAATGAAGAGAACATAATCTACTAAAATTTGCATTTATTTACAATACTTAAAATAACATTGAGTAAATAGTTTCTCTAGTGAAAGAATCGCGGACTATTTCTCTTCAGCCCTTTTCCTCTAACGTCGACAAGCAAGTGACAGTGTTGGCATGATTAAAACAAAATCGTCGTCGTCGCGTTATTGCCGGTGCCGCATTTTCTGACGAATTGCAACGGAGATTCATGAAGGAAATTCCGCACCTCCGGCTAGGCGAGGGGTAGTGTGATTTATTGCGAACTCCACATAATGCTAGACGATACATAGTTCGCTTTAATGTCACTGTTTCATTTTATGAATGCATATACGATATTAAGAATAATGAAGTAATAATATTGCTAATATCAAGTTTATTGAAAATGTATTTGTAATTTCAAACTTGGTGAAATAACATAATTTACGAAAGAAAAATAACTTGAAATATATCATAACGTTGAGAAAAGAAGGTATAATATGATAGATAGTATGAAATATATGATTGGTAGAATGATTACGTATTTAATTGAATAATAACAAGAGTTTCAAGTTTCAAAAGTTAGTGCTGTTATTTCGAGAAAATTGTTCTGTTTAATGATATTTGAAGGAATCTAGCAAAATATCTTGTATTTTGTATATACGTTTGTCACTTCAATATTTGATTAACGATATTTTCACAAAGTAGAATAATAATAAAGATGGGAAGTTTGTTGGATAAACTGAATACATGTACGCATTGAAATATGCCACGTATAATGATGATCGACATCAGTAATAGCAGTGGCATATCATATTTTGTTTTAACATTTCGTTCTACTAATACTTTTTTATAATTCTGCCTATTACAAGTAACGCATAATTCCGTTTTGCGATAAATATTTAAATTTTAACAGCAATTTCACACGTCATTATCAAAAAATGTACTAAGCTGATTTCAAACGAAATTAATAAAATATGGTTTCCATTACATACGCTCACATACACATATATTAATGTATAATATAATATTATATATGAAGAGCAGACTTTCAAAATTTCATTTTTTTAGTCAGAGATGGCATAGTATTCAATGTTGAAAGACTCATAATTATTACAAGCTACTCTGAGATATTCAGAAAGCATTTTTTCATTGTTAATTTATATGCTGAAAAAACATAGACAAGTATGCTTTTTAACTAGAGACAAACAAAATGCATTTGTTTAAAGTTTTTAGCAATTGTTTAGCAATTTTGTTTAATATTTCACATCTTACTAATTGGTATATTGTTATTTTCTGTAAAATAATTTTCTTGTGTACGGAGTTTCGTTCTTTCCGAAAAATTTTCTGAAGATTACAAATTTTGAAACTCTGCTCCTCATATAATTATTTAATATTTGCGTGTCGTTTAATAAAATTGACGATAGCGAAATTAATTGTAAAATATTAATCTTGGTTGCGCTATTTTCTGGTAGAATTCTGTTGCCTCTTTCTCTTTTTTTTACGCTCAGTTATTTATACAATTTTTAACATGAATCATCGCAAATGAATAGCCTTCTATTGTCTACGATAGTTTGGAGCGCTTTGATTGACACGAAGTAAAATCGGAAAACGGTTAGCAAATATAACTGGCGAAAGTTGATGGTGTGAAGAACGTTTAATGCAAGGAGTTGATCGCGCGAGAGCAAATGTAATATTTCGAATAGAAGAGCATTGTATGGAATCGGAGTGCAGGCCATAGCGATATCTATATCTCAGACTTAGCGCATGCTATGATCCTACGGTACATATCACGTACATCGTGTTAGGCACATATAGACACATTTATATAGATAGACGCCTGCTACATACATAAATAATTATGTATTCGCATGTGTACGGAGTGCGAATACATAACTATCGTCAATCTCTTCAACTAAGAAACAAATACAGAAAAAAATAATTGCTTTTTTTGTCGCAATTATCTTTGAATAACAAAATACATCAAATAAAATATTTTGACGACTAACAAAACAATAATTATGAATTTTACTAATCTTTAGTCTTTATTGTCAGTTTGTTAGCGATTTGAATCAATGAAGAAATATCTTTATGATTTAATATTATGAAAAGACAAAATGCATTGACATTATAACGTAAAAATTAAAGAATAGCGAAATGCTTTTTCGTCTCTTTTCATGTAACGGTGCATTAATGTACGGCGCTTAATGTAAACGATTCAGTTACACCTAGTTGCAGTATCCAGATTCCATCGGTTACGAAGGGGAGAGACGAATAGAGCAGCTGATAGAGCAGAGACACAATGACGAGAGAAGGAAGAGGGCGTGAGAGGATGGAGGGATCGAGGACGTCGGGTCGCCACAGGGGTCGCAGTATGTAGGCTAGTTGGTAAAGGCAAACGCGAACAATTTGCCGTAATAATCCGATAACTGATAATATTGGCAATTTGGCTGGGGACTAAACGGATCTCGCGGAGTGCCGCTGCGTGCGTTATCTCGATTATTGTTATTGTTCATGATTGTTAGAAGCGGGGAAGAGGGTTCGACCGGGTGCTATAAATAGGTGACCACTTCTTGTGGATACCTTTCCGCTTTCATTCTATTGTGAGCGTTTTGTTATCTGTCTTTCTTTCCGAAATAAAGCAAAAGAAGTCTTTACGATTTCGCAATACTTTGATTAAACGACATCTTACAAATACACATGGAAAGAACGGTTTTGCTGAAGTATTATATTTAAAAGTTTAACTACAGGTCTGAAAATAATTTTGTTCGCCCGAAATAATTACATTAAGAAAGTATAAATGTTGATGACGATGCTGGAAAAAGTTTTAATATTCTATTAATCAGTTTGAGCATCCCACAGAATTATTTTGGTCCAATAAAATTATTTTCAGATATATATCTATAATTAACCTTTTGACAAAATTGTTTTTTCCATGTAAGAAAAAAAAAACAAATAATACACGTAAGAAATATTTTATCTTCAACGCGTTCAATAAATATATAAATCATGAGTGTGCTGCATGAGTTTATTTCGTACTTTCTTTCCGAAAGACGGTACTTCTAGTTATTATTTCTACAGAGAAAGAATAATTTTGCTAATATTTAAAAATTTAGCTACAAATCTGAAAATAATTTTGCTAGACCATTAAAATAATTACGTAGGTCGCGCTGGTTGCTAGAATATAAATTTTTATATAGCTAGAATAACAGCATTGTTCATTATGCTTGAACATTTTACTTACTTATTTGGGTAGCTCAGCAAAATTGTTTTCAGACTTGTATCTAACTATACTTTTAAATGTTTTAGCAAAATCATTCTTTCGTGTAGCTTACTTATTATGCATCAGAGCTATGCATCATAAAATTCGATATTCTAATTCGAGTTTATTTACTGCGAGGTACGATGAGCGAACTTCGAAAACTAATGAAATTGCTGAATCAGCAATAATGAGAATTGCTTTAGCCCGAAACTGAATCGGTGAGCAATAACCATGTCCATTTATTTACTTGATTATTCGCTGGAAGCATTAGATATGCGGTTCCGTTATTTGCTTTATGGCTTTATTACATGTAATGCTCTTTTGGCATGTCCAAAAAAAGTAGGCTATATTATACATTTGTAACAAAACAATAAATGAAAATAAAAAGGAAAGAGGAATGCAGCAGATCACATCAAAGCGATCAAAAATAGTGAATAAACCGCAATCTTGGGAAATTAATCGAATTTGATTTGGTTTGATCCTTAAAATCTACACTGAAAGAAGATACTGGTGCAACAATTTAGGTAAAATATGACATAACATTTTTAATTGCAGCAGCCAAGTTTTAGTTGCGTTAGCCTATCGAAATCGTATATCAATATTGCGAAGAGATTAACGCAACCAAACTTGGCTGTTGCAGCCAATTAAAAATACTATGCCATATTCAGTCAATCTTTTCTTTCAGTTTACGTAATGCAAATATAGACTGTCCGTTCGCGGTAGAGTCAATCAGGTCGAGAAAACATAAATGAAACAAGTCGATCGATGTTCGGATGGAATTCCGAGAATCGCTTTTGTGTAACGGGAGAAATCACACTTCGAAATATCTCGATCCTCTTTGGTATATCGTCCTCGCCAATGTCTGTCCATCAGCGGAAACGAAACGAACCACAAGAACGTACGATCATCTCGAGGAATCTCGACTCCCACGGCACGGCGAGACGTGCCTTCGAAGTTTGCCGGAAGTGGTTTCGAGGGTGATTGATTTCCCACATCGAATTGTTGGCACACACAGTGGTGGATTTAGAGGGGACGGATAGACGAGCGTGCGGTACCGGGATCGAGATTTTGCGGGTTGCCTGTGGAAAATCATTGAATATGCTCGAGAACAACGAATCGATTGATTAATTGTTAATGCTCATTAATTGGCAAAGTTCTAAAGCAGCTGCCTTATTAATGTGCTTTTAAGTCAACTTGCTCATTATTGAATTAATTATTAAATTTTCTTTGTTTGTAGTTTGAAATCTATTTGAAATCAATGTCGGTTTTTCGATATTTCTTTTTCTTTTAATATTTTTTTAATCTAAAAAGTGTATTTAACAAAAATCAAAAAAATGTTTTTGTCTTTATTAATGTGCTCTCCAAGAGACGATGATTCTGTAATGAGCCCCCAATTGTGTGTTCCTATCCATATTTGACTTATTTTAATATATCGTTATTGAAACAGATAATAGATGTAAGCTAATTGCATAACTTAATATTGCATAAATCATTATTTTAATTATATTTACAATGTACACTCATAATGCTCTTAGCTCCAATATGAGATACATTTAACAGAGACAAGCTTAAAATTTTGTGACATTATTACTGGATTTACATAAATTCCTCATATCTTTCGGAAAAAATGTTTACTATACTTTAATAGTGAAAAAATAGAATATTATTTTTAGTTATTATATATTAATAATTTAATTATATTAATAATTTATTTGTATATATCAATAATTTAAAGGGAATACTTTTTTTTATTTATTTTTGTGCTAGTTTGCTTTATGGTTTATTTAAGTTAGGCTTAACAAAGGCACATAATAGAAACAATTACTCTGTATTTATGTGTGTTAGGGCGAAGTAAGATAAGGTGAACGATGATAACTTTTTATTCCACTTCGGATTTCATTGTCGGTAGAGCGGAGTGTATTATTGATTAGTGGTGTGCACGCGTCAAGCTATAATTTTCATGAATGTTTGTGATTCTGTAATATGGGTTATAGAAATTTCTATGTGCAGTAAAATCTCATTAGAACGAAGTCCGTCAGGCATGCAAAGGCACAAGGCTGCCGCTCTGAAATTGATTTGTATCGAGCTATGCATATTAGCGTAGACGCGCTGATTGACAATATAATTGAATATCCAGAACCTTTTTTTCCCTAGTAGTGTAATTTATATCCTGGAATTTATCATTTTCTTCACAAATATAGACAGATGGAAATGTTGTAATCGTGACAATCACACTCAGTCATTAAACAACACACTCAATACATATAAATACTCAACCATTCTCTAATATAAATGTCGATTCGACGCGATAATTTTACTTTTGAAAAGATGTTATCTTTTTTAACTAGGAAATGATTAATTATTTATTAAATTTATTACGGAAAATCAACAATTTAAAGTTAATTAAAATCTCAAATGAGTTAAAATTATATTATATATTATAAATATTGCAATAAGGGTTTGATTTACATAGCGATAAAAAAATAGATGGGTAATTGCATTTATTTATCTATAATTGAATCGATGATCTAAAACGGCAAATATAATTTTATCGCTTTTCTTATTTATATTTATATAGTTAGTACTATTAAGAATGCTATTACATTTACTTTATTGAATCAATTTGATCGTTTTAAGTAATTTCACTATTCTATATTTTCTATCGAGACAATATCGAAATATCTTGCTACTAGAAATATGTAGATCAAGAAGAAGAGAGAATTAAAATCTAAATTCAATGCTGAAAATCCGTTATTGTCGATCCACTAATCCATTAGATGAACTGTGTGATTGAATACTGCAGAGAATAAATGTGAAGAACGTTGATTAAGGAAGAATCGATCTTTCAACAATTTTAATTTTTCATTTGAGGAAACATTCGCAGATACGTGTCAGCTTTTCATATTATTTATTTATGAATTGATTTTATTATCGGTATACAGTCCAGAGACGTAAATCTTTTAACGTGTATTGCACTCGTTCCAGTATCACGAAACGCGCTATGAGAAAGATTGTTATCAAGAACCGAATGTCATCAGTTGCAATAATCTTTCTTGGGTGAAAGAAACTCTCTGCATGCTTTCGAATCAATTTATCGATGTCGTCTCGATATCAGTTCCTTTCGTTCGTGTCGCGCTTCAGATATGCACCATAGAACGAGAGAGTACCGAGTGGCAGATACCTATACCAAGTGCAACGAATATCACCATCGCGTCGGGCTGATTCACCTGGCGCAGGCGCGCCGCACTTACCTCGTCCCACCCTCTGCATCCCCGAGTCCACCCCTGTCCCCGAGGGAGAGCCGACGGAGACGGCGGACTCGTTCGACGAAGACGAGTCGAGTTTCGGGTGCGGGGTCGACTGACAGCCGAACCGTGCTTCAGTCGGCCGGCGAACTCGCGTGCCGAGCCTTCGCGCGTCCGCTGACACTTCTCCCTCTTTCTCTCTCTCTCTCCCTCTGTCATTCTTTTTCTCGTCATCCGCCCTTCGGTGCATCCGGCGCGTACTCGCAATATACCGGCGCGTACCGAACATCGAGGACGTTCCGCGCCCCTGATCCGTCGTTTTGCCGATTCGCCGGTCATCCGGTCGTTTGACGTTCACGAACCGGGAGTTCGTCCCTCGAGAAATAAAAAGGCCTCTTAGATAGTCTGTTCTGAGGTAAATCGTGGATACTGATTGAGAGCGAGTGCCGTTCGTGAAATAAGGATATTTCTCCATTGCGAACGTTCACCGGCAATTTTCGCTGACGAATGATGACCTGACTCGGGAACTGCTCGGGTGAATAGTGCAGGAAGTGGGATTCGAGAAAGTGAATGTGCAGTGCGCGGTGTTCAGCTTGTCGAGCGATACTCGAAAATATCTTCGAGAACTCGGCCGGTGAACGCAGTCGATCGAATAACCGTGCCGAACGTCAATGTTTCCGCGAGACTCCGTTAAACTCAGAACGCAAAGAGTGCCGGAATCGTGCATTGTAAACACCGAAATTCGTTAGGTATCGAAGTAGTGTAATTTTTCTCGCTGTGTTGAGCGGCACCCGATTATTCCGGAGTAACATATCGATGATTTGAGAAAATATTACGAAAGATTAGGAGGATTGAGATTACTGTAAATTATTTGTTGGGATTTATCAGGAATCTATAAAATAAATGTTTACTGTCATCAACATATCGATGATCCAAGAAGAGTAGAAAAATTGCTCATGCTCTAAGCTCCGTTACGTATGAGATTACGTATGAGTTAATCAATCTCCCGGTCAACAAGTTCAAAACGCTGTACGTTGACGAGTCATCCATGAAAATATATCAGTGAAATATCAGTGAAGCAGTGCATCTCGCAATCCGTCAAGATTCGTCACGTATCGTATTGGTGAAATTCTTGACAAAAACCTCTGCTCGCGATGAATCGTTCGGGAAACGTGCCGTTGATTCGGGAAACTGCGGCGAGATCGCGGAAGATCTAGGAGGCGAATAAAATCGGTAAGATCCTATATTGATGACGTGAGGCGTGCGTGACGAAATCGTTCGGCAACGTCCTATCTGCAACATATCCGTGAGTCGCTCTCTCTCTTTACAAGCGAGCAACATATCATCTCCGTCGCGAGAAATATAATATAGTGCCGCCGCGAGTCTCGTGAGCTTTACGAGCGCGTGGGATCGATAGTCGCCCGCGATAACCATCGTTTTCCGACGGTCTGCATTGTTCCGCTGGCTCGGGAAAAAATATGCCGTCTCCCGGTACACAGCACCGTGACACGGTCTGTGCGAGTAGTACAAGCGGACATTAATTCGGCTGAGCCGATGTGCGGCGTGATGCGACTCGGCGATTATCGCAGACGAGACTTGCAGTTTCGCTAATAGTATACGATTTTTGTCGTATATCGCAAGAAGTCGCTATATCGATTGGAATTCAATCTCTGTCTGGTGTAGTGTGGTCGAAACGCTCGACTGAATGAGACTACGAGGATTGAAGCTCGTTAATTAAAGGCCGACCGGAAGTCAAGACAAGGAGTGCCACCAGGTAAATATTTTCTGTGGCCACATGGCGAGATTGTAATTTCACGCTGCGCCATTTTTCTCCGTCCTCGTCCACAATGACAGGATGGAGAGAAAAAGAAAGATTAGAACTGGATGTTTTTCCAAGACATCGTTCCGCATTAATCCACAAAGAAGGTGAGGCGTGATTTTTCGAGAACGCGGTGAGGAGGAAATTTGTTTCCGTTTTCAACGTTATATATACATATATATATATATATATATATATATATATATATATATATCGTCGTCGTGCATCGGTGAATTGTATAAATTCCTTCGCGGAGTTTTGTGCGAAGGATGCACTCCAGACGATTCATAAGAGCAGAAAGGGATCGAGAGTAGTATAGAGGATGGGAAATCCCTTTTCGTTTCTCTTCCGCGTACGAATTTCCGGCGACGTACGTTTATGGGTTCCGCGATCGTTTCGCTTCACGCGAAATTGGATTATCGACCTGCTGTAATAGTCCTCCAGCATCTTCTCGGAGGACAAGGACACGTGTTCTGGATTGTCCTCCTCCCAATTATGTTTTCCACCAAGTTCCCGAAATATCGGGCGTGAAAGAATTCGATTTTTGCGAGAATGAACTCTGCGGTTTTTGGTATCGAACATGTATATATTCTTTATGTTAATTTTTTTTCCAATACAAATATTATAAAATGTCTATGTAAGTCATCGCGGATGTTGATGCGTGAATTAATATTCACGCGATAGAGATTGTATAATTTGCAACCAATGGATGTACTTATCGAACGATGTTAAAGTAAAAACGCAAACATTTCGATCTTCTGGATCTGACAAGAGGTTTTTTTTTAGAAAAAAGAGAGAGTCTTTATATCCATTGTGAATTCATGATAAATTCCATTTTATTCATTATGATAAAACAAATTTTTTCAATTAACAATACTTTAAATTTATATTACGTAATACGATTTTATTTCTTTGTTTTAATTTTCATTTATTTAATTCATAATCCGTTCTTTGTACGCGCAATGGAAAATTTATGCAAAAAAAGAAAATCTACTCGTCTGACTCACGTAGAGCTACCGTGATACCTGCTTTTTATATTTTTCGCGAATGTGCAATAAATAGCGTTTTGTTGATTGTGCGGATGCTTTTGGAAACGTGACCCCACCAATAATACTGTGACACAAATAATACCGTCGTTACTGCTCGAAAAATGGAATACAAATCACCGGGATTTAGGAGCATCAGGCATCGTGTCGAATTTATTAGTCTCGTCGGGACGTTTCCGTTCGCTTGTTCGTTAAAGAGCGCGCGAAATTGGCGGCTGGTCAATTTTATTAGCTCGAACGACGCGGATTCGATTCGACGCTTTGTTGATATACTCCTCGTGATATCCCTCGTTTTTACCTCTTTCACCTGTTTTTTTATATCGACACAATTGACTGACGGAGTGACATTCAACTGCCGGTCACGAACGGTAATAGACGTGATCAGGATTTTACGGTCAGTAGTGATAACCGACAAATCTTCCGTGCCGTAACACTAGTCTATCAAAAAGGTCAGGATCGTATTACGATCTAAACCTTTGACATAATCGTCGAGAGTACATTTTAAGATTTTTCATATTGAATTATCGATATAAGATTGACTTGTAGCGATGACTTTATAGGCGTTAGGTACTTGTTTCTGAATATTGCTGAATATTCAGCTAATATTGAGGTAATATCGATTAATATACGAGAATTTATACCAAGAGTTGATAGAGCTTTTTCCATCACGCGTTGCCGTTAATTGCTAAACGTGTTAAAATAGGGAAATTTCAGTAACTCGATATGATTTATCGCAAATTGTGATTTGCTTCCGATTTTTCATTTCAATTCTATTCGTGACTTGAATTATAACCCATGGATACTGCTTCATACCGTTAAATAACAAAACACGCTGGCAATTAATTTCCGCAGCATTTTGGTCGATATATCATTTTCAAACGTTATTGTACGCGGAAAAGAAGGCGCCGCTATATTTTTACTCGTGTTCGGTAACAATTTTGGCACAAATTTGGCATGGACCGCAATTAGACTTTTCACTTCATTTTGAAATGCAATATTTTGGCCAACGTTGCACATGCCAGTTTCAGCTTTCTACATCAGTCGGTTAAACAAAACTGAGCGTTTTAATGAGATATCGATAATTGCAAATTTACCGCGTAATTTGGTAAAAGGCGAAACGCCGGTGTTAATTCGGCGACGCGACGTCACTTGGTTAGCGTCGACGTGGAAGTAACGCGATCGATGATAAACGTGGGCCCCGCGTCGAAATCCTGACGAAAAGCTCGATAGGAGGAAGGGAGCTGTAGCACAGCTATCTCGCCGCAATTTCGTACATTACCGGTCTTAATCGCAGGAAAGTTTACCCGGAAGCTTCCACGTTGCAGCTTAAGTTCGCGCGATATCGGCCAGATCGATTGGCACGCCACGTTGTTGTAACGATGACGCCTGTGTGATAAAGTCTCGATTGGCCGGGGAAACTTAGAGGTAACTGTAATGAGGCTCGTCGGAGATTACTCAGTAAATCATGATCTCGATCGCGCAATCCTTTGATCTTCCACTCGCAATGACATTGACTTGTACTTCCGCTAAAAGAATGATTTCAAAACTGTATGTCGTTTGACTGTATAAATAGAGAGGTACATAATAAGGTATTATGTGTCGTTTTGGCAATTATATTTTTACAAGTATTATTATAAATTAATTTAATAAATTATAGACGAATTTCTCGAGAAGAATCGATTTTTTAAAGCAAATTCAAGTTTTTTTGCCTTTTATTATATATATAAGTATGTAAATATTAAATTTGATATCTAAGAAAGCAGGAGAGAAATACATATAGATATTACATGAATTACACAGATCATGATTCATCTAATTATTTCGAATATTGTCTGTAAATATTTTAAATGTAAAACTAGAATGGCGAAATCTTATCATTTTTACGACTTAACGTAACAAATTTATGTCGACATATATTTGTGACTGTAAAATCAATATCGCAAGGTCTGATGTGATAAAAAGTATTTTATAGTTTAAATTGCGTAAGAAGTACTTACTTTCGTGCCGCTTATCTTTGAAAGTCGAGGCATATGCGTTTCTGTTTTTTTTTTTCTTATTTTTGTTAAGCAATATATCTACATAATATGATGTGGCATCAGAAACATGGATTTTATTAATCTCAGGAATATTAAACGCGGTTATTAAACTCTTCTTTATTCAAGTTTTTCATCATTATTGGTTTGTTATTCATCTTTTTTAATCCTGATCTTACGATGGGTTGTGCCACGATAATTAAGTATGCTCAGTCGAGATCAAAAGAGATCAAAAGAATTTAATTAAATATTTAATATTCGATTAGCGCGACTTAATTTTTTTTCACTTCTCTTGTTTGGATACTGACATTATTCTTCATAATTAATTATTTTTAATTACTACTTATTTTAAATATTATGGATAATATTTTTCTCTTTCTAAACTTTAGCATTATTGTTTTTCCTTCACGCAATTCACGTAAAGCGATGTCTATATGTGCTTTCATTCATGTGATTTTTATTGCATACTTATCATCATACTGTCTTCTTAAATTAATTATTAGTAATTTATTTTCGCTTTTGTGCTTAATTTATCTACTGCAGCGATCTCGCTTTATTTTATGATACGTTTATTTTTCTAAGCTGCTCGTTGTACTATTAGGATGCGACAAAAATGGGTGTTCTTCGGATTCTGTTTACGACTGTGCAAAGTTCTCGGCATAGTCCGACGGAATTATTCAGGCCAAGAAACCGGAACCGCGTTAGCACTCCGACGTTACTTGTTAACGGCGCAACTCGTAACTTCGGACAATTATTCAGTAGTGTAATTGGTCCGCCGGGGATCTTCGGACCGCGTAACTCCTGCAACTAAGAAACAGCTCTGGTGGATAGGTTGTTTTCGATCTCTTTACCGAGTTTGTTTCAGTTATATTTGTAATTTGTTCTTTTTATACAATTAATAATATATTATTATTATAACTTTTGTTTTAATTATTTATTTGCAATTAAAAAAAGTTTGATTATTTTTTAGTGTGCAAGAAACACATTTTTCAAATTCTTTTTCTAGAAATTTTTATTAAAAAAATATATAAATATGTAATAAAATAAAAAATAGTTTTCGTGATTCCAAGAATAAATTAAATGTGAATAAAATTACTATAATATGAGCATTTCGTGGTTATTGATGCGTAAATATATATAAGACGATAAGATATAATTCGCAAATGATAATAATTTTAATAAAAACATTTTTGCTAAGATACTAGAATTCAACTTGAATTCGTATTAGGGCGTATCACAGTAATGAAAGCAACGGATTGATGGATTTAATTCGTTAACACCTGTTAATTAATCGCTATCCGGCTCAACTTTTTGATTGTGAATGAAAATTGCTATCTCCATTAATCAAGGTTTGTTGGTTCTCCATTGTGATTGTTGAGGCGTGAATGCGATTATCACGTCTCCCGAAAGCGAGATAACATAAATATCAAATCACGGAAATTTGTGAGAAAATTCAACTATCAATTTCTGCTTGATTAGTAATCCTATGAATAGGCTTTGCACACGCCAACGATATATTTTGCATCATTCACAGCTTAGCTTTAGCGAATTTAACAACAGGAAATATTTACATATGAAAATCTGTGATATATTTAAATATTCAACATTTATACATTTTTGAAATTCTGTGATCAAAGTTGAAAATTCAATTAATTAAATATCAGTTCGATAATTGAAGGAGTTTTATTATTTTATTTTTTATTTTGCAATATATCATGCACGCGTAGTAACATTGAAATAAATATTTGCAGTGAAATTTAACAATATATTTTTTTATACACATATTGAAAAGCAAAATACAAATAACTGCAAAGAATATGGAATGCATAGTATATAAAATGCGTCGATATTTTTTGTTGACATCGGCATTCTTTGTTGCCTAAGGCAACTCTATATGTGCGCACAAAAATGTTTTAATATCGATATTTTAAAGTATCGACCGGTCGAATGTCGTCTATCCAAATTCAATTTGTAATTAACAGTCGTTTAAATAAACTGTTTTTTCCGTGTCCGTATTCTGTTTTCAATAAATCGAGCTCAAATTCAATTCGCCGTACTTAATCGCAGCTATTTAATCTCCTTTCCGTTTATCAATATCCTTTCCATTGTCGAATTTGCACATCTCAGCGATTTATTTTGCTGTCGCCATTGTCGTAGCATAGCGTTTCGTTATTATTAGCCCTCTATTAATTCAGCAATCGCTCGCGGCTGGACTATGATCTTTCTCAGAAAGAGGTGTGTTTAATTTAACTCGCTTGAGTCACAGCGAAGAGATCCTCGGCAATCACGTCCGATCATAAACCCGAGTAATCCTCGCAGAATTTAATTAGGACCACTTTCCCTTTGCCCGCCTTGTAACTACCTTATAAGCGCCGAGTAATTTTATTCAAGAATTCCGTCGGCCATTCTTTTTCAAGTATCCGGACGTCCGTTTATTTTATCGCGTCGGGGAGATAAAGGGCAGACCGGGCACTTTGGAGAGGATCTTTGCGCGTGAAAGTTTATTAAGTAACAAGCGAAGTAACGAACACTCGATCGCTTTTACGCGCAAGTAATAAACGTTAAACGTTGCTAATAACTGTCTGTTATATTTTTTATTTTCTTGAAATTACGTGTCTTAGATTTACGAATTTATATTCCAACTTCTTTCTTCTGAAATATGAAAATCAAAGATTCCAAGGACTCGCTCTTGTTTTACTTGCAATATTTGCACCTCATCGTAGTTTTTACATGGAATTACGGCCAAATGTGCAAGTCGCAAAATCTCGAAGAGAGATTGGATATTAAGGGAAAGGAGAATAGGACAGAGTTTAGTCGCGATTGCCCGATTTTTTATGAGAAAATGCATGGATTACGGCTCGTAAGAAATACAAATTGTCTTAGATAAGGCTGTGCCGGTCTGATCGTTCTGATTAATGTCTGGCTTTCTAGATACACGGCGATGTACGTGAGCATGAACATGCAGCCGATTTAGAGGCGCTTTGGGTGCGATTACGAGTTGGCAAGATAATGCTCTAGAGCAAAAATTTTTACGCCGCAAGCCGATGATTTTTCTGAAGTTAACACGTAAGCAGTCAGATAACAGGTTATTAGTAAAAGTCGATTTTTCTGAGAAAAGTGTTATTTTATTTTTATAATTTATATGCATTATAAAATCCGTTTTCACTTTATTTTTATTTTGGAGGTAGAAGAGAAGAGAAATAAAAAAACTCATTTGTACATTATGATCAGACAGCTACATCTATTATTGATAGATAATGAATATTTAGAAAGACCGAAAACTGTTAAATAGATGAACAGATAAAGAATTAAAACTTTCTTTCTGTCTCTTTTCTGTCATGCATATTATTGCTTTTCGAAGTTAATTAAGGCGAAATATTCAAGATGTTGAAATACGTGTTGAATATCTAACGTCTGCCTGTTAATTTATCGAATTACTTATAATGTGCACCTGTAAATATATGTCGGATTTGGTCGGAATTCAAGGAATATGTATCCGTACGTGGGAAAATGTCGTGTTTGCTCCGCCTGATCAAATAAACGCGCGTGTCTGGCGAATAGTGTATCCCATTTATCTCTACACTCAGCCTATCTCATCCTCCTCCATCCTGTGAATGCAACCTACACAGAATGCGGCGCGAATGATTCAAGGAACAGCCGACACGAAAAGAATCGACGAGCCGACTTTCTTGGAGCTCGATTTTGTTTACCTCGTTATTATCATAAATCACGTCGATCGCTTTTGGATCGTAAAATTTGTTTTAATGATTCTAATCCTTCTTGGAGTGACTTTAATAGGAATTTATCAAATGTTAAGTCAAGAGATCATTTATATTACACACATATGTCTATTATTAACCTTACATTACTCGCGTGATTTTTTAAAAATATAATTTCTCGCGTTGGATATTTCTGAAACCTCAACATTATGGACATTGCCTAGCTTGGGTCCTCCTCCTCCCCTCTCCCCACTTAATCAAATCCTAACGAATAAATTATATAATGCGCTATTTATGCGCTCTCAAAATCCGCAAAAAAATTTTGCGCTCATTTCGTTTAGCTAAAAGAAAAAAAGGACTGAGTAGGCTTTTGTGAGAGGCGAGAGGGGCTGAGTCAGGCTATCAATCATGTGTTAATAACAATCGATTTGAAAAATCAAATACACAGAATTTATGCGCTTTCATATTCTCATAATTTCAATTTTTGCGTTGCATCCATTAAGGTACTTCCCTCTTGGAGCAGACAGTCATATTTCCTAAGTCATTTAAAATTGCAAAATTACGCTATCTAACTATACAAAATATTTTTTCAATTTATGCACTATCATTTCCAAGCAATTTCGATTTTTGCACTGCAAAATAAAAAGATTTCCTTTTTGAAGCAAATGGACATATTCGTCCCTAAGTCATTTAGAATTAATAAATTGAAGATATAAATATATTGCATAGTTAGATAGCGTAATTTTGCCATAAGTGCAAATATTTTGAGAGTATAAATAGCGCATTATTATATAATTTATTTATTAAGATTTAGTTAAGTGGAGGGGAGGGGAGAGAGGCAGACATACATTATAGCCAGTATATTTTTGTATTTAAGACTTATAAGTAAAATCTTAAAATGTCATGAGTCAATTAAAGAGCGTATTAATATTTGAAGACATTACTTAAGATGGTTTTGAAATTAGGACGAATGCCAGCCTGCATCTCAATTTTCATTCTTCTCTTTGATGATTTACAATTAAATTAAAAGATTGATAATATTGCATACATTCTTTAGATAAGCAAAAATTTAAAAATTTAATGCAAAAATCTTTGTTTAAATTGTGAAACAATTCGTGCTGAATACAATAATGTATATAAATAACATTTATGCATTGAACACATTTATAAGGTAGAGATTGGACATCACACGTAAGAGTAATAAAGGATTAATTATCATTGTTTCGTATTTTGTCTCGAGAGATTTAACGTACTTTACAGTTGTATCTTGTAAATTTATTTTACTAGCTTCTGGAGTATTTTCCTAAAGCTTTTTTATAATATCAAAATCTGTTCTTATTCTAAGTTAGTTATAAAGGATAAGGATCTTTCTATCTTGCAGCGCCGGTTAAACACACCATTTGCGATTATTTGAATCTGTTTGACTAATCTCTATTTTAACTCTCATCGTTTATATTGGGACGCAACAATTACGTACAACACGAAAATCTCCAATGCATACAGGGTACATTGTACGAACACATGCCCGTGTCTCGTGTCGTTGCGCTATTAACCTTTTGGGGCCAAGACTCCGGCATTTTGACCCGACATCCCGACATCCCGGCCCGGTTCGCATCGATATTTCACATGCTAAAGTCGAGTATTTGTGAATTACATTCTCCTTTTACGTTCCACAGATGTGCAGTTTTAGTAAATCTTGTTACAAACCTGTTGTTAATAATAAAATTGCTGAAAAAGAGATTAATGCTTCCAGACATGTATAAAGGATAATTGTTAAAAATAACGGAAAATTATGTCTTAAAAATAGTCGAAAATAGTTTCTTATTGACAATAATGAGTAAATTGAGATAGCTATATAAATAAATCAAATAAGCAAAAAAAGGATCAATATGGTGGTCGCAAATAAGCAAGAATTTGATACTTAATATTTTTTTAATGTAAATTTTAAATACATCTAACGTGAAGATTTGAGTATTTTGAAGAGTATTTTGAAACAGTTAAAAACATCGAGTTTATTATTACTTTCAGTGTTCATTTTTTTTTTATTCGTTGGAAGAGGGAATAATTTTTTAATACTTGCCGTGACAAAATTAGTCTTGATTTACCACGACGTATTATAATTTATCAGTCAAATGAAGATATTGGTAAATTATAATACATTGTAGTAAATCAAGACTAATTTTATTCTTGAAATATACTTGCCGTATCACGATCGCTTTATCATCTCACAATTATGCGGAATCGAACAGAATTGTATTTGCATTTATCTCGGAATCTAACCGCGGAATAGAGTCAAAATGTTCAAGCTCGATTCTGTCTCATTGACATATCCAATCCGGCATTAAAAGATAATATCGATACTTTTCTAGCTATACATAATCTATTTATCACCTACATTGCAATTGAGACATCTCTCGTGTTGAAACATTATGCACAGAATTACTTCAATTATTATATATTGGAAAATATAATCTATGGATAACTCACTGAAAATACTTTCTGATTAAAATAAATGAAAATTTTGAACATATCAATTAGAGTTTTGATTATCTCAATTAGAATTATGATTTAGTCAGAAAATTCTATTCTGTCCATTTTTAACCAGAATTCTAATTAATACGATTAGACTATTTTTCTGGTGAATCGGATAAATTCTTCGGATATAATTCTTTAAACTCGATTTATTTTGACGATTTAATTTGCGAACATTTTCTTTATTTTAGTACGAGAAAATAGAGACAGTAATAAAAGAAACGCGAAACATTTAGTTGATACTTTATTTTTGGTAAAACTTTATTTTATTAGCATTAATAAGTTTTAATTAAAATCGTTCACGAATATAATTCTATTTTTTAACACATATATATTTTTTTAACATATATATTAAAATAAAAATTTAGACTATTGTTATTATGTACGTTCTAATTGGGGGATGAAGATGAATTGTGTTTGGTTGTCGCTATGTCAGTAATAAAATATCGTCAATTACAATTGAATCATAATTTCCGCGCATAAGTCTTTCGCATTGCCGCACCGCGGTCGTATGAAATAAATTATCTTTTTTTCGCGCGCAATTTTGGATTTTTTTTTTCGCGTTGAACGTTCCCGCGAGCGTACTAACTTTGTAGGGCGGCCGGACAGCAATTTTTCAGCGGACGAAACGAGTCGCGCGAGCCGGCAGTTTATTACGGCCGTAGCGTGATTCCGAAACTGCCGCATCGATGACGGCGAACGACGGCGCGCGAATTTCCGGCACGTTAAAGTACCGTAAAAAGAGATCGTGAAGTCGGGAAAGCGCGCGTAAATACGTTGACCACGTCCGAAAAATTATTTCCTCGATATATATACTCGCGGGTGGGTGTGCGGAATTCGGGGAAAAAGCGTGAAATAAAATCTGGAAATTAAAATATATGAAAAGAATAATATCCGTGTGGGACATTTCCGGATAATGAAATTTCGCTACGCTGACTCTCTTTTGTCATAGCGGGGGATCGTGATTTTTCCAACTTTTACGCGTCGCTTCGGATCCTCCCCCCCCTTCCCCCTCTCTTCCGACATTTTGGGACAAGAGGGATATTCCGGGCCGGTGACACATTTCGGACAAAGGAATTTTCAGTATTACATTGTGACGCGCACTTTTCTAATGTCGCGAATTGTAATCTTTGTGGGGCTTTGTACGTTCACACTGACGAGTCCGACGGCTATCAGAAAATTTCATGCCTCTCGTGCTATGCGCGTGTGAATATTTCACGAGATTCCCGGATTTTACCGCCAGGACTTCATGGCTCATCGTCGACTCCGAAAATAGTACTCGTCTCTCGCGAACGGTATTGCCGGTGAAACGAGCAGGTCACTCCAAGAGCCCTTTTATACCGCATCGTACGATCAACCGTGGTACCGAAAGAGATAGCCGATCGAGACTTGGAACTTTTGGCTCATGTTGGTAAAGCCAATCTTCGTCCTTTTTCAGAAGAGAGCAAAGGGGGAGAGATTGTCGGGACGACAGCGGATAGCGGAAGGTAGAAGGAATGAAGGGTTGAGGAAAGAAAAGAGATTACTTCGTGTAAAATCACGGCGCGCCGACTTTTCGTCGTTCGCGAAACAGCCCAGGACAAGTCAACGAGTTCCTTCCTCTTTCTTTCATCGCTGATAATTCCGCAAGGAGACTTTCCGTTATAAGCTACTTGCTCTAGCCAGACAAAGAAGCTGTCGGGTCTTCGACTAAGGAAAGGCAACACGTCTGTTCTTAAATAGGACTGCGGTTTATCCGATGTTTGATCGTGCGATGGCATCCGTTCAGAGGATGCTAAAATGGACATTAACTCTTAAATCTCACGTTACTCTCTAAAATCTTTGGAGTGGAATCTAACACTGAAAGGTGAAATTCCATTCATAAAAATTGACAATTAAGCCTTTTTTTAACACTAGCAATCATCACTTTTTTCCCTTTTTTTAGAATTAAATTTCACTCCAAATATTTTAGAAAGTATGAAATCAGCGCGACACACACACACACACACAGGCTTATTTCATTAAAAATTATTTAATTAAAATAAGATAAAATTGAGCTCTCGATAACAAATAAATATATTGATAAATTAATACAACGATTGAGAGTAAAATTGTGATACTTGTGATAAATTGTGATTATTCAAGCGTTATATATAAATTATATTTCTAAGATGTTACATGTATATTTGTACATTTGAACGTTTCGGCTCAATTCGAGCCATCAATTTATAAGTTATATAATTCATATATAACTTGAATAACTGTCACAATTTTACTCTCAATGCTGTATTAATCAACGCCTGTATTAATTTATCAATATATTAATTTCAATTATATTTATAACTTCATAAAAATACCGGATGATAAGGATAATAAATGTCGATTTATTAAAGAACACAAATAGTATAATGTACATATAATGTACTTTTAAAATATAATTTTAGTTTTTAATATTCAATTTCTTTCGAAAAATTTACCCAGAGAAAAGTTTCTTCAATTTCTTCGAAATGTTTCTTTGCTATATGATTAAAGAAAAATTTTTTTTTATTTGAACGTTCATTTCTTTAATTTAAACATTATTATTTAAATAAAAAGATTTGTTTGATTTAAAAAAAATTATGTTAAAATTAAAGAAATTTTTTTTTTAACCGTATAGCAAAGAAACATTTCTTTGAATTGAAGAAACTTTTCTCTGATATTATTAGCGATAACACTTATTATACATCTGAATTGAAGCAATGTTTTGATTTTAACAGGTGTTATTAGTTATTTTTGACAAGTCTCTTATTTAACAAAATTATATTTATTTTAATAAAAATATAGAGATAAAAATTAGAGATAATATTAGAACTCCTCTTACGTTTAGCTAAATGTTTATCATTGTTTTCGCAAATTCACGAAATAATCTTCGTTTTCGCGAATAATTGGCGTCTGATAACGCAGGTTTGTTTGCAGCGAATTTCGTGCTCGTTGAACGACAGATCTCCGGTAAAAAAGGTGATGACGATAAAGTTTGTCCTCTGCACGTAGAAAAAGAGAGGAAAAGAACAAGAGCGAGAGAGAAAGAGAGAAAGAAATAAAGTCGGAGCCGATAGTAAACCAAATTAAAGACCCGCGCGAGGGCGGTAAAGCAATTTTGTAGTCCCGCACGGAAGGCTCTTCGTGAGGCGTTTCCACGTCACCAAGCGCGAATAGTGAACAAGAGGGTATCCAAGTAGGATACAGGACGTTGGATCTATTTTCTGCGAACGGCTATAGTGAAATCTTCGCTTTGCCTGTGCACGTTCTTGCATTTTGTTACTGAAAGGATTTCTCTTAATGATCTGGCAAAGTCTCGCTCCCGTCTTCTTCCTTCATAAACGGAAACCATGATTATTTCGTCATTTATCAAGACTATATAATTAATTTGTTGAAATGGAGCTGAACTTACCAAACATACTGTCGGGCGTTTTGAGAGAATCTTAGAACGCTTAAGATTTCATTTACTGAAAAGTAGAGGTTTAATTTGAATGTTGTTACGTTCGAAATACTCTTTCTCTTCTTCAGGAAAAAAGTATTTAATGTACATTATATTAAATATGATGAATATTGAATGATATTCTTGAATTATCAGGATATTATTGCACAATCAAAAAATTAAACAAGAATTGCAAATACATATATATTTAATTATATATTTCAGTTTAATATTTATACTGAAATAAAACCAATTTGATCTACGTGAAGAGATTTAAAACTAAAAGCATAATGTAAGCGTAAACTAGTGCGTAATGCATTTTATATATAATACATAGTATGATATTGTTACCACACACATTCTTCATTTAAAGCGAACGCCGACGCGCAAATCATCTCTGTTATTAGAAACGCCGAGTCTGAGGCTGCGAAATACATTTTACATTATGTGGAACGCAATAATATAAAATGCAATCAAAAGCAGCGCAGAACATGACGATATCCTTTTAGATATCAAAGGAACAATGATGCAAATCAATTCTTTAAATTAAAACATTTTATTATTTTTAGCTACTATGATAATAATAGGATTGAATGCAATGTTCTTATACAGTTAATTGAAAGCAATACGTACATGACAAAATATCAAAAGCGTACAATAGGCATGATTACAAGTAAGAGTTTGACGTCTAATCTGAATGAGTAATTGACAAAAAAAAAATGTATGTCAAAATGTAAGTCAATTCTCATTTTTGCAGTTAATTTTAATTAAAATAAAGAATGTCCATATTAATGTGTACACTTAATAAATAATAAAGTTAGTATATAACAATAACTGGTAAATAATAATAAATAATAAACTTAGTAAATAATAATTGATCAAACAATTTTTAATACAGTTTTTAAGTTAAATTTGAGTTAATTCTTTTGTTAGTTAAATTAACGATATTAGTTTTAGTTAAATTAATACGTTATATTGAGTAGTAATAATAGTGACTTGTAACAATTTTTAAAAAGTAGTAAAAACTTAAATTGAATAATATGACATTATGATATAATTCAGTGTAATTCATAACATAGCATAGACATGATGAAATTCCTTTTCTTTCTGTCTGATATTTCATCGAATATTATCTGTACCAGATAGAGAGTACTGTTCAAAAGAGATAGAGAGTTACTGGTTCAAAAAAACATTTGCTACGCGACACAGAACGAATTATTACGGAATGGAAATTTTACGAGATTTGCATTACATTGAGTGCATGCTCGAACGGATCGCATCACGCGATATCAATTATAAAAACAGCAGGCGGACTATATATCGCGTGGGTGAGATACAAGCGCGTGATTTGTGCCACCCCCGTCGCCCAAGTAACGTTTCGACTGATGCCGATTTTACTCGAAAAAGTAAATGCCTTGGGAAATCCCGGAGCTACAAGGGATGTAGTGTTTAATGTGCGCAATTCTTTCGAGAGAACTTTATTATTCAAACCAAAATTGCTCGCGCTTTCTTGCGATTGCTTGAAGGAAATTCGATAGTTTTCATTTTTGTAATTTAATTTAATAGTCGGACAATTTAGATTCTATCAACCAATTTTATTTCATGACAAAACTGTTTTGTAGCATGCTATACGTTGTACTTTTCTCTTCAACAATCGCGATGCAATTATCGCCAGCATTAATAAGTTTCCACAATATCTAGATTTTAATTAGTAGGAAGATCATATTGGACGTGAGCTTAATCTTCTCTTTTATTTGAACGCTCGAAAGAAAATCAGAAATGTAGCCGTCCAATAGAAATCTATAAACGTACACAATATCGTCTGGTTCGTCGAAATATTCAAAACAAGTTGGAGAAGACAGATCGGTCATGATTTTATATCGATTCCAGTGTCATGGTATCCTGAGAAAAGCGTTGGCTTTTTATTTATTTAAAATTTTTTATTTTAATCTGAACAGAAACTAAAATAAGTACTTTCTATATATTTCGATAATATAATATTTTCTTTAAAGACAGACAATTTATCACTATTATCCATTTTATTTTCCATTAAAATTTATCTATCTTTAAAAAATATGTATTATTGAAACATCTTATTTTAATCTTATTTTAATTTCTGTTCAGATTAAAAATAAACATTTAAATGTATAAAAAATCAAGTGAGCAAGATTATTATTGAACTATATTTCAAAAGGTTTACTCTGTTATGTTAAAAGCTAAAACAAGAGGAGACCTTTAAAAATTCATGGATAAATTCTAAGCAGAATAGTAAGATTCGTAAGTTGTTATTCTCGTAAAACTTGTGAGGAAAGAACTTTGACTGGAATGTTTATAACTTTATGCAGTATCTTTACAGACAATGTAGACAATTTCTTATTAGTCGTAAGATTTATGAAAAATTATAAATAGATATTTACAAATAATCATACGTCTTTACGGTATGCAGAATTACAACTCCTGTCATAAATTCTTACAAGTCTTACGAGCGAACCTTACAATTCTGCTTAAAATTAGTCCATCAATTCGTTTATGTATTGATTTGAACTTCCTGTGATTAATATAATAGAGAGCGTGGTAAGTAATTTAAAATTTTAATCAATGTTATTATATATTTTATTAGTAAGTGTTTTATGAGGAGACGTTACATACACCATATTACTTGAATTTAGTAATATGCTTATTCGTTAATTCTTTTTAATAATTAGGTTATTTATGTTTATAAAAGTTTAGACTATAAATATTTTGTCATTAACAGTATAAAAATATGAATTGTATAAAAATTGTATGTTAATTAAGAGCGATTTATTTCCTTATCTATAAAATTTATCGATAACAATACTCTGTCACGCAATAGCTATTATATTACTTTTAGAGTTAAACATTTGATACAAAATGCGACATCGCCAATGTGCTAATTTAGTCAGAAGACATTCTTTTCCAGGCATATGACTCTCAAACTGTTTGACGTTATGTTCGACGAACGAGATCGAAATCTGGGACTGTGTAGTTGTTACAACTCGTCCGAGTTTGTGATCTTACGTATGTATTACGCGCTCGATGCACCGAAAGCTCATAAAGACTTTCAAACTCGTTTCACCGGTGATTCCACACAGGTCAAATCACCCTTTTGGTAGGTTTAATGCACGGCATTAAGTATCCGTCTACGACGCGATATGAGTTAAGGAACATTCGCCTACTTCGCTAATTCTAACAACTGCACACGCAACACGCGTATCGCCTTTGTGCCTTTCCCGCGAGAATAACGTGGCGTTTTATCATCCGCCTTCATACTGCCTTTTGTATTCTTCACGCAATCGTAAAACACAGGTTGGCCGGATCGATATTCTACTGTATTCAATTTTGAAAAATTCGCGTTAGTTGAACTCGGCTGTTTGCGTGCTTTTATACATAGCATGCAAAAATTCTATACATACTTTTCTAAAGTTAAATTGTATATTATATATTATATTACACTATTAAATTCATAATGTCCAATTTGAGTTATTTTTAATCATTTCTATAGGTCGTCGTTGCTATTTAATATATCGTTAATCTAACTAAAACAATAGATTCAAAGTACAGTTCAAGAAAATGTATTTTTGACACAAATTTAGTTTATTATTTACTGAGTACATGCGTTAATATGAACATTATTTACTTTAGAAACTAACTTGGAACAGAAATGGATTGGTTTACATTTTGACATTGAAGT
>Ga0157364_1000350_pt1 | contig 29111 bp, 11 predicted proteins | sample AttsexASBM2_FD_111476 | JGI IMG/M metagenome (GOLD analysis project Ga0157364, IMG submission 111476) | Fungus gardens microbial communities from leaf cutter ant in Ribeirão Preto, State of São Paulo, Brazil - Atta sexdens ASBM2 | ecosystem: Host-associated > Fungi > Mycelium > Unclassified ... | reverse complement strand
ATGCCGCCGACGTGCGTTCGTTGACCGCCGGGCCGGACGGCACGCGATACGCGAACGTTCACGTCGGCGGCATCCTCCGCTCCGAACTCAATCCAGCGACGGCGCCCTCCTTTTGTCAAATCCCATAAAACGAAAACGGGAAAGTATTTACGCTCGATTAGTCCTGTTAAAACGCCCCATGCCTAAATCGCTTCCCTGATTTAAACTGTGTTCCGCGTTAACCACCGCTCGTGCTAATTACTTCGCGTTTACGAAATTAGTTTTGGGAAGACACATTGAATAATTTATATCCCATCCCAGGTATGCGTAAGGAACATGTGCACACCGTTGTATTATTAATGTTAATTTGTTTTCCATACTAGCACGTGGCACGTCTCGTTTTGCGTAATGGATCGATGTCATATATATGCAAAGCGCGATACCAAAAGTTAAAATTTATATTAGACTATTTTAGAAATGAATTACGTAAGTGATGAATAATTTTATACACTGCGTTAGAGATATAAATTCTGAGAGAGAAGATAATTCTCTGTTTGTGATCGTGACTTTTTTAAATGATAGTAAAAAAAACACACTTGATAAAAGATATTATTCCAATGTAAGCGATTAATTCTCGGGTATATCTCGATATTAATTCGAATAAAAAAATTTATACTTGAATAAAAGTTTTTTATAAAGATTATTCGAATAATTCTTAATTCTTTGGTGCTACTCTTAGTGGCATATCCGAGATTTGTTTTACTTTACTGCATGGAAAGAAAGAACAAGAATTTTGTTGAATTTTGTTGATTTAAAAATTTAGATTGATATAAAAAATAATTTTGTTGAACCATCAAAATTTGTATAAACAATTTAAATATGATGAACAATTCTGCAAAAAGTCTTGATATTCTAATCATTTGATTATCCTGCATTACTTTTATAAGCCAACAAAATTATTTTCAAATCTGTGTTTAGTTAAACTTTTAAATATTTCAGCAAAATCATTTTTTTCATGTATCTAAAAATTTAGCTAGATATAGATTTAAAAATAATTTTCTTGGATCATCACAACAAAATAACTAATAGAACATTTAAATGTTTATGATAATAAAGCTGCAAAAAATTTTAACATGTATTGAGAAAAAACTACTTAATTTATTTGTGGAAGATATAATGCTTATTTCACTGAAATAAATCTTTATTTAAATATGGAAATTAAATATAGAAATATATTTCTAGCAAATAAATCATCGCGCGATTTTATTTTTTTTTACAATTAATAAGAGAAATGTAATATATTTCACAAAAATGTATATTCTGTCATTCAAATTTTTCATAACCAATAAATATCGAAAAAAATATCACAAGCAAAAATATTTGCTTTTGAAAATGTTGATTTCTTCTTTTAGTGACTAAGAACCAAGAGCATCCTACATAATTATTTTGATAAAACAAAATTATTTTTTTAGATCTATCTCTAAAAATTTTTAGATACTTCAGTAAAATCACTCTTTTCATATAAATTATGTTTTTTTCTTTATTAAAGATACTTACATTGCTTGATGTGGCGTTTAAAATGAAAAATATTTATTATAATAGATTTATTTTTATGCAATATTTTTCACAAGACTCAATATAATAAATACGTAACGATATAGTAACCCCTGAAGGATTAATTCAATTAAATTCCAAGTATATATATGTCTTAGTTTTTGCACACAGCATTGACACGAAATTATTGTACATGAAATCAATTGTACACGAAATCATGCTAAAAGATCAAGACATATAAAGGAAAAGTCAACCTAATCATTTACATTTGTATTCTCATCGCTGTCGTCACACACTTATATCCTCAGGAAACAGCCTCTCACATTAACCGCGTATTTTCTGCGTGCAGGTCGTGCAGGCGGCCTTGGACAAGGCTATGCAGGGCAGAACGTGTATCACCATAGCCCACCGTCTGGCCACTATAAGGAACGCCGACGTGATCTGCGTGCTCGATCGGGGTACCGTGGCCGAGATGGGCACTCACGACGATCTGATGGCGTCCGGTGGTCTTTACGCTCACTTGCACGCTCTTCAGCAATCCTCTATTCAGCAGTAGAAGAGCGACTAGTCGTCGGATTCCTATGCCTTTTCCTTCTTCGTGCGTGATTCGGTGCATCGAGCGTCTTGGAAGCGCGAGGATCGATTTAGGGACGGTCGAGCACGTGGAAAGTGGAGAAGAGCCAAACTGGCTAAACACCGCATAAAGACCGCAAAATGGAACTCAAGTGGCCGCAATTGTCACCGCCGAAAGGCCACGAGATGTCAAAGAGCACAAACGATGGCTGATGTTTAAAAGAACGGATATGCTAGGACAGAAGATAGGTTCCTATAGGTTCATAGAACGTTCAACTTATTTAACGTGCCGATTCCGTAGCGAGCGCGATGACAAACAACCGTAAGTGATTTCAGATGACTAATCGAGGATCGAGCAACTATTTTTGGCGGAAACTTGATCATAAATCAAAATTCGAATTGTATCGATGTCAACCTAGTGACACGCACCAACTAACATACACAGAAAAATATATCTTATATCTAAATAGACAATAATTACTTGTTTGAAGTATTTCAATAGTTTATATAAACCGCAAATCTATCATAAGCATCAAATTAAAAATATATTTTAATCCTAATAATACTTCAATCAAGATTGTTAAATTAAAACAAATTTGATTTGCTTATAATATAAAATCGCTTCTCCGATTTTACTACACCTAATATATTCGTCAAAAGAAAATAAATTTTTATTTTGAGTACATAATAGTGAGTTTTTCTAAAAATTGTAATAAGTATAATTTAAGATCATTACCGATTATCATGAAAATATTCTTTATTAAAGATACTTAAAAGATAACTAATACTAAAAAGATATTAAGTAATTATTGTTCTTAGCAATAAAATGATAATATTTTTTTGTGTACAGTAACATTACATAAACATTACATTATAATTTCCTACTCAATAGTATATATAAATATAATCTAACACATATTATACATAACAATTACATTGTTGAGTAGGAAATTATAACATCTCAAATTCCATCTAACAATAATGTAACTATTAATTATAATTGTTAATTATAATTTTCCACTCAATGATATAACTATAATATAATAGATAACGCAACAGTTATATTGTTAAGTGGAATATTATAACAATTATATTACTGTTAGAGCTTAGGTATTGGAGTTGATGTAGTATTATTGTTAGTTGGTTTGGTTGTTGCTAGGAGAATTCTCGGATATAATTTTCAGCTAGTGAGAAAAGACGATTTGAATGATCCTATCAACTTATCGCTCTGCAGTCATCTTTTTATACATTGACACAAGTAAATTACGGTAGTATATTGCGATTTTCTTACAAGTATAAAATTTGTATTTGCATATTTTGATAGATATTTCTTTAGGTACAAGTCTGAACAATAGTTCTAATTAACGAAAGCTGATGAACCAAATAGAATGAATATTCACTTTTTCCTTTTTTCTCTTCTTTTTTCCTTTATATATTCCTTTATATATTACGACCATCTCATTCGCGCTTATACTTCTCGTTTGATACTTTCATATAAAATGTTTCTGCGGCTGATAGACTTAAGTCTCCTGTCAAAGACCTTTTACCGGGGACGTGTACGTTACTTCTCCTGGCGGCCACGTTACTTCATTAGGCATTGTACCTCGCGCGCGCACCCACGTAACGATCCATTCTTCTAGATGGCGAAACGCGTCATGTGGCATTATCCATAATGGCAGGCGACGTAATAGACTTTTCCCCCCATTTCACCGTTATTCGTACGCGTCGACTTTCCTCCAGAGCGTTTTCTCAGGTGATAATATTTCTTGCGCGCACACACTTCGCGCTGTGCGAAGTTACCGCGATTTTTATAAGAGTTAACATATCTCGTGACAAGTTTCAGGAAATTTGACTATAATTTGTTTATAAGCTTCTTCTTTTTATAAGAAAAAGATTTTGCTGAAATATTTAAAAATTTAACTAGATACAAATTTAAAAATAATTTGTAATAAAATTATTGTATAAAAATAAGTTTGTTGGATCATTAAAATATTTATAAAAAATTTAAGCATAATGTGCAATGCTATATATTTTACAATATATATGTACAATATATTTTAAAGTAAGTGTTCTATACTGATTATCAATGATAATCTAATCTTTTGAATTAAAAGTAGCATTTTGTATTAAAATCTAATTCATTTTTGTAATTAGTTTCCAAATAAATAACATACATATTAACGCGTATAGTAATAAAAAATTAAATTTGAGTCATAAATTGAATACATTTTCTTAAGTTAAATTGTTTTATAATTCCATTGCTTTAATTAATGATATATTGAGTAGGAGTAATGAGCAATGGCGATTGAATCAATAGAAATAATTAAAAATAACTCAAATGAGATAATTTGACATTATAATTAATAATTTAGGAGAGATCGGGGCTGGTTGTTGTGCGGGGTTAATTGTTAAAATGCTTATAATTCAAACAGAATATCGCAGAAAAATCTCTTTTTTTTACTGTAGATTGCTAATATAACATTAATTTGTTGTGTAAAATGATTTGCATCACAAGCATTGCATATTATATTTATAGCGATTTTTAAGAAAATAAAGTTAGTGAGTAAATTATTCTTATCATCTATTTTGTTGTTTTTGACATTGTTAATCACAATATCCCTATATTCATAGAAAATGATATGTCTTAGAAGATCTTTGCTACAATCAATTAATCATTGCTACAATTAATTAATCATATCCTGATAAAGTTTGTGAATACAATCCTCCTCTTTTATTAAAAATGGCTAGAGTAGATTGTAAAAATAAAACCAGATTAGGTGATAATTAATTTTAATATCTTTAAAGAACACATTTTTAGAGAATGTACCCACAAATATACATTTCATATAGATATATATGTATGTTTTTCCATTTTTCATATAGAACTATGATATAAAAAAATAAATTATGTATTTCATGATTAAAATAACTATTTTATTTGTATTAATACCATAATTACTATTATTTTTCAAAATGTAGAACTGATATTAAAATAAAAATTGTATTTTTTATATGTATTGTTCATAACAAATATGCTTCTGCCAATTCTAGAAATGACAATTTCGTATGACAATCAATCCAAAACATGGAATTAATTGTCACATTTTCACAGCTTCATTTAAAATTAAATAATTTATTTTAACGATATAACGAATTCACGAGTAATATTTTTTAATACCTAAAGGATGTAGATACATTATGGCGGATATAATATTTCAAAATCAGGCATCCATTTTTTTTCTAAAAATCACTAATCAAAAACTATGACAATCGATCTCCCTTACATAATTAATTAGACAATCCTACAAAATTATTTTCATATCTATATCTAATTTTTAGATACTTTTTTAACTTTTTAGATATTTTAGCAAAATTTCTTTCTGTGTGATAAAATATAATAGGCAGGTTACTTTCGGGGACATTAGTCAGAATTCAAGATTTTATGATTCAAATTTATCTTATTGATCAAATGAAAGATCGATGATATCAATTAGCGTAATTAATGTTATCTACTCTCCTCTCGTGTCTCGTTAGATTAGATAGACGACGTAATCAAATCGATCGATTTGCGGAACGTAACTCGTGTAACAAAACGTGCAAATGGTGACATGTGTTCAAGGACGTGACATAAGAGTATTTCTCCGCTGTCATTGTCGTCATCAGTGTAATTTCGACAGTGCCGTAGCGGTATGTAAACATAGCATGAAAAATGTATAAGTATTTCTCGGGGAATAAAACGCTCCGCACTTCACTTACGCGTTTTTTTTTAATTTTTCCTCTTTTATTTAAAAAAATTCTAATGTCCATTTTTATTCCCTTGTAAAGTAAAAAGAGAATTTTCCTTCTTGAATATCTGTAAATATATCAAATTGAATTAGTTATCAAAATATACAGAGTATCCCGAAATTCGCGACTCAAAATATTATAGCAAGACTTAATTCTCGATAAATTAAATAAAAAAGTTATTCGTAAATTTTTATTGTAGATTTTTTTTTAGATAATAAGAGTTTAAATATGACCAGTTACAGACTACGTTTAGATCATGGATGGACGGATCATCTAAATGTGATTTGCTATTTAAATCCTTATTATCTAAAAAATTATCATTTAAAATACAATAAAAATTTACAAATAACTTTTTTACTTAGCTTATTGAAAATCTTTACTATTCTAACTACTAATCTGTACTATTATATATTTCGAGAATTTTGGACACCCTGTATATTGGCCTATAGGACAAAAAATCGAATGTATAAAATTCACAAGGACATAAATTATCGTTATCCTTTTTTTCAATGTCTTAACGACGGCACATAATTTAATGACGGTACATAGTTTAACGGACACGTCGCCGTAACATAATGTTATTTGGATCAGAGAAGAAAATACTTTCCTTCACCGGAAAATATACCTATTCGCAAGCGTGCTGAATTCGATCGAAAGATATTATGTAAAGCGGTGCGTAGTGTATGAGTAAATTTATTACCATAATAACAGTCATGTGTACAACGGAGAATAAATAAAATGAAATAGGAAATCATATATATTTACGAGAGACGACTGTGGCATGTAAGTATCTGGGATTCCATCGTGCAAACGGCTTTCTTTATGCGAAACGAAAATCGATAATCGCGAAACAATCAGCGGTTCGTGCGGTAGAATGGCGATCGGTTTTTCGAAACGGGTTGCTGTCATAAATTACACGTCACACAGCTGAATCATTTCACGATTACATTCTCCCGATACCCAGATGTCTTCTCCCCTTAGGCCTTAATAAATAAAATTCGTCGATGCGAAGATTTATCGGCTTTGGCGATGATATATGCCGACGACAAAGGCAGTGTGTGTAAAAAGGTCTAAGACGATTTTTCAGAATTTGCCCCTTCGACTTAAGGGAGCTGCTGCGTTTCAAATGTCGTCATGATCCATTAGCCGAGAGATAATATTGTGCAAACATGTTGCGGCCACACGGATGCAAAAGAGCAATCGTCGCTAATCGAGATACAATGGGGCATTAACCCTTTATTACTCGTGTGAGTTGTCCAGGACACCTCCTGCTTTATAAATTTGCTGAACGTATAAATGCTATTTATACACATTATTATATTTAATGCAAATTTTCAAAATTAAAAAAAATTTTTGCATTTATCTTTATCTAAAATATATATAGGATATTATCAATCTTTATTTATTTGAAAATCATTAAAGAGAGCAATGAAAATTGAAACATATACACATTATATTTAGCGCAAATTATTGCACAATTTAGAAAAAAATTGCATTTATCTTTATACAAAGAATGTATAGAATATCAATCTTTATTTGATTGGAAATTATTAAAGAGAACAATAAAAGTTGATATATAATATTGAAAGAGAGAGAGAGAGAGAGTCAGAAATATTCTAGCAATTACGTTAAAAAAAACCACATGAGTAATATAGAATTAAACAAATAAGCAGTGACTGCTAATCATGCATGTGCTCATCTGCAGAAATAAGCGAATTAATCTTTGCTTCGAAAGAATTCTCGTAAAAATCTGTATCTATTCAAAATAATTTTAACTATTCTCTCGAAGTATTTATTATATATAGAAAACTACAAAAATTATCATTAAATCACAGTTTAGATTTGTATTCACAAAAAAATAATTATACGGAATAAGTACTATAAAATATATATATTTGTATATTTAATTACAATTCCAAAAAAAAATGATCAAAAACGAAGAAAATAATGTGTTCTTGTAACACTTTTAATTTCTGATAAATTGCGAACAACATTTAAAATTAAGGCTGCGGCTTTAAGAACTTACAACTAAGAGATCTTACAATAAATTAAGCAAGAATGGAGAATAAATTATCTCGATTCAGATGTGTAACAAAATGATTCACACGAAAGATCAAACATGCATATGAAATCCGCGTACACTTTCAATGATACGAGGATGAGATATTAATCTTTTGTTATAAGAGAAAAATATCATTGTAACGTAATAATAAAGAGAAAAAGCTATAAAACGGAGACAAAAATCTTCAGAAGAAATGCGATCTAATTATAGTTTCTTTCTTCGCTTCTCCGATATCTTTTCACCGACGTTATTATGCTCTGCATTATTGTACGCGAAGGAATTAATTAATCAGATGAAGATGACGTTTATAAAGAATGTTTCAGACATATTGGCTCATCCTTCATAATTCCACGATGAACTTAGGATCGACTTTTTCTCAGGAAAAATTTGACGGAAAAATTTAATTACAGCAAACGCTTAAAACTTGAGAAGCTGTAAGAGCTTCTAACAATTAAATAATAATTTTTTCGATAAGCTAAATTATCGGATGAGAAGTGTCCATCTTAAGTAGCGTTGTTCGCCTCAAGAGGCAATCAACTTTTTATGTCGTTATATTGTACTTTTACTGGCGCAATTTATATTATGGGACAAGAAAGACACGTCTTTATCTTGTCGTCTGCCATCTCCGTCTCAAGTATATCTATTTTTATTACACTTTTATTTATATCGATACAAGAAAGGAGGAAAATATGAATGAGGCAAGTTACCGATTAACAAGAATACTTTCTTTCTCATTTCTCACTTCAAGTAGCAGCGGCAGGCTGAAATAAAATTCATCGGAAATTAAATTACCATACCGTCTCACGTCTGTTGGGATTATGTTATTTTTTTTTTCGCCAGATATCTCGGTAAAATTCATCAGTAAAAAGTTTGTAAACTCATGCGTATCTAAAGGAAAAAGAAAAACGAGTGTTTCTACCTTATTATCGTTATCAAGGTATTATTAAAAAACAGAAGCTATGGGAGAAAGAATATTAAAAAAGAATATAAATTCAGAAAGAATATTAATTTAGAAAGCGAATATCAAGTTCGACGGATGATAATGACTTAACAGATAGGTATTGAAAGAGAGAAAGAGAGAGGATGAGAGGGAAATAAAAAGAGAGGCAGAGTTCTTCACAAAGCTTGAGTGAATTTGTAAAGTTACGAGACTGTACGGCGGCTGCAATAGCCATTGGAATTTTTAAGCAAACTTCCGCCACTGATGTCACTGTACAAATTCCAGAGGGAAATAAGTCGCACGTCTGATCCAGGTTTTTATTTCACGTTGATCAGTTAAATTAATATAAAGTAAATAAAATAAATTACAATCTCACTATCTTTTTCTGTCTCTCTTCTTTTTTTAACAAAGTCTGTAAAATAATCTTTTATTTATTTAAAATTGACTGGTATTAATTATGACAAATGACGGAAGTTTAATTATTAATTATTAATTATTAGAAATCAATTGTGTCGGCTGATAGTTATAGCTATCTCATTATATGTTAAAATTCTGTATCGGAAAGAGATGAATAAATCTACATGATAATCGAGATCGATCCATTATTGTCCTTTAAGTTTTGATATTTAAAGTATATTGATACATTTAGTGCATTTAGAATAATAATTTATCATTTAGAATATATTAATTTATTAATAGTTTAATCATTAAAAGTTTTAATAGATTATATTTAATTTCATTAATATTTTTCTGTTTATAATTCTTCAGTTATTATAATACTTGAATAAATAGATACATTTTATTTTAAAAAGATGTTAAACGTGATATTTCAATTTCAGTTTGATATTTTGACATACTTTTTCACTTTACAAATATCAATTATTAACAAGAAAGATACGAAATAATGGCACTGTCCAGAAATTCGCATCCAATTACATCTTAAAATAAACATCGTAAAATTAATTATCTTGTCAAGTTAATTATTTAAGGACTTACTGTTCTAAGAATTTTATTGACAGATCAGATTCGGCTTAAGAATCACTCAATAAAATGGTTGGATTATTATATTTAACAAGTACATTCAATCATAATCAATTTTATTTGGATATGTGCGAGTGCAGTTTGCTACTGACTTGAAATTTGTTATTGTTGATCGTAATCCTCCTTTGAGAAAAGAAAATTTCCTTTCTTCTATTCCATAACTCCACCCCTTACTTTCGATTTATACACCTCTTTCGGATGTAATAACACTACGCTGAAAGAAAATATTGGCTGCTGCAGCAATTTAGATGATAAAGTATGGTCTAACATTTTTAATTAGCTGCAGTCAATTTTTGATTGCGTTAGTTTATAAAAATCGTACATTATTGATATTGCGGATAGACTAACAGCCAATTAAAAATGCTATGCCAGATTCAGCTAATTTTTTCTTTCTGTGTATTAATAAAAGCAATACATCATGTTCTTATTTTAATAAAATTTCGTTTCATTAATAAATTATTTTTATGTATAAATCAGCAAAATTATTTTTAATTAAAATAATGCTGTTGATATATCAGCATATGTTCATATATTATATATAATATCATTTTTTAAGTATAAGTATGCATTTAATATGTGTGTTAAAAGAGAATAAATAATTGGTAATTAAAGTTGTGCATAATGATAAATCAAATTATAATTTTGCTTAAAATTATTCTTATAATTGATAATTGACTTTTCTGTTATAAATGTTTTTTGTTATAAATAAAATCCATGTTTAAAGATATCAATATTCGGTTTGCAGCAAGACTGATTCAAGCAACATCAAACTAATAATAATGCTTAGCTGCACGACACAGACAAAATTTTGGGACAGAATTTAGCATGGGTCGTTGTGGTTGGGTGTCAATTAGCATTCAGTGAGGAACGTCGTCCTTTGTTGTGTATACCAAGAGAACTGGTCCGGGCGTTTCATGGGAAGCCGGGTTCGTGCCAACTAGGTGGATGGCGTAGAAATGGCTGTCGGAGAAATGCTGGTGTAGATGTAGACACATTTGAACAAGCACACGGGAACGAAGAAGAGATCATGTAAACGGATACATATCTGTGGTAAAACACAAGGAGGGTCAGGCGGGCTAACCTTCATTATATTTATTACTGGGACCGCAAATGTGCGTAATGGCTCTATCATTATTAAAGACGATCATTGTAAACTTTTTTTTCATATTTTACCCTAAGAATTGGGTGCAAAAATATCTTCCGGTAAGGAAAAACAGCGAAAAAAATAAGGACAATGAAATATAACCCTTCTGATATTACTTTAAAAATTTTCACGTGTGGGCGAGATATTTTGCAAAGCTCAGTCGAGAGCTATTGTTTTTCATAGAATGTATATTTCGACGTATAAAAGGGGAGAGGGAATAGATCTGATAAAATACCGGCGTTATTTGAAACTTTACACGAAAGAGATGTGATAAAAATACGAAGTACAGCAGCCTCGTTAATGGTCGCGAGCGTTAGTTTCACTAGATCCTAACTAACTTGCAATGCGCGACGATAACAGTACAATCCACAGGCAAACGATGTATAGAATTAGAAAACAGGGTATAAATAAATCGATATATGTATATATATATCCATAAAGAGAAGATAGAGAGAGATACTCGGGTTACCATTGTAGGTTTCTACTCTGCAAGCCGTCGCGCATATAAATCAGCATAAATTGCAATATGGGGATTCCGTAGTCGCTGCATGCATCGTCTGCGTTTCGTACATACGTTTAGCAACAGCACAGGTGCGATACTCATGCGGGATGCTGGCCGTGTGCAACCAGCAGCAACAGTAGCCGGAAGAACAGTTTCGTCGACTCGCCATAACGACGAGACAATTTGCTCGATTTTCTTCGATATGTGTAAATATCCCTAAATTCTTGCTCGCCATAGTCACATTAATTACTGAGCGCGGATAAAATCAACCCTCGATCCGTCCACATTGGATTATTAAATAATTAAATAATATCAATGTATTTAAATAATTAAATAATATTAATCAATGAGAAACTATGAGAGAGAGAGAGAGAGAGAGAGAAAGAGATTCAATTTTTTGATAATTAATTTAAAAATATTTCATTTATATTAAAAATATTTATAAAAATATTTCATTTATATTTATCTGCTTTATATTTATTATTTATACACAAAGATTATATAGTATAAAGACAAATCTGTATTACAATCGGACGGGGTATAAGTTCTTGTACAAAAATTAATGAAAAATAAAAAATTTATGTTCGTACATAATAATATGTAACTCAATAATACAACTTAAGAAAAATTTGGCAAATTAATACATAAATATTTCTGTAAACTTAACTTCATTTGTAAAATTATCTTTTGCAAATTATTTAATTATTATAAAAAGAATAATTTTGTTCATAAGTTGTGATTTTACATATGTACGAGTATATAAATTAAAGATGCATCGATTATCCATAAAATATCTGGTATCTACCATTACTTGATATTTTTTAAAATATTTGGTCGGATAACCGGATATCATTAATATAATATCCAGCAATATGTATGTGTGTATATATATATATATATATATATATATATATATATATATATATATATATATATATATATATGTATATATCCAGCTAAAATTTTATATTGAAAATTTTCGTCATTGATGCAGAATTCTATTTATTTCAGCTTCTTGCACAGTTCATTTTTTCTCTTTTTCATGTTGAGAAAATAAAGAATTATTATCCCTATTTTTCCCTTGCTTTTCTTTTTTTTAAAATATTGAAGAATTTGTACCGGATATCCAGGAAAATATCCGACTGGATAATTATCTTACCGATTATCATATATCCAAGTGTCAAATTTTTTTCAAAATATCCAATATTCAGTATTCGATAATTTTACTATTCAGTATATCTCTGATGTAAATATATGTATTGGTATATCCCAAAATCCACTATATCAATATTGTAATTTTACGTGTAATTTTTTATATGTGTATATGCGTAATAGATTACATTTCCGAAAAGTTTTCAAGTTATACATATCAAATATGCACAATTTTATCTCTATGTATTTTTAGCAAATAACCTGGGAAATATAAGCAAACATAAACATTTGCAAAGTATGTTCACCACGAACGTGCCGTTTAAAACGAAATGCTTCCTCGGAATAATTTCACTTGCTCATACGTATGTCAAAGATGCATACTATAATTTCACACAGGTTTTGAATATCATCTGGGAGATGTGAAGTATATCGATGGATAATGTTAACATCCGATGTGTGCGGAGTTGTCGCGAAAATATTTTTCCTGGGCAAATCTATGAGGTGGTAGGCGGCGATAGTTTGCGTTTTCAATGTCGCGGCTGAATCAGTCTTTACGGACTTTCGTTTAACTTGGCGGCTTTAGTACGGCTTTGCTACCACATTGTAAGATACTTTCATCCATCGGCGCGTTTTCTCAATGGCGAAACTGCATCACGGACTTTTCATATCTTGGATTTCTGTCGGCGGTAGATCCAGAATCATTCCGGAGATCTCCTGCCTGCGGATATCCGGCCGCCCGTATATCTCCCGTCCAGTCTATCCAATATCGCAATTCCGATAAAAATCTTGGCGGACCAATCGCGCATCAGAAGTTTTTCCTATATGATATTCTCTATTCGACGAAAATAATAAGCAATGCAGTTAAAAAATTTAAGGAGAATATAATTTAGAAAATCCTGAAACAACTTCTCTCTTCTTCCTTCCTTCCATCCTTTTTTTAGTTACTTTATTTAAACACTTATATTTTGCGCAAAAAATCTCAATAGTGTACATTCTTATGGCTACAGCAGCTTAAAATGCGATAGAAAAAAATCTATAACTATACAATGTTGTATCATTAAACAAAAAAATGACAAAAATTGATACAAAATATTTATATGTACATATCGATTGTAGTTTCATAATAACGTTACGTTTTTCAATTTTGAACGTGTAGTGCTGAATAGTATCCTCAAATATTCCACCTACTTTAAGAAGCGTGTTTTATGTTCGCGCTGAAAGAAAATCTCGGATTTTATAACATTTGAAAAATTCCGCATTTATAATATCGAAGAGACCATCATCGGTGTGACCGTATATCACTCGATAACATAAGCATGCAATAACAAACGAACCGACTGGAACGTTGTAAATATTTCAACGCGCGTTCGAAAGCCCATGCTCTTGAATCACGCTTGCGGTATCGAGCTGTCGCAATGATGTATCTCGGAAGCGGAGACACATTTTCGTTTATCACGATATCGATCGCGCACGCGGCGACGAATTTGTAATCGGTCCGTACGTTCCCGGCTCATCGTGATTCGCATCGACGGGGTAAAACCACAAGCCGTGCGCACGCCCGTGAAAAAAAAAGCCGACAAAAAAATACGACAGTGAAAGAGATTATCGGCGCGCCGATAAATTCGACAATTTTATGGACCGCTTATTGATATCGTCGTTTATACTGTGGTAAAAGTAAAGCGCACGTCCGTTGCACGCGTGCGGATAAAAATCATCGGCGACATGCCGAAAGAGGATACCAGCCTGATGGAAATTGCACTATATATGTGTCAGCCGACGGGCAACGTAAATTTACGAGCTTATGTCGCTGGTCGGAAACGAGCTCGTAATTCTTCGGTTCGAGCTGAAGGATGTTGGCATGTCCTCCAGCTTTGCGATCCTCTTGAGAATGTCATTCTGCAAAAAAGCAGCGTCGCAATATTCTCATCGTTGAGACGTGTGACAAAATTATACATTTATTTATGTCAATTTTATTCACGTTCCGTTCAGATTTTGAACGAGAGGATTAAGATCACTTTGAGTTTCATATTCGTATTTTTATCTGACTGTTTTGCCATTTTACCGTAGATTAACGATGATAGCATGTATGAAAACGAGAATAATGGCGCAGTGAAAATGGAGCACAGCCATGAGAGGAAAAAAATTCCTATGAAAGAAGAATACTCTAGTTTGTGTTTTCGTAACTGATTTTGTTGTTTGTTATACTCCTCTAATTGGTCCAGACTGTGATAATTAACAAGGATGTACTCGAGCTGATAATATTTATAACTGAGTAGAGCAATATTTATAACTGCACATATATTAAACACATATATTAACTTGTAAATAATATTTGATACCGAGATATGTTGACATAATAACAATATTAAAAAAAAATTTAAATTAAATGATTATTAAGATATTTTTTATTACTTACTAAACATTCATTTTTTTACTATTAATAAATAATCTTTTGGAACATTACGAGATATCAATGTGTTACAAAAATATGTATCTATTGATTATCAGTGCTTGATACAAGGAAAAAAGAAGTAATTTAATATTAAATTTTATATGTTTCAAATTAATTTTATATGTTTCAAATAAAAGTTTTTAATAAAATCTATAGTAACTGCAAAGTTTTTATTATAAAGTAAGTAATAATTGCAATACAGTTTTTGTTATTAAAAAAATTAGTTATTTTGTCAAAGCTAAACAGTTATTCAAAATTATTTTTCGCTATTTATAATTCGCTATTCAAAATTACTGTCTTTCTCTCTCTGTCTCTCTCTCTCTCTCTCTCTCTCTCTCTCTCTCTCTGTCTTAATTATGACTACTTTTTCTTTAAACAGAAAGAAAACGATTTTGCTAAAGCATCTACAAATTAAGTATTACCGCTACAAATCTGAAAATATATAATAATTTTCATCAATAATTATGTAAGAAACTCAAGCATGATGAGCAATTGTAAAAAATTTTAACATTCTAACAACCAGCTTAAGCGTTTTCTACATTTTTCACAATTTTAATAAATCAACAAAATTATTTTAAGATTTGTATTTAAAGCAGAAAGAATGATTTTTCTGGAGTATTTAAAAAATTAATTAAGTAAAATTAATTTTTTAATACTTCAGAAAAATCATTCTTTCTGCGTAATGTAATTTAATGTTAATTCGTGCGACAAATAGCGACATATTTTTTGTAAAAATATTTTAAAGAAACCGGAAAAATGAAAACCTGTTTGAAGTATTTGAAGTATCGAGAGTGAACAAGTACGATGATGAACAAGCGCGCGGTCGAGTTATTTATTTCGCCGTTGGTTGCGCGTGCATGCAGCTTGAAGATGAAATCCGATTTTCCATGGACGTGCCCGCATTGTGCAGCTTTGCGACGTGTATATAACGCCGTTGTCTCATATCCCCGCATCCATCCCGTCGCACTTGCGCACGGCGTGATCTCATGATGCAGGCACAAGTAACATGAGTATGGTAACAATGAGTGCCCTCCTAATATCGCTTTAATTTTATATATTATATATATTGTTGGATAATTGAATTCTTTATAAATACAATCATAGTTATTATACTCTTACGTTATCTCTTTTTTTTCTTCAAAATTTTTTCTTTTCAAAATTTCCTCCACGATATTACATTTTCGTCGCTCGTAGAATAAGATACACACAGGACGCTTTCTATTTTCTCGATATTTTAGCGTATTTGCTTTATCGTGTAATCTTCGCGTTCCAACCGGAAAACACACGCAACTAATAGCTGCAGTATGTTACTTGTAAAACAGGATTGCTACGTAGAACGTGTTTTATGAAATAAAATATAATGATAACAGAGATAGATATTTAAACGTTATTTAATGTAATTTTGCATTAATTGAATTGAGAAGGAAAAAGAATCAATTAGAAATTGATAATTGGATAAAACTCTTCTACCTTTGCAGACGGATTGTCAGATAAATTAAATAACGTTCGTATAATAAAATATACTATGTACGATATGTTCAATGACTTTAGCGTGATAATTAATTAATATTTTTATACAAAAGCATTACTAATTAATAGCATTCAATGAAGAAGAATGGTCGAATTTAAATTACGAATTGCAAAATGTGTGTATATTACGTGTATATTACGTTCTTTAGTAGTTCTTTATATTCTAAACGTCGATTTTTTATCCTGAGCAGGATTATGAATATCGAAGTATGATAAATGATATTAATAATTTTCAAAAAAGTGCAGCCGATTAATGCCATTTTTCCAATAATTCACATTATTAGGTTTTATGTACTATAAAGCAACAAAGCACGTGAAATGGCCAGTAATTACAATGGAACGATCGAATACGCAATGCTGGTACGCATTGAATAAAATTGTTATTAATGTATTTTATTTATTAAGTACTAATAATATTGATGATTAACGATGAAATGATTGAATTTATTGTATAATGGGAAAATCAATTCGTGTGTGTCATAACACGTCGCGCGATCTGCAGACGCTTTAATTATCGTCAATTGCATATATTTGTTTACATTGCCACAACGAGTAAAATATATTTCCTAAATTTAACGCGCCATTGCGTCCTCGTGATAATCCACATTGCGGTTCAATTTATCGTCCGGGAATCGCTGTTTAAACGGTACATTTCAAGTTGTAAAGTTATTACTTTTTGATGAGCTTATAATAATCGTCAATATTGTTATCGTCATTACGCTATCATATTATTCCCTTACTTCAAAAGCAATACAATTTAACAAATGTTTTCGAGTTGTTATTCCCTTACATATCCCAAAAATATAACACTTTAACAATTTAATACTAAAAGATAATAATTAATTACTCTTTAAATATTTACAAATACTTGTTCAATGCTTTCAATATTCCACATAAGTAATTAATTATTGTTTTTTAGTAATAAATTAGTCATTATTTCTGTAAAAGCTGATGAATGAATTAGGTAAAGACTTATTATATCAATTATCAAAAATAAACTAATTTAACTTCTCTCTTTCACAGTGTGTTTATCCGCCAAATGTTATCGTTTTCTCTTAAGGTTTTCAAAGAAATTATACTTTCTACAAGAATAACAAATTTTGTATTGCGTCGTTTTTGTAAATAAAAATGAAAATTTTCTACAGAGGACATTTAGAATTATGACAGGTTTGGTCAAAGTTTAAAAAAGTTTTTTACTTTAGTCATTTTAGTTGATCAAGGTAAGTACTATTGATTAGAGTTGTCACTTTTAATTATTTCGGATTTATTATAATTTAGTAAAATATCACAACAGAGTAGATTTTTAAGGATTATAAAACAAAAATGACAAAAATGACATATGATATGTATGTGAATAATATGAATAATATGTATATGAATAATATTTTTAAGAGTATATTCTTTTGCCGATATTATTTTATTAGTCAATAATTTTTTGTTAAGTTGAAAAATAGTTTTCTTCCTTTTCTTTGTAAAACTTAATGTACTTAATATACTTTTAATTGTTATTTTTTAAGTAAGAGAAAACGATAATATTTTCTCTTTAATATTTATTATTATCTCGAACTATTTTCATGTTATTTTGAATACATTATCCATTGTATATTGCAACTGAATTATTATATTAATGGCAACATTAAGAATAACACACGTATATGTAATACAAACGTACTCTCTACGATATTACACGGCCGTACAAAGTTACTGTCGGACTATATATCCAAAACTGTGTGTATGCGGAACGTGTTCCGTCTAGAATGTTGGCATTCGCGATTTCCAGTTAGTATATATGCGATTCCTCGATGTAACTACGAGCCGGAAAGCGGAGACATGCATTCCGGAAGGAATTCCGATACGACGGCGAGACACACGCGCGGCGCGATATTTCTGTAACGCCACAAGTTCTCCGCGGTAATTGTATCGCAAATTCGAGGAGGCTCGCTCGATGATCGGCCCAATATCATGGGACAATCCTATAACAAGGCCGGGTATGCTGTTAACTGTCCAAGTTGTCAAAGGAGAAGGTCGGCCGATCTGCCCGGAGGCGGCCTCGTGGGGACGAACTTTCCATGGCTTCGTCGACTATTGTTTCCAACACGTGCACGATCGTCGACGTCCCGAGCCACACCGAAGTTGAATAACGTTGGCGACTTCCGCGTCGACTACGCGAGATTGAAATTCTCGGCGAATGTTCGAAGAGGAACGCCGCTTCTCTCACCTAAGATATTTCCAAAGCCGCGACAACGATCTCCGCCATGAAACAGGAACACGCTTCAGCAAGTACGATGTCTCTCTACGTGTTTTTCTTTATCCGAAAATTGCACGAGAAAACTTGCGCAAGGAATATATGTCTAAGGCATACTGCGTAAAACAAGATAATATTTTTACTAAATTATCTCGATTTGAAAAATAAAAGAAATTCCATTTTTATGTAGACTGTATAAACTAAATTTTAGATAATTAAACTTTTAAGAAATTTTTTAATGTATAAGAAATTAAGTTTTATAATTTAATAAGAAATTTTTTTTAAATTTGTAATTATGCAAGATATACATGCTAAAAGTTTGGAAACACTTTTAAAAAATTTTTCAAAATTACTTATTAAAATATCCATAATAATGTGTTTTTACAACAATTCTTTAGATATAATAATGGTTATTACTACAGAATTATTGTTATTACTAAATAATTGTTATTACTAAAGAATTATTGTTGAAAAACGGATTTTTATGGATATTTGAATAATGGCGAATTCGATTGGAAGCACTCTAGTGCGCACTGATGCATATTAAAGCTGTTGTACACTGATTTGAATATAAAAGTGAAAAGCAAATATTTTTAATTATAAAATACATATTTTACCTAATACAACAAAATGTATTGAGTATTTCAGGATTTAATCGATTTCTATGTTTATGTATAAATATATCTTTATTATAAATATATCTTTATTTTGTTTATGACGGCTTTAACCAATGCATACTGAATGCGTCCAACCGAATTCGCTATAAGTTACAATAATTCTAAAAAAATATCAATTAAAAAAATATTTCCAAACTTTCGACCTGGAATGTATTTGTGCTAAAAGAAACTATAACATTTTATAATTGACGATACTTTTACGATGTTTAATTTAACATTTCAAAATATACATATAAACATATTTTTAACTGTAAAGGTATTTTATATTTGTATTTATTATTCATAACTACAATTGTTCATTTTGATGATAAATAATTTCAAAATTGTTTTACAAAATTAAATTAAATTGAGTTAATTAGATATATATCAAAATGTGTTAATTAATGATGGTACATTTACGTGAGTTAATTTTAATTAATTAACGTCCAGTGCAAGTTATTAGTAAGAATTTGCTAATAGAGGTGACCAGACTGTATGCGAATAATTTATGTTCCCCCTCTCCTCCTCCCCCCCCCCTCTCTCTCTCTGCATAATATGTAGAATGGGCGGATGTAACTATGTAAGGGTTTCGTGCCGTGTAATATACCTCGCCGCTTAAGAACATTAGGCTCCAACTACATTAAGAAACATATACGTTGGTAAATGCAGTAATGTCAATTAAAACCAGCTTATCATAAAACAAAATTTAGGTCGAGAATTATACAGTGACTAAGTTTAAGGAGAAACATTTATTTAGAAGAGGCAAATGCTTATTTTTACGAATAGTTTTTGCGAGAACTATTAACTTTATTTAACAGAACTTTGACAAATATCTTACACATATATAATATTATGTGAGTATTACATACATAAATTTTCAATTAAAAATATTAACAAATAGCGCTGGCATAACTATTAGCATCAATAGCGATTTATGATAACCATTGTAGTTTTTATACAATTTATCTGAAATAAAGAAAACTCTACAAAAAATACATTAATAAATCTAATCTTTATCGAAGGAATTTTTTCTTAATTATAGTTTTTCTTTTTACAATAAAAAAAATACGAATAACTCTGAGAAAAAATTGTACCTTTTAAATTCAGAAATCCATTATTTTTACAAAATTTTTACAAAAATATCTAAAATTGAATATGACAATTAAATTTAATATATTTTTCAAGATTTTGTTAAGTTTTTATTTCAGATAAACTGTATGAAAGCTATAATTACTGTAAATCATTATGGTTGCTACTTATGGCTGCTACTTTTAATAACTTCAAAGATTTGAAACTTCGAAAGAATTCAAACCTTCGAAGTTTAAAGTGCTTTGGAGTTTCAAAGTTTTCAAATCTTCGAAGTTGTCAAAAATAATAGTCCTAATCATTATTGCTATTAGTACCACTAATTGTGTCGGCGATATTTATTAATATTTTTAATTAAAAATTTCATGTAACATTCTAATGCACGTATAAAATATTGATTAAAATCTTGTTTGAGTTGTTAAAGTTAATAGTTTACAAAAAGAAAATAGGCATCTTTTTAATTCTTCTAAATGCCTTAAATGCAATAAATATTTAAAAACAACAAATTTATAAAAAAAAAAAATATATTAATCATATAAATCATAGAGACGTACATAAAATGAAGCTTCGCTACATGTTCGCTAAATGTTCGTCGTTAGACCAGCAGCAATCGATGTTTTTATGCTCGACCGTAATCGTCCGTAAAATGAAGAGAAAAGGCCGAGTAACGATTGACGAAGGGGGTAGGACGGAAGCTGCGAGCGATGGAGAATTACTGGAGATTCTGGCGGAATGCCAAACGGGCAAAATGTAATGAGAGAGAAATCGCTAGTTTTGCGGCTTGCCGTTAAATCTGTCTCGGTGTCCACTAATGAAAATATTCGCATATTTGTACGGTTCGTAATCCCTTATGATCTCGCTTTCCGAACATTCCGTCAATATGCGCTAATTTTAATGAGCATCTTAAGTGAAGCCTCTCTCATCTACAAGGCAGGTGGAGCGGGAGCTTGAAACCGATCGGAGAACATTCCGCCGTTGTTGGATATTTCGTGAGCAGTAATCCCAACTTCCTAAACTCGATTACATCTCACTCCCTGCAAAATCTACGCCAAGCTTCGAACGCTACGAGCGAAATGCCCGAGTCTGTTACATTCGCAAAATTAATTGCACAATTGGCACCGAAGATGGTGTAAATTCATGTTGACGTCTGAAAAGAAAAGAAACGTGATACTGAATTGCGTAAGACATGCAAGAGTGTTTCGTCTCATTAGAAAATGAGTTTAACGCTTAAAGAATCATTTAGTTTATTATATTCTCGCATCTTGTCGGAGAGAGACAATGTCTTATGCGTGCATTGTGCAGATTGATTACGTTCATGATAACCAAATCTGCAACGAGACTGTGATGTGCTATTATTATTCTACAACACACAATTGTTTTGATTCCGAATCAGTAAATGAGTTAATATCATCGATATAGATAGATGCTTTCCATTTACTGATATAAATTGACATAGATATCATTTTATCTTTCTTGATATTCAGAAAGTAACAAAGATAGAATTTGTGTCAAATTGTCATAAAATGGAAAATACCCATTATTGGACGATACATAGAATTTATCTTGACGTAAAAAAAGAAAGAAAATGTGGGTAGAAGCAACTCATGTAGATCAAAAGCTATGAGGCATTTAATTAATTTTACTTACGTATGAGTTAAGAGAGAGAGAGAGAGAGGAGGGGGAGGGGGAGAGAGAGAGATTCAGATTATTATTTTTACATAAAAAACATGTAAGAACCATATTTATATTATATAAAATTCCGTTTGTATGCAGCTTTATTATTTATAATAAAGTTATAATAAAGTTACTGATAAAGTTACTAATAAAGTTACTATTCGAAAGAATACGTTACCATTTCCTTTCTTCTTAAACAAAATTTAATCAATAGGACAATAATAGAAACAGAATTCCATATATTTACTTATTTCGTTCCTGTTCCGTCGAGATGAAAGATAAAAAAAAGGAGGATGTTAAAAAGGAATGGATTTCTGCCCAAAAAGATATAAGTGAAAGGAATAGTATTTTTTGTAGATTTTGATCTCTTGAATAAAATTATTAAAAAGTTCGGGTTGGGGAACATTTAAAAAATTAAGCATGAATCATGTATCTTATCCATGTTATATTCTTACTTCATTTTCAAGATGTTCCATATCCACTCTGAATTTTTTATTAATATTAATATATTCTGAAGATCAAAATCTATAAAAAAACATTATTGCTTTTACTTATATCTTTTTGAGTAGAAATCGATCTATTTTTAACATTTCTTCTTTATTGCTCTGTTTGTAATATTATATGTGATTATCTCCACTAGCTTGAATAATAAGATTCCTCAATATCTGGGATGAAAATATTTCTCCGGAATAACAAAATTTCATGAAGCGAAATCGAGTTGGTGAAAGTTGCCCGTTCCTCATAAATTCCAGGACTATCGTGGAATTGCAAGGTTTCTCCGCGGTGAAGGAATACAGGTAATTATGTGGATTACATGACTACATCATTTTTAATACACAAACTCGGACGTAATACAATTAAATTACGAAACAAATCGGGGAAAACCAACTAATAACCTGATATGTTAAAACTTTTAAATTTATTTGATATAAGTTCAAAACAATCAGTGAAATATACTCGCTCGTTATAACTCACTGATAGGTATTACATAAATTGTTGATGTTTCAGTCTACACTCCAAAAATTCCATATTCGAATGGAAGTTCGCTATCTTATAAAGAAGTTGCAGTTGGTTGCAATTTAGTTGTATACATGATCGTTTTTTATCTGATGGCTAATATTAACACACTTTTATATAACTAGACTGCTCTTTGATTATTTTCATGTTATAGAAATAAATAAAAGTAATTCCAAGCTGTCTTTGTTTGATCCATCTGCTCACATACATATATGTATATAAATCACATAATATATAGTCACGCGATACGTAATACGTAATCAGATCATAGTATATACAAACATTTGTATAAATGGACCAAAACAAGGATAGCTTGGAATTACTTTTATCTATTTCTATCAATACAAAATAATAAAAGTAAGCAGTTTGTTATAGAAGTCAATATCAATGAAAATGATCTCAAATAGAAACTAACTGCAAAAACAAATAACAAATAATTTGACTTATGATGAGATATAATGCAATGACCATATTCTGCTGCAGTTTTGGGTAAATAACTTTCAAACGAATAAATGGATCCTAATAAATTTTAGCACGAATATTTATTAGAATTTAATTGTATGTATAAAAAATTTGATTTAATTCGCAATGCTTATATTACTCTCTAAATCTGAATCAGTGAATAGTCACTAATTACCCAGTGACATACTTAACATTGATAATCAATAAAGTTCAACCAAAAAAGGAAGAACATTTGAGCATTATATAACTAAAATACTCACATTTGTACGTTAATTTCAATCTTCCAATACCGTATTCATTGAATTTAAACACTAAAACATTAGTTTTAGTTAGATCACATAATAAAGATTAGGTTAAGGTCCTCATATTTAATTCATTGATTATCGGTAGCATATTTAGCACTGATATCAATGATCATCCACTGATTCAGAGTTAGAGAGTAAGTAATAATATAAAATATTGATAAGGTACGATTTAAGCGACCAATTGCAAAAGAATTGCAATTCGGCAATTCTCCCCTATTTACCGTTTATTAATCACGCGGAACTGTTTAATAAAAATAAATCTCTGCGCTTACCTCCGCAGATGCGCGACAGGATAGTTAGCAAAAATGGAAGGTACACACAATTACCAGCAACCCTTTTCCCCTGGTACCGTTCTTGTTCCCCTGCATATTTGCCCCGAGCCATTTATTCGTGACTTAAAATCGCATTATCCGCGCCTCAACGCACCTAGGAAGACCGATCGAGACAATCGAGAATACAGTGGAGTTAATTCGTAGCACAAAGTTTTCCCACCTACTCATCGCCGCCCCGTTCGCTCGTTAAATTGTTCGTCGATTAATTGCATTACCGACGACAGCCGGTGCCGTTAAGTGCGATTTGCTTGAGCAAAGCAGCCTCACTACTGCGAGGCTGTCAGCTTCTCCGCTTGTTCTTCTACCTATTCTGTTCCGGAATCCACCCCATCATTCGCCCAACTCCCATCCGCGCCCATCCCGTCTCTTCCTTCCGTTCACCATTTTCCTCCATGCTTCCCATTTCACCCTTCACCGTCCATTCCGTCTAATACCCCCCCGTTAAAAGCACAGATACAAAAGTGGACGAAGCTTTGCACGGGAAATGTATTTAAGCAGCGTTTTCACATTCGCTGACTGTCATCCGACTGTCGCCGCCTCCACCCATTCAGCGCAACAACGAAAATATCCTCCTGGTGTTATTTCACGGTGCGACTACTTTCTATGTGGGTCATTCGACAGCTTTCAACCGACGACGCAGAGACTTCACATTCGATCTGGATTACTTCGCCCTTCGCGAAAATGATGGGCACATTTTTTGAGCAAAAAGTCACGCGATAATGGATTCGCGTACACATCGAACATCTGTGCAAATTTCTATATGCTATCACGCAGTGGTCCGATTCACTGAGATTAGAATAATGAAGTTTTGAATAGAACAATATAATTTTTAAATAATAAACTCAAGTATTGTAAGAAAGTTTTTGTTAGTCACATATCAGCAAAATAAATGATTATATATTCTAAATATTTCTCTCAATGCACAGGTCGCTATTCGTAAAATGTAGATTTTAATATAATACTACGTTTATGTTTGGGATCTATGATACGTTTTGCGAATTATGTAGAAGCAGCTTAATAAATTTGTTGATTTAAAGAGAATAACGACGTCGTCGCTAAAAACCAACATAGAGTTTTTTTTGTTTGTTGTTGAACAAACATAATATCATATATAAATGTACTTGTTACACAGAAAATAGCACACTCCTTTGGGAGAAGAGAATATCACTGGAAACCGGGTTACGATCATGAGCCGTACAGGAATAAATCAGGAATGCTGAAATGAAATTCTCCGCTTCGGGACTCGATAACCGGTGATTTTACAATGCGCCATGCCGAAGGTGGATTCGACCGCGAAAAAACGGTGGGTAATATCGAAACGTCATCTCGGAATTCACGGCGAAGTCAGAGATTTGCCCGATCTATCGAAAAGTTTTCCCAAAACGTCAAGAAAGTTGTCCCAGTGGAACGGTAACGCTTTCCATTCCCGCTCTCGTTTCTCTTTCGCGGGGATTCAGCCGCGAAAATTTCGGTTCGCGGTTACGGTTCGGTAAACAAATAAATCAGCAACTTTCTGGTTACACCGTTGCACGCTGATTTCGCAGTTTCTTCCTTCGCCTTTATCGCAGCATTCGCTTGGAATTAAATGACGGAAGGCTGATTGATTGAAGGCTTGATTTATTTTAATCTAATTTATTAATTTAATCTAAAATTCAGAAAAAAGTGTTTAAGAAAAGGAACATCCTATTCAATTTTTTTTTCGTAAATCTGCGTTTAAAAACGCAACTCAACGCACTGATAGACAAACGCAACTCATTTGTGATAGGCATATTTATCACTGTGATGATATTTTTTTATTAATTCTAGAACGTTATCAATAGAGTTTATGTACAAGTGAGACAGGCGAGATTATTAAACGCTAAGTTCTGTCTTCAGTAGTTATCAGAAAATCCAATCTGTCATAACTAAAAGCTAGGACAAGCGAGAACAATTTTTAAAAAATTCAGTCCGTCATATATCAATTTGAGCTCCCTGGTGATCAATGTAACAGAAAGCGTGATAAATGATTTCAATTTTTAAGCAACTTTGTATTATTGTATTTTAATGGATAACTCTATGAAGAGATATTGAACTATATACTCCATATCATGATGTAAGGATACATGATGTGATGTACACATGATGTGTTCATGTTCCATATAACTTCAAAATTTGATAATGTACGTATTCTTTCTTTTTTTTTAAGTTAATAATTAGATTATTTGTATTTATATAAAGGTTTAGATTATAAATATTTTCTCATTAATAAATATTTTCTCATTAAAAATATAAAATATGAAATTTTATATTAATCAAATGGCTCATTTTCTTGTAGATTTACCTATTACTAACAATATATTTAATATCAATAGTGTTAAAAATCAGAACAATTTTTTAAACAAAAATTGAAAAAACAGAATTTTGAGGTAAAATAAAATTTTATATATTTTTTTTAAAAAAAGTTTATCTCAATGAAATCTAATATAAATAATTATATTTTATTTTAAAGTTAATTTCATAAATTCTTTAAAAATATATAATATGAAATTATAATATTTATTATAATAAAACTTATGTAAATTTATGCAAATCTGAGAAATGTTTCTAAATTCAAAAAAATAATTCGAGATATGAAAACAAAAATGATTGTTAGATGGAGGAGAGTGTAAATAAAAAATTGGAGATTTCTTCAAAAAAATGAAAAAAACTGAGAAGCGTGAAAAGCGTTTTAACGTAATGAGATCGTGTAATAGAGAAGAAATACAAGCTGTAGATATCAATAAAGAAAAAAGTAAAAGAAAGAGATTTACATCATTGTAGTTCTTAAAGCCATTTAATGAAATTGACTGACCGTAAGATATACCTTTTCTACTGCGCCCCTCTAAATGTTGCATATCAAATTTGCGCACGAGATTTCACGAAAATAGCGCGGATAATAAAACGCAACATTTACAAGAAGCGTATAAACCGTCCAATGACAATAACGCTTTCATTTAACGAGAGTGCTTTACATTCTGGCGGAACGCTAAAGAAAATTACGGAAGAAAGAGGAGTCTCGGCACATAGCGCGGGCGTAAGTAGAGGATTCTACCACGGAATCCGGAATGTGCCGTGGTCGGAAAATAAAATCGACAGTAAAAGAAGACGACGATGACGATCAAATAGAAAAATATGTTCTGAAGGAAAACTGATGCTCAAGATGAAGAGACCGGCAGAGAAAGATCAGACAGAGTGGCGGGAGAAAAGAAGATCGGATAACATACGACTTCGTGTCGGCATAACAATGTAGAATTGGGTTCGATCTTTACAGTCTCACCAGAATTAGGTATCATTCCGTAAAAGCAGACGGAAAAATAGGGAATAAACAAAAGTGCGGCATTACGAATCAAGTTCGCTAAGATGCGTATTTTCGTCTAAATTTTTAAGGGCTATAACTAGAGATAGTTAAGTAAGAGATTAGTCACCGTCCACTATATTTAGGATAGTACTTATTAATTATTAAAGATTCTCTAATCAGACTCTGGACATGAGTTGTATTTTGTATGCAAGATCTTTAGATGATTTTTATCAAAATCACGCAAGAGAGAAGGACATTTATTATTTCTTTTCCTTTCTCTGTCTGTTTTTCTTCTTTCTCTCTCTCTCTCTCTTTCTCCTTCCCCCTTTCTCTCTTATACGAGTTGTTAAAATATAGTAGACTAATCAAAAAGTGGCCGTTTTATTTTTCGACTTTAATTAAATATACTAGGACAATGCAGCAATGAATCATTTGGATCAGAAGCAAAAATTTTAGACGGCTATAATTTGTACAACTGGTAGTATGAAATTCTAAATTGTAAGTAAAAAAATTTAAATCTTCCTTTTTCAATCGCCGTAAGGCCGAGGTTTATTGCATTCTGTACGTCAAATATTTAGGATGCTTTAGAATTTATTAGTTGTAGTAAGTGTAGTAGTAGTTAAAAGTTAAGATAGATAATGCGCAAGACAGAGACTATGTTCCAATATATATTGCTAACAATACTAAAATCTGTACTATATATAACGTAAACTATGGATTTGTATTACAGAGCCAAAATGAGAAATTCATGCATTCTCTATTCTATCTTTTCTCTATTCTACCTCTATTCTATCTATATTTATCTTAAGCACCATTCTAAATATGGTAAATTAATCAAAATTTGTCTAAATAATAGCCAATCTTTTATTTAATTATCTCTAAGTCTCGAAACATAATAATAAATCTGTAGCCTTAAGAAATGGATTAATCAATTATTCTTTTCATATTAGACTGTTTAATCAATTTCTTAAGGCTTAAGCCTTATTATACTACCTATTGTATTTTGAGACTAACTATAACGATATTTTAGTGAGAAAGACAGATAAGGATAAGCTAGATATTCCTGCATTATCCTCGCGCGAATTTTAGCACATAAAATTGTACAACCAGTATAGTCTTCTTCGTTGCACGCGATGAGAAATCTACTTCTCCGACCATAATATCCACTCTTCCGACGCTGCTGACCAGCGGCGAAAGGATGAAAGGGCAGGAAGCTGGGCAGGTCTTCAGGCAGGCAGAATCAGGACATCCGCGCGGTGGATAATCCGCTGGATTTATTCCGGCATTACTTTCTCACTAAGCT
>Ga0157364_1000349_pt1 | contig 29128 bp, 25 predicted proteins | sample AttsexASBM2_FD_111476 | JGI IMG/M metagenome (GOLD analysis project Ga0157364, IMG submission 111476) | Fungus gardens microbial communities from leaf cutter ant in Ribeirão Preto, State of São Paulo, Brazil - Atta sexdens ASBM2 | ecosystem: Host-associated > Fungi > Mycelium > Unclassified ... | reverse complement strand
GAAGGACCTGAAGTAGAAATGTTAGAAAAAATAAAAAAAGCTAGGAGTAAGGACAAAGATGTAGTTAGGGTGGTAGGGGAGATGAAGAAGGCAAAGGTAAAGGAGTTATGAGGGAATGAGTGGCAGATAGAAGGAGATTTGGTGTTAAAGAAAGGAAAGGTGTATATGCTGAAAGATGAGGAGTTGAGGGCAGAGATAATCTGGTGGCAGAGTTTAGGTAAGCAAATAGTATAGAGTTTGACAGTAGTATTTGATGCTGGGGCTAGGTATTCTTACAATAGTATTTACTTCTACTGTATGCTCAATAGGTTTCTCTTTGTTAAAGAAACCATCCATGTTTTTCATATATATTAGTTTTTCAATTTTTTTCAACTTGAACCTCTACTTTCTTGTAAACTCTGAACTCATGACTAATTCTATTATCCCATTGTCTAACAATGCTTTCACAGTCACCTCTTTCTAAGTATCAATTCTTTCAAGTCCAATCTTTACTGTCACTTCTCTCAGCATGTTCTTATTGTCTAGGTTGTAGCAAAATTTATTTTTCATTACTCTAGAGAGCATTGCAAACCTATTGTAATTACTAGAGCTTAATTGAGGACTATCAGGTTCTCTCTCTTATTTAAATTATTCCTAGTGTTTATATTATTCTCATATTCCAATCTTCTTTCTTTTATAATTTATATTCATAGCATATGTCTAGATACAAACTTTGCCTGCTGGTTTAGATATACTATGACTGCATTAATTCTCTCTATTCTTTCTATTAGAGTAGGCCCTGCTAGTATCTGCTATTGGATTTCCTGCTTTCTAGGCCAAACCTAGGGCTGAGGTAATTGTTGTCCTTGTGCTCTACTAGTATTTGCTAGTGTATTCAATCTTGAAGCTGGAGCTTCTCTTCCTTTTAGCCTTTTCTCTTCTCTCTTGTTCTTTCTCTAATATTTTTCTAGGTTTACTACTCTCTTATACCACTGTTCAATACTCCTGGAAGGCTTTTTTGCCTTCATAAGTTCTAATTATTCCATTCATTTCTTGCTTGAACTCTTCTAACAATGGTCTTCCTTCATAACCACTACCTCTTGTTGCTCTTCTGAATTCTCAAAAAAACTCCTCCATTGTCTTATTTCCTTGCTCAATTCTCTTCAAATCTGCTATTTTTATCATTTTGCTATCTCCTCTACCAAATTCTTTCTTCAAATCTATCAAAAATTCTTCTATTGTCATATATTCTAACATTCCTACCTCTAAATTTTCTAGTATGTTCTCCTTTCATATATTTGCTAATTCTCCCTACATATGTGATAGTACCCACTGAATCTGTTTCTCTACTGCTACCTTTCTCATTTTCATCCTTATAAACAACTTGCACACTATCAAAAATCCTAAAACCTTTTTTGTAGCTCTATTGAATGTTTTTGGCTCTACTACTTCTAAATTAGACCCAGTATTAGATTGAGGGACTACTACTGCTGCTTCTTCTTCTCCCAGACTAGCTTAAACAATCAGCATCTATAAAGTAGCTATTTGCTTTTGATACTATCTGATAAGTTGATTGTGTTGACCCATATTCTAAGAAGGGGATGAATTAATAGGTAGTGGGATAGAAGTGATAATGTGTATAAAGATAGGGTGGAGCTAATACTAGCTTCTTTCTCTAACTTGTACTCTGAACTCAACTTAATCTTAGTAAGTGTTAGTAGGTCTTCTTTAAGTTTTATCTCATACTGTCTACTAACTATCTTGACTACTAACTACTGCCCTGATTAAATTGTAAACAATTTTGACCTAAGAAGGTTGTTCTACTATAGTTCATAGGACTCAGAGTTTGCTTCTTATGACTCAATGATTAGCTGCACCATAGTTGGTCTCAGTCAGTGTCTCATGTAGTAGGCATTGTTTTCTCATTTTTACCTTATATAATCTGATGTCACTTTATGCATGTACATTATATATTTATCTCATAGTCAATAGGTATATATAGTTGTAGATATAGTCCTATATTCTTATGCTTTACCAATTGACTTATTCCTATCCTCTTACTCAAGTCTTTGCCTAAGTTGCAACCTGAGCCAAGTCTAAAGTTATAACAATACTACAGCACAGAACTTCTATACAAAAGATACAATTAATTTACATAACATTATATACTTAAACAATGAGTATGTTTAGGAAGAGGTCTGTGCCTAGTCCCAACTATCTACAACAACCTTCTGATAGCTACTACCAATCTCTTAGACCTAGGGTTTGGTCTTGTCTTCTTGACTTTGGACAGTATTGTTCTTAGTCAAGAATGAATAGAGAGTAAGTGAAAGGGGCCTAGTGTTAAGCAGTTTCAGAAAGGAAATCAAGTTCTAATGTTACAAACTTAAAATCTTAGAGTGGATTAAAAAAAAATCTTGTACTAGAGTTAATACAAGAAAATTTAATGAAGTTCCAAATACAAAATGTCTACCTTGCATACTAGTTTGTGCTATACTAATCTTAGCCTATTTTAAAGATCATATATACTACATATCATTAACATGTGAACTAACATTATTATTTTGAAATTTTCTATATTTTTCTATATGATATATGATTATGTAACCATGACTTGTGACAGTGTTTGTGTGATACTATGTTATATCATGTAATATCATACTAACCTTCTAACTCCAAGTTTGAAAATAGAAATAAATAGAATAGAAAATAAAAATGAGAAAATAAAAATAAAATAAAGTCTACTATTTTTGATTCTAACAATATAAGCTACAGCTGTAATAGCAAACTCCTACCAGAAATCTGTTCAACATGCTTCAAGTTACATTGATTATATCTTTTTAAGCAAGATATAGTTTAATTATTTAGTATAAACATTTTGTTGGTATATATAGAGTACTAGTCTTATAAATAACCTCTTGCTCTTTTAGAAAAGATTGCAATTTCAATATCACATACTCCAGTGTGTAATCCTTTTATAGAATAGATGTCAGAGTTGAAGATAGTAGATTTTATTTATTTTGATTTCATTTCTCATTTTAATTTTCATTTCTATTTATTTTCTTATCTTTGAACTTAAGATTAGAGATTAGCATAACATTACATGTGACAGTTGTGATAATTACACATCAAGTTACATGATTATATAACATATAGAAAAATGTAAAAGATTTTGGAAAAATAATGTTATACTATATATCAATAGTGTTAGAGAAACTGGGTGGTGTTGTGGCAACCACTAGACATAAAGTCCAATAATCACACAAGTCAGTAAAACTCTTAGTAGGCTATTGATATGGAGATCACAAGAGAACTCAACAAGAAGTTCCTGCTGTGTTGCTACTCTATTTATATAATTTACATGTGGTCTGTGCTACTTAATAATTACCCTACCCTAAAGTCCATGCATCATTCATGAGTATACCATGTGTATACTATGAGGTAGACATGCTGTTGACATTATTTATCTAGTCTGTTATAGTCTATTCTAGGCCTATGACCTCACATCATGTGATATGTCATGTGACCACAGTCATGTGCCTCTTCATTGTTAATAAAAAGAAAAAGAAAATCAAAAGAAAAGAAATATAAAATTAAGAAAAATAGATAAAAGAAAAGGAAAAATGTTAGTGTCCAAGCGCACTATAACAGGTGGGAGAGTAAAGCACTTCAAATTTCCAGAAAATTCTAAGTCTATTATTTGAGAAATTATTGAACTACACACTTACCTCTAGAAAATCTTAAGAGAATAGAATAGAGATTTCTGAAGATAACAACTATTCTATATATAATAATAGATTTATTCTAATATGTCAGAATTCTAATTATATAAGTAAGGAATGATGATACTTAAGTAATTAGGAATAGTTTAGAATGAAGAAACCAAAATAGAAGAAAGTCAAAGTGCTTAGCAAGTACTTCTAAAGCATGAAAAAGCAGATAAGTAAAATTGAAAAGTAGGAAAGAGGAGGAGATATCAAGATATGAGAGTGGGTAGTGCAGAATTGTTAGACCAATCTATATTTTATAACATATTTGAATGGTTGAGAGTATTGGACACTTGAAGGGGTCTAGTGTTATAAGACGAGTGTGTGGACAGACTTTAGGTAGGGTTAGGGTTAGGACAGTAGTAATTATTAGTCTACAATGGATATAGGGTTAGGAGATAGGCACGTGACCTGGAAGTCATGTGGAATAGTCTAGAGCGGTCTGGAAGGACTTAGGGTCTAGAAAGATCAGGAAGAGTCTAGAGATGGAGTTAGGGTTAGGAGATGACGTCAAGGGACATGGGTTCCTTATGGTGTACACATGGTGTGCACATGTACAGCGGAGATTAAGAGTATGACATCAGGGCACATGTAGGAAGCATGGTAGCCTTAAGATAGACGCATGGTGGATGAGTAATGGACATGAGGTAGAGGCATGAACTTTAGGGTCGGTTAGATATTGTTGTAGCATGGACCACTTGTAAGTTATATAAATAGAGGAGCAATGCAGCGAGGGCTCCTTGTCGAGTTCTCTTATAATCCCCCATTCGTTACTTGATAGCCCACTGGAGAGCTTTGCTTGTTGTGAGATCATTTGTCCTTGAGTGACGAGTGGTTGCTACAATATCTAGAGTATGGGAAATCAGATAAGCAAATAAGTACAGATGTGGAAAAGAATCATAAAACATGGATTAGCTAAAAAATATAAAAGAGAAAGATCTTGGAAGAGCCAGTCTCCTTACAAATAGCATGTAATATGCATAGTCTTTAAAGTATGCTAAAACTTGTGTAGCATAGACTATTAGTCTAGTATATATAAGATAGAGATATTATACTAGGAACTTTATTGAGTTCTTCTAATACAGGGTTCTTTATTTAACTTCACTCTATAAGTTTTTAATCATAACAATAGAAAGTAGTATTTGACTATATCTCAAAATTTGACTTAATTGCTTTTGTAGCTTTAGACTTTTTAAGTAATATTGTAATAGGAGAAATAGTTGTTAAGAAATGTAATTACCCACTTGTACTTTGAATAAGACAAGATAAGGAGCTTAAGGAGATTCAAGTGAACCAATTTTAGATGCTTATTAGAATAAATAGAGTTTTCAAGAAAAAAAAACTATATTAGTGCATCTTTCTAAGAGTATAATCATAGCAAATATATTTCTATGTTAAGAAATGGATTTTCTTCATATCTTCAATATTGTTAAGAATATAACACATGAATTTGTCAGATATATGTCTAAAACAATGATACAATGATATAATCTCAAGACCTTAAAGTAAATCAAAAAAAGAACTTTGTATTAGGGTTAACACAAGAGAACTTAATGGAGTTTCAAGTATAGAATTGTCTATCTTATATATGCTAGACTACTGGTCCATGCTATACTATTATTAGCCTATTCTAAAGGACCATGTATTATTTTTAAGGTCAACATATGTAAAACATACTATATAATATTATCTTGTTTTAGAACCTTTTATAGTGTTTTATTGTGTGTGATAGTGTGTGATATTCATGCTAATCCCTAATCTTAAGTTCAAAATAAAATAAATGAAAACAAAAATGAAAATAAAATGAAAATAAAATAAAAAAAGAAAAGAAAAGAAAATCTATTGTTTACAACTCTAACATACAAGGTCTCAAAGTCTAGATGTTTTGTAATGAGATTTATGGTATTAGAGATATTATACTCAAGAATATGAATCTTCATAATCTGGATATTGCCCTAAAGGTTAGGAGTAGCCAATAAGATAGCATCATCAGACTTAGTAAAACTACTTTTATCATTCTTTACTTTCAATTTAGATAAAGAATTTGTCTAGTAGAAAGAAGACATGTTTGTATACTAAGTATCAGAGCTGTGAACAATAAACTTGGTTTTATTTTCTTTCTCTTTTATTTTTATTTTTTATTTTTTCATTTATTTTATTTTTGGTTTTATTATTCTTTTCTTTATTTTAGACTTGGACAAAGAGTATAATGTGACATTATACATGATAGTTACACAAGTCACAAGGTGGTCACATATGTCACATATCACATGATCACATGACATAGAGAAAGTCATAGAAAATTCTAAAGCAGATAATACTATATAATATAGCAATAGCATATTAGCCTTATAAAGAGTATATGGACTTTGTTATAAGATGAGTGTGTGGACAGACTTTGGCTAGGGTTAGGGTTAGCTGGACATAGATAAGTAATTAATTATTAGTCTACAATGGAGGAAGAGCATGTGATCTGGAAGTCATGTGATAGAAGCTGGAATAATCTAGAGCGGTCTGGAAGGACTTAAGGTCTAGAAGGATCGAGAGGAGTCTAGATAGTAGTTAGGGTTAGGAGTAACATCAAGGGACAATGGTTCCTCATGATGTACACATAGTGCACACATGTACGATGGAGATTAAGAGTATAATGTCAGAGCACATGTATACAGCATGGTAGCCTTATAGTAGATGAGTAATAGGACATGAGGACGATGCATGGACATTAGGGCAGGTAGATATTGTTGTAGCACGGACTACATGTAATTTATATAAATAGAGAAGTAATGCAGCGAGGGCTCCTTGTCAAGTTCTTTTGTAATCACCACTACTAGATAGCTAGATAAGAGCTTTGCTGAAGTAAGCATACTACAGGGTCATTACAGCTAGTGGTTGCTACAACAGACTTGAGAGTAGGTAAGTTATAATATATGCACAGACTACAGTTTATAGTATATAAGGTAGATTAGTTTATACTTAGAACTCTATTAAATTCTCTTGTATTACTTAATATAAGAGTTGTTTTTTGTTCTATTACTTAAACTTAAGTTATAATATATAATATCTTTTCATATTGATTCATAGCAATAGGTGAGCCAGGTAAAATATCAAGAGTATAGTATCAGAGCAGAACTTACTTTGAGTAAATATTTGTGATTAGTTATATAAAAAGAGGTTAGATTAAGTATAGAAACTTGTTTGAGAATAAATATGATATTTAAAAGATTGGACAATATATCTGGATTGTAGATCAAGCTTAAAGGCTTATCTACAGATAGGCAATATGATATCAGATGATAATCTTGATTTTAACTTATATATTGTGTTTACTGTCTGTTGTGTGGTTGTAATTTTAGATTATGAAATATTAGGGAAAAGTAAGATATTAGAAAAATCTCAGCTAGATCTTTGTCAAATCTTAGTCAGAAGAGTGAGAGATAATGTCAGAGTTGTGAACTTTTTTAAAAAACATTAACAATTTATTATATAGAATGTGATGATAGACCATGGTAATTACATAATATAATTACATAATTAAAGACAAAAATAAAAGAAAAATAAAATAAATAGATAAAAATAAAATAAAAGGAAAAAAGAAAGTGACAGAAAGAAAAAGATTAGAAAGCTTTAATTAATACTTTTCTAAAAGCAAAAAGCTTCATAATTGAATTCTAAAAATATAAGAATATTCTTGTGAGATTTTCTCTTAGGAATTCAAGACTTTTTATATTGCACATAATAAAATGTGTCTTCTTGTCTCAATAGGATAATCTTCACATATACATATAAAAGGTTCTTTAGGGGAGAATCTAAGTTTATAATTCATGATTAATCTTGTAATACATGTATATATTAAATTTGACAGGCTAAAATACTTTAGCCAAGCACTATCTTTGGAATATGTTAAATAAATAGGTTGATGATTATCATTGTTTAATTCAAGAAAATTTCTTTTCTTGTATTTGGAGGCTTGGAAATATATTTGCCATTTATTGATAATAATATCACATTTTTCCTTCCTACTCAACTCCCATGATATTTTGCTTGGTAGAACAGGACCAACTCTTAGATATTTATCCACTAATAAATATGAAGACTACTTGATACTATCAGAACAATTCCAAAAAGTGATTGGATCATTAGAGTTTCTGTTGAAAAAGTACCTAAGATCATTTACAACTCTGACATCATGGGTTGTTTACGAAGAGATATCACTTATAGATAATGTTGCCTGATGATTTTGTTGAGATGAAAATAACACTGCCTTTCTCTATATTTTTTTTAACTTCTTGAGATGCTAATATAAAGATGTTCTTTTGAAGTACCAAAGCTGAAATCTATATAATGTAATAAAAAGAATGTATGTTCTGTAGAGAAGTTGTTTGTGAATTGGAGATAAACTCTTGCTTAAATTGTCTGACATTTTTATGCTCTCAATCATCGAAAGAGCCTTATTGGCATAGTAGTGTATATGTTGGTGAAAGGTAAGTTTTTTGTTAATAAAGAAACCTAGATATTACCAGATATCTTTAAGATAAAAAACAGTACCTCCTAAAGGTTAAAGATCTAAGAAAGAAATATAAAGATTTTTTGTTGACCTTGAAAAATAAAAGACCTCTAATTTGTCATGTTCAATGATTAAACTGAATGTTAAATAATGAGGAAATAATGTTATTGCTACAAAAAATATTTGTGTTTAATTTCTCATAACTTTTTTCTCAAGAGATAAAAATACTATTGTCAACAAAAGAAAGAATTGAAGTTTGAATAGCAAACAAAAGAGTTTTTGATTTTATTTCAAAAATGTGAAAGATGAGTGTAATGTAAAGAGTAGAAAGAATTGGTAAAAGGGCAGACACTTGATTCACATCTATATTAGCTTTAAAAAATAGAGAAACAAATTAGTTCTATATATATTGAGTATGTCTGTTTATTAAATAATCAGAAAAGAAAAGAGAAATTCAAGAGTCAAAGCTAGCTTTGCTCAGAATCTTTGGAAAAATTTGTGTTATGACCTTAAGCTTGGCTCAGATTGCAACTAAAGCAAAGACTTGAGTAGGAGTAAAGAATATGATCAATTGGTAAAGTGTAAGGATACAGAAATATATCTATACTATATATATTTATAGACCATGAGAAAACCATATGTCTATAACAATACAATATATGAGGGTAACAGGAAAAGTCAATAAGAAAACAATATCTACTACATGAGATACTAACTGATGCAACCTATAGCATAGCTGATTATTGCATTATACCCTAGACCCTACAAGATATAATGAAACTATACAATATCCATAAGGAGATGATTGTGACAAGTTGATAGTTTAGCAAAGAGAAAAAATAAGCAATATCAAAAGTTAGAGTGCTCATATAGAAACTTTTTGTTTATCCCATACATATGAGATGAGTTAGATAAATACTTGTATCTATAGTTGATCATTGTCAAATACCACCTATTTGACTTAAATGAATAAAGATAGGTTAGAATGTTTTTGAATTGTTATAAGAATTTGCTATATTAACAATATTATCAAGATATTTGTTATAATTGACCAATACTTTAAGATAACTCCAAGAGATTTGACCTGGGCTTAGAGTAGATGAACCATAGCATTTGTTAATTGATTTGAAAAATTTAGCTTTGGAAAATGAAGACTATTTAGCCTGTTGATGTGATGGAATTTTGTCTAAAAGTTGAAGATTTATTGGTTTGTTTTGAGCAGTATTATAAGATTGATGAAAAGCTTGCTATAATTTGTCCAATTTGTTACAAGGACATCTATTAAATTTGATTGTTTCAGTAGCTAATAACTTACACTTCTTAACACAGTTCATTAGATCTCATAGTCTTTTGTTAGTTGATGCAAATTCTTGAATTTTGTTGTTAAAGAACAATTATTTAGCTGTTTTGACTATTTTCTTATATTTGATCTAGTCTATTCTTTTTCTGGATGATTCATATGCAACTAAGTCTCTATTACATTTTTTATTCTACCACACCTTAGAATGTTTATACCAAAGTTTTTCTATGATGGAAATGAACTCTTAAGTTACTTCTTCTAGTCTTTTGTGATTGTGAATGTTAGACATTTCCATATAGCTTATTCTATTCCTTAGATTGTTAATAAATTATTCTTCTTCCTCCTTACTATTCTTGACAATAGTTAGTTTTTTCTCTTGAATGAATTTCTCCTCAATGATGATATAGACTGATAAAGGAGTGTGATTAGATAGACCTCATAAGTCTAGCAAAATAAAATGGTTGTTGAATTTCTCCACATTGGCATAGAGAAACATGAGATCCAATACTAAGTTCAAATCTTAAGAGTTGTCTACATAATGTATCAGTACTTGATTAATAGGCAATGAATGTTCTAAATCAAAACTGTCAGCAATAACCCTAAGGGTATCTGCATGTGTGGAGTGGTGTATATACACCAGATTCCAATCATTGTTCCTAATATTATAATTAGTATATTATTTAAATTTACCTCAGTATTCTTAAGATACTTTAAGGCAAACTAATGGTCATCTAAATAGATGTTAATAAGAAAAAATATAATGCCATGATTAAAAAAGAAAAGAAGATTAATACCTTTATATTTGAAAATGTCTCTCCTAAGCACAAACTATAACCTTATCAGTTTGATGTTGATGTAGATGAGAAATTTTGAGTGTTCATTCTCAGTATTCAATGTTCTTACAGATATAGTCTATGATAAATGATTAGAAGTACTTATGATCTCTTTTTCTTCTTCAGACATAAAGCTTGAAATATTTTGAATTATTGACTAATGTTATATGCCAAGTCTATTCATTTAGAAAACATATCCCTATAGTGATATTGTCTTCTCAATATCTCTTATACAAGCCCATCTTCCATGATAGCCACCTTTTTCACAACACATTCATGCAGCAGTGATGTAACTATTTGGGTATTCTATCTTTTATGATGGGGATACTCCTATCTAACTTAGTCTTTTATAGCAGAGCCATACTCCTGTCAGTGTCTCACCACTGAAATCTCCACTTGGGGCAATAGGAGTTATACCATTGAAATCCCAAGCATCTCCTATATTATCTCTTTGTATATAAGACTAGTAGTCACATTGTAATTCACTAGTCTGATAATTGATAAAGATAATTCTTATTGAACTCAATCTCTGGTGTTTAATAGTGACACACCAATTAGTACTCACTTTCATCTCAGACTTCTTTCTTTCATCTGAAGTTCCAACCATGTGGCAGTCAGACAGTGCAGTGTTAGAGTTATGAATATTAGGCTTTATTTTATTTTCATCTTCTATTTTCATTTTCATTTATTTTTGTTTCTCTTTTATTTAGGGTTAGGGTTTAAAGTGACATTATAGTGACAACTGTCACAAACAGTCACATGACACTGTCACAGTCACATAGTCACAATAGAAGGAGATAGAAAGTTCTAGTATGATGATATTATACAGCATGTTTAACATATGTTGATCTTAAAACAAATACATGGTTATTTAGAGTAGGCTAAAGTAGTAGAGCACAGACTATGAGCCAGTAGTATATAAGATAGTCTTGTACAGAGTTCTCTATTGAGTTCTCTTGTATTAAACTCTAAATATAAGATTTTTGTCTTATTGTTCCACTCTAAGGACTCTGAGTTATAATACATAGCACATAAGCTAAAGCCAAGGTTGTTCCACAATTTTGCACATCTCCAAGTTAACTCTGTAGAATTTCATCCTTGGTGTGAATCATACCTAACAACTAAGAAGATTCTTGAATAAAAAGAACATTGAAATTTTTGTTATTTAAAGTGTCAGTAAGGAGTTTGTTCATTGCAAACATTCTATAAAAACTTTTTTAGGATTATATTTTTAATCCACCCACAGTTGAGTGAATTAAGTCAGCTCTAATTTCTTAGAGCTTCTGTGACTTTTTGTTATATCAATTCCTATTGAATCTATACTTTCAAAACAGACAATTTTTGCTATTTGTCTGGTGTTCACCTTTATAATTGATGCACTTAAACAAATGTGTACATGGTTCCTCTTTGTTATTTTTGAGCCTAGAGAAATTCATCTTGAAATTTGCCTTGCAACACTATTCTATTTCTCTATGATACTCTAATTTGTGTAGGCTATTACATTTTTAGTATTTTGATCCATGTATGTGATATATAAATATAAAATAATCCCACATTCAGCAATTTCTACATTGTGAAATACTAGGACTCATATTTGTTTCTCTAATAGTGGTAATGTGGTGTTTTATATTGAAACACTTATTAATGAGTAATTTCACTTTCATACTATTTTAGAAGTTCCAAATGTCAACCCATACTATAACTATGTTGGATTTGAGGGATTCTTTAATAATGTGAGAGCAAGAGGCCAAGATAATATTGTCAAAGAGATAAGAAATTTGGATGACTCTCTCTATGATATCTGTAGTAATGGAAAGGTTAGTATCATCTACAAAGTACAGAATATCTAAAATCTTTAGATATGACTTTGATTGAGGAAGCCTTGAGCTTATAATATTACTTGAGTCAATGTCATTAAGCTCTTTCATGTATTTCTCCACAACATTCAAATTCAAGAGTAAAGCTATCTTATTGGTAGTAATAACAATTTTCTTATTGTTAGAATGGATGAAGTCAGCAGAAATTTCTGATTTAATTTAAAAGCCTGTTGATATTAGTAATATACAGATTTGGTTATACTATAACTCTTTCCACATTACTCATTTTTATTGGAATAAAATCTACAGTTGTAGAATAGTGTTGTAGCAACCACTCGCCGGAACAGCACTTGTGATATGCTGACTTCAGCAAAGCTCTCAGTAGGCTATCTAGTAGTGGGGATTACAAGAGAACTTGACAAGGAGCCCTTATTACATTGCTATCCTATTTATATAAGTTACAAGTGGTCTGTGCTACAACAATGTGTCTACCTCATGTCTACTCCGCAGTGACTATGCAAGACTGTGCATCCTGCCCTAACGTCCATGTGTTCTACATGTAGTAGCAATGTGGTGTACATGCTCCCTGATGTCATTGTCTAGGCTCTTCTAGCCTCGTAGACCCTTCTAGACTGCTCTAGGTCTATGACATCATCTCACATGCCCTTTTCCTGTTGTAGACTAATAATAATACTACTTTCCTATTTCTGTCCTAACCCTAACCCTACCAAAGTCTGTCCACACTTTTGTTCTATAACAAATAGTAACATTTGTCTAATTTCTCTTTTTATACAAATACTTGGAAGATAATGCCAAGAACATCACATGCTCACTTCTTAGGATGACACCCTTCATTAGACAACACAAATTAGAAGATAAGATAGTAGAAAATATTCTTCAAATCTCAAAGTTTAGCTTTACAGCATAGAATTTTTTTCAGCCATTTATAAATTTAGTTAGGACAATTTGACAACAAATAAGAACAACAAATCTTTTAGACAATGTGTTTTAGCATAATTCAACAGAATATCCTCTAAAAATATAACCCTGAAAAAAGAGTCTAAAGATAAATAGGCTAAGATTTCTAAGATTTCTCTGCCTATTCCTCTTAGGCCTAGCAAAAGTATATTAGCTAAATCAAAGTTTTCCAAGAAAAATCAAACATCAGATTTGACCACTTAATCCAACAATTAGATATATATTTAAGCTTCTAAGAGTAACATCAAGAAAATCTTCAAGATTAAAGATGTTTTTTCTAAGCTCTTTCTTGACAAGGTCTTGGAAATTTATAATGTTGTCAGATATGCAAAGCCTGGATGCTAGCTTCTTTATTTAATATTTCTTTTCCATTTTCCTTTTGATTTATTCCACTTTGAACTTAGGATTAGGGCTAGAAGTGACTGTCACAAACTTTATTTAGCTTGTATCTTCACAACTAGTGGACCAATTTTCACAAGCTAAGTTACACTGTAAAGTCCCAAATAAGGGCTATCTACATATATGTGGGATATACAAAAGTGACAACAAGTGACTAAGATATCAGGCCATCAGTAGCTGTAAAAGTTGTGTCTGCTAATATCTCATAAATAGCTGAACATATTTGCACAATCAAACTTGCATTGGAAAGTGCTCATCAAACTGTTTTCAATGATATATGGTATATTACATAGTGATAAGTATTAGTAGAGATACAAGTATATCAATGTAGTGATATAATTAGTTACCTTCTAAAATTAGCCTGATAGCTGCTATGACAGATGACAGCTCCTATTAGGTACAAGTTTTGATTATGTGATGGAAACAGCTTATATATAGACCATTACTCTTTTGTATATATACCTCTGTGTTTAAGAATTAGACTTTAGACTTAACAACATCAATTTACATCATTCTTTATTCTTTATTATCTGTATTAATCTTAATCATCATTGTCATCATTATTGAACTTCTAAATCACTCCTAAACCTCTAAGAGTGCATCTAAGGTTTAGATATTACAAATAAGTGAGTAGTTCATTTCATAATAATTAGTTTGTACTTGAAACTCTATTGAGTTTTCTTGTGTTACTTAATATAAGTATTAGAGTTGAAGATAGTAGACTTTATTTATTTTCATTTCATTTTATATTTTTATTTTATTTTTAGACTTAGAGTCAAGAGTTAATGTGACTGTCACAAGCTGTTATATGATATGACAAGATATTACACATTTGTTACATGTTATAGTCATATAATTACATATTACAGAAGGACAAAGAAGGTTCTGAAATAATAATATATAAAACAAGTCTGTTCTCTATAATGGCCATCCTTTTTGCAATATGTCCCCATAACAATGATGCAACAATCCAGATATCCAATCTTTTATGATGGAAATACTTCTATCTAACTTGGTTTTCCATAGCAAAGTTCTTCCATGTTATGTTTTAAGACTTAGAGTTAAAGTCAAAAGAGTAAACCTTGGATTAGGTTAATTACAAGAGAACTTGATAGAGTTCTTGGTACAATGTATCTACCTTATATACTACACTAGTTGGTTCATGCTACTACTATGTCTAGCCTACTTTAAAGACCATATATAAACCTTAAGGTCAATATGTGTTAAGCACATTGTATAATATTATTGTTTCAGAATCTTCTACTGCCTTTTATTGTGATCACATGACTTTGTGACCATGACAATGACTGTTTTATGACAGCTATGACAGTGACATTATACTAAACCCTATTCCTGAATAAAAGTGAAAAGAAAATGAAACAAAAATAGAAAATAAAATAAAAAATAAAAATAAGAATAAAGTCCATCATTTGTAATTCTGACATTCTACCTTACTCCTATCAGTGTCTCACCACTGAAATTTTTGCTTGGGGTGATACACTGAAATCCTAAGCATCTTCTATATCTTCTACTTGTATATAAGACTAGTAGTTAGTTATACTGTAATCCACTAGTCTAATAATTGATGGAGATAATTTTTATTAAACTCAATCTCTAGTGTTCAATAGCAACACACCAAATCAGCACTCATCTCCCTATCAGACTTTACTTACTTCTCTAAAGTTGTGATTACATAGCAGACAGATAGTACAGTATGTCAAGATTGTAAAAGGTAAACTTGGTTTACTTTAGTTTTCTTTTTCAGTTTTATTTTATTTTCGATTTATTTTCTATTTTTTCTATTTTTAGAACAACTAGGGTTAGGGTTGATTGGTCATGCAGTCACAACTTGATGGCATAGTCGCAAGACAGATCACGAGACTTGGGAGAATTTAATAGAAGGTTCAAGAACAGATGACGTTATACAACATGGACAACACATGTTGACCTTATGTTCTACACATGGTGGTTTAGGGTAGGATGCACAGTAGTTAGCATGGACCATCTGTAGGACTATATAAGGTAGACTAGTTTGTAGAAGAAGTTCTCTATCAAGTTCTCTTGTGTTACTCAATACAAGAGTTGTTCTTTTGTCTAACCCTAAAGATTTAAGTTCATAACATAGTACATAAACTGAAGCCAAGGTTGTTACAAGTTTACATTACTGAGCACAGAGTTTATACACTCTGTGCTCTTCCAAGCCAACTATGTAAACTTCATCTCCTGATATAAATTATGCCTAATATAATGTTATACTACATGTTAATAATATGTAGTATATATGTTCTTTAGGGTAGACTAGGTTTAGTATAAGGTAAACATTTTGTAACTGAAACTTTATTAAGTTCTCTTGTGTTAACCTAATACAAGTATTGTGACAACTACTAACTGAGACAGTCAATAACATACTAAGTAGTTTTACAAATGAGAATCTTATAGGGATTACAAGAGAACTTGACAAGAAGTCTTTGATATATTCTTACAGTATATATACTATTATTACAAGTTCTATCCTAAAGTGCATGTGTCATCCATAAGTTCACCATACCATTATTATAAAACAAACATGCTGCAATTATATTCTTGACATTATTGTTCTAGTTTCTTCTACTATGTTTTAGACCTATGATATTACATTATGTGACCATAGTCATATGTTTCTTCATTATCCAAGAAAATAAAAGAAACAGAAAAGAAAAGAAAAATCAAATCAAAGAAAATAGATAACAAGAAAATAAAATAAAAATAAAATATAAGGGTTTAAGCATACCATAACAACAAGATTCTTCTGTTAACTTAACTTTTAGTTTTCAATCATAACATTAGAACTCAATAACAGGAGAAACTTAGAGGCAGAGATAACAAGACTATGAAAGTGGCAGAATTGAAGAAGTGTTATGATCTAAAGTCCTTAGAGTGGGACAGAAGAACAACTCTTGTATTGAGTGATACAAGAGAACTCAATAAAGATCCTTTTTACAAACTAGTCTACCTTTTATATTACTACCGATGGTCCATGCTCACTACTGTGCACCCTACCCTAAATGACCATGTGTAGAACATAAGGTCAACATGTAGTATCCATGTTGTATGATATCATTTGTTCTAGAATCTTCTACTTTGTTCTCCCAAGTCTCGTGACTAATGTTGTGATTACACTATCAGATTGTGACTGATGTGACAGTGTGGCTGATCACTTCTAATCCTAACCCTAGTTTTTCTAAAAATAGAAAAATAAGAAAATAAAAATAAAATGAAAAATAAATAAAATAGAGAAAAACTAAGTTCACTGTTTGTGAACTTAACAAGAAGATAGAACAAGAAAGTAAGATAATAGAATAGTTTGTACAGAAATTTAGGAGAGTAATGAGAGGAAGTGGTTATGAAGGAAGGCTGTTGATTAAAAAAATTAAGTAGGATATAAATGGAGTAATCTGGTATAGACTCATGAAGTTAGAATATCAACCTAGGAGTATTAAGCAGTGGTATGAGAGAATGTCAAATTTGAATAGATACTAGAGGGAGAGTAGGAGGAAGAAGGAAAGACTAGAGGGAAGAGGAAAGATAGAATCTCAAGCATCAAGGCAAAACATAACAGAAGCACAATAGCAACAGTTGTCACAGCCTCAAGTTTGGTCAAGAAGGGAAGAGATTCTTTAACAGTGGGCACCAGCAGGGTCTACTCCAATAGAGAAAGCTGAGAGAACAAATACAGTTGTGGTGAACCTGTAGTAGTAGACAGGATTTATATCTAGATGAAATATATATGTCATGGATATAGACAGAGAGAAGAATTGTTATAGTTGTGGAGTTTTCAGACATATTAGCAAGAAATTATAAGAATCAGATAATTATAGGATAAAAAAAAAGGTTGAAATATTGGGACAATCAGAACAATAGTAATTTAAATGAGAAAGAGAAAATAATAGTTCTTGATTAGGTTTTAGTAATTATAATAGGTTTGCAATGCTCTTTAAAGCAATAGACAATAAATTCTACTACAATCTAGACAATAAAGACATACTAAGAAAAGTAACAGTAAAAATTGGGCTGGAAAGAGTTGATACTTAGAAAGGAGTGACAGTGGAGGTGTTATTGGATAGTGGTGCAATAGAATTAGTCATGAGTTCAGAGATCATTAGAAAACATGGGTTCAAGTTGAAGAAAATAGGAATATTTATATATATGAAAAATATGGATGGTTTTTTCAACAATGAGGAGCTTATTGGACATTGGAATATTTATTATTAGGGGCATAAGGAGAGAATAGAAATTAATGTGATTAGTGGTCAGAAGTAGAGTGTAATTTTGGAGATATCATAGCTAGCTTGCCACAATCCTAAAATTGACTGGAGGGCAGGAGAAGTGAAGATGACAAGATATCCAGAGAAGTATAATAAGCAGTAAAGACTAAAGTAGAGAAATTTAGGATAGTAAAAACAAAAAGAGGAAGAGAAAAAGAGAAAAAAAGGAAAGAAGTAAGAGAAGTAAGAGCAAAAGAAAGAGAAAGAAAAGAAAAAGAAGAAAAACAAAAACAGAAAAAACAATAGAAGTAAAGAAGATAGCAAAAGAATAGGAGATTTGGGATAATGAGAGGAAGGCCACAAAATCTGAAGAAAAGGTCAAGAAATTGGTTTCTCAAATGTTCCACAAATAAATTCATGTCTTTGGAAAGAAAAAAAGTGAGAAGATACCAACAAAAAAGTTATAGGACTATGCAATAGAGATAAAGAAAGAGGTTGTACTGAAAAAGAGGAAAGTATATCCATTGTCAAGGAAAGAGAGAAGAGAGAAGTATGAGTTCATTGAAGAACAACTAAGAAAATAATATATCAGACTCTTAAAATTGCCTCAAACAGTACTGGTGTTCTTTGTAGGAAAAAAGAATAGTAAGAAGCATATTGTATAGAACTATATATATTTAAATAAATAGACAATTAAATTTATAATGGAGCTATAATTATTAGAGTTGAAAGTAATAGACTTAAAACTTTTTTTATTTTCTTTATTTTTATCTTATTTTTCATTTTTATTTTTAGACTTAGGATTAGAGCTTAGTATGATGTCACAAATTGTCACACAATGTGATATGATGTCACAAATCTGTCACAATTCATGGTTATATAATCATATATTGCACAGAAGAATATAAAAGGTTCCAGAATGTTGGCAACCATTAGTCACTAATAGAGACACAAACAATAAATCTCAAAGGTAAATATCTATGTGGGGATCACAAAAGAACTTGACAAGAAGTCTTTGTTATATTCCTATACTATTTATATACAAGTCTCATAGTCTGTGCTAGTGATAAATAACCCTATCCTAATATTTATGTTTCATCCTTATATTTTCTATAAGGATATCATGTCATATACATATGCTCTAACATCATTCTTCTAGTCCCTTCTCCCAAAGTCTAAGCCTATGACCTCATATCATGTGATATGTCATGTGACCACAGACATGTGCCTTCTCATCATCAAAAATCAAAAGAAAAAAGAAAAGAAATATTAAATCCAGAAAAATAAATAAAAGAAAAAGAAAAATGTTAGTGTTCAAGCACATCATAACAGTACCCCCTTCTTAAGATTCCTACTCTGAAGGAGCTTGCCTCTCCCTCTCTATTTCTTTTCCTTTCCATCTTGCCCAGCTCCTTTCTAATTTCTTCAAATATTCATTTTCAAACTTGTTATCATCCTACCCAAACAAAATTCTCACTGTATACTTCCTTGGTAATTTACTTCTCTTAAACTCCTCTACCTCTGGATTCAATTCTACTTCTATCACCCTCTGTTTTCCTTTTCTCTTTTCTACTTGTTGTACTTCTTCTTCTTTTATCTTCTTTTCAAATTCTTCTACTAAGTCCATTGTATTCTTCAAATTCTCTAATCCCTCCCAAGTATCTTTCTCTGCTGTATAACTCTTCCATCTCACTAAATACTTTGGTTTCCCTCTTCTTTCTCATCTATCCAAAATCTTCTCTACCTCATACTCTTTTTCCCCCTCTATTTCTACTGGAGGAGGTGAAATCTTCTTCTGTCCCTCTACCTGCTCTCAATACTTCACTATTCTTCTCACATTAACCACCAGGTGTATTCTTAATACTGCTGGTAACTCTAACTCTACTGCATTTTCTAATATGATTTTCTTGACTACATAAGGTCCAATATACTTTTCCATTAACTTTTTCATTGCTCTCTTCATCAACTCCATTGGAAAGTCCTTTGTACTAATCAACACTTTATCTCCTACTCTATATTCTTTTGCTTTCTTTCTATTTCTATTTACATATCTCTTCATTTCTTTCTGAGACTTTACCAATGCTGTTTTTGCCTCCTCATATCTATTCTTCATTTCTTTCACAAATTCTTCTGTCTTCACATGCTTCCTCTTTTTTTTAATATCAAAGCTCGTCCTTGGTTCTCTCCCATAATTGACTTTGAATGGTGATGACTTTGTTGTTGTATATAATTTGTTATTGAATGCAAATTCTGCTGTTGCCAACCATTCTGACCAATTATTCTGTCTATGATCAACATACATTCTTAAGTACTGCTCCAGCTCTTGATTTGTCCTCTCTGTCTGTCCATCTATCTGTGGGTGATATGCCATAAATAGCTTTGTTTTTATTCCCAACATTTCATTCAACTTCTTTATCAATCCTGCTGCAAACTAAGGCCCTCTATCCAATATCATACTCTCTGGCAACACATATAACTTTCATACATTATTTCTAAACAACCTTGCCAAACCTTCTGCTGTTATTTTTTCTGTTATTGCCACAAAGTGCAACATTTTTGAAAACCTATTGCATACTACCAAAATTGAATCATAGCCTTTAGACACTGGTAACTTTGTAATAAAATCCACTAATATATGCTACCATAGTCTCTCTGGTACCTCGTTAGGCTTTAATTTTCCTGCTGGTATCTCTGCTCTATTCTTCATTCTCTAGCACTGATCACATCCCTCCACATATTTATTACCTCCTTTGTAACTTTTGGCCACCAATAATTACTAGTAACCAACTCTACCATCTTCCATTATCTTTCATGTCCTGATATTGGCATATTGTGATGAAGCTGAATGATCTCCAATCTTAACTTATCATCTCTTGGAACATATATCTTCTTCTCTTTCAATACTAAATCATCCTTTATCTGCCACTCCTCATTTCTTAATACTTTAACTTCAGCTTTCTTTATTTCTTCTACTGTTTTTATCACTTCATTGTTCTTTGCTTCTGATTTTTTTAATTTTCTCAATTATTTCTTTTTCCACTCCCTCAATCAATAACTGTCCCCTTTCTATCATTCTAATCTCTAGCTATTTCTTTTTCAATATCACCTAATTTTCATTATCTCTTTTTACTCCTTCTGCACAATCTGCTCTCTTACTCAAACTATCTGCTTGTCCTATACTCTTGCCAGCCACATACTTTAAAGCAAAATCAAATCTTGACAAATATAAGGCCCATCTAGCCTGCCTTTGATTTAACTTTTGAACTTTTATGAAGTATTCCAAGTTTTTATGATCCATCCATATTTCAAACTGATCCTTGGCTTCTTCTAAGAAATGTCTCCATACTTCTAAACATCTGATAATAACCAACATCTCTTTATTGTGAATTTCATAGTTCTTTTTGGCCTTGTTCAATGATTTAGAAATATAAGCCACTAGTCTTTACTTCTCATCCTCACACTTCATTGACAATACTCCACCTATAGCAAAGTTTGACACATCTGCCTTTACTCTCATCTTTCTATTCAAGTCTGGTGTTACTAAGACTGGTTCTGTCATAAACCTTTCCTTCAGCTCTTCAAACACCTTCAGCTGCTTTTCTTCCCAATTTCATTTTATCTCTTTTCTTGTCATCTTATACAACAGCTTTGCTATCTTTGCAAAATCCTTAACAAACTGTCTATAATAGTTTGCCAACCCCAAAAACTTTTGCACATCTTTCACACTCTTTGGCACTGGCCAATCTATTACTCCTTGTACTTTCTTTTTTTCTATTCTTACTCCATCTAGCTCTATTATTACTCCTAAGAATCCAACCTCTCTAATCTTTCATATACATTTCTCTGGTTTCACAAACAAATCATTCTCTTCCATTTTCCTCAATACTTCTTCTATAATTTCATCATGTCCTTTCTCTGTCTCTGTTTCTATCATCACATCATCAATAAATACTGCTACCTCTCCTTTTTCTATCATATCTCTGAGCAAGTCATTCATCATTGTCTAGAACATTGCTGGTGAGTTTGTTAACCCAAAGAACATTACTATGGGTTCAAATGATCCCTCTGGCATCAAGAACGCTGCTTTTCACTTATCTTCTTTCTTTATTCTTACATTATTATACTCCCACCATAAATCTATCTATGTAAATATCTTTTTCTTTCCAATAATATTTATTAAATCTGATATCAGTGGCAACAGATAATTATTCTTAATTGTCCAACTGTTCAGGTATCAATAGTCCTATACCATCCTTTTCTTATCATCTTTCTTCAGCACAAAGAACATTAGTAATGTTTGTGGTGACTTCGATGGCCTAATATACCTCTTTCTCAACTATACCTCTTTCTCAACTGATCTTTCACAAACTCCTGAACTTCCTCTCTCTCTACTCTTGACAATAGATATATCTTCTCCTTTTTTAGCACAAAACCTTCTTTAAGATCTATAGCATGATCCCAAGTCTTTCTCATTGGCATTCTCTCTAACTCTTTCTTCTCAAACACCTTCAAATACTTATGAAGCTGTCTTGGAACTATTTCTTCTACCATTCTCAACTCTATTAAATCTTTTTCTTCTATTATTCTTGCTATTGCCATCTCTTTCTCTATTGTTGGTCTTTTAAACTCCTCTCTCTTCTCATTTTCTCATTTTTCCTTTTGTTCTTCTCTTTCTTCTTGCTTCTGCCATCTTTGTTTTGTCTGTCTTTCTATTCTCTATTTCTTTCCACATTCCTCTAGACATCTTGTCATTTGTACTTCTTCTGTTCTCCAATCTATTTCTGGGTTATGGCATGCTAGCCAAGGTATATCCAATATCACTTCCCATTTCTATCCTTCTATCATATCTATTAACATCCTCTCCTTATGTCCCTTAAAGAATATCTCTACCTCCACCATATCCACAATTGGTCCTGCATAATTCAATGTTTCATTTACATTTCTCACATATATTGGCCTTTCTAATTTTATCCTCCTAAATCTATGCTTTCCCACAAACTCTTCACTTATTACCAACCCTGTTGCTCTACTATCCAACAATGTCTCCACTACAATTCCTTCTTCTTCTTCTTTCTACTTCAATCCAATATTCACTGTTACCTCTCTCAATAATTTCTCCCTTTTTTCTCCTCTTTCTTTCTTCTTTTCTATTTCTGTCTTTCATACTTCTATTCTCCTCTTAGCTTTTTTCTCCCTCAAAATCATCTTCCTATCTTTTTCTACTTCACTTTCACTTCCTTCTCCTCTTTGCATTACTCTATTTTTCAAAACCTCAAATCTGTTTGAAGGCATCTATACAGATTCCTCTTTCTCTATATTCCTACAATAACAGGCAATGTGCTCAAAACCTCCACAAACAAAGCACTTCCTTTCTTTCATTGTTCTCTGCCTATTTTCTTTTCTTCTTCTTTTTCACATCTCTTGTCATCTCTATTTCTTCTTTGCTCTTCTCTCATTTTTTACTCTCATCTCTTTTACTCTTTTCCACTTATTGTCTATTATTCTTCTTTTTTCTTCTTTGTTCCTTCTCTTCCTACTGTCAAGATTGCAAAAGTAGACTTAGTTTCTTTTTACTTTCTTTCTCATTTTTATTTCCTTTTGGATTTATTTTCCATTTATTTTCTATTTTTAGAACTCAGAGATTAGAATTAGAAGTGATCAGTCATGCTGTCACATCAGTCACGTCTGACAGTGTAATCACAACATTGATCACGAGATTAAAGAGAAAGAAGTAAAAGATTCTAGAACAAAGTGACATCATACAACATGGTCACCATATATTGACCTCATGCCTTACACATGGTCATTTAGGATAGAGTGCACAGTACTTAGCATGGACCATCTGTAGGAGTATATAAGGTAGACTATTTTGTAAAAGAGCTCTCTATTGAGTTCTCTTGTGTTTACTCTAATACAAGAGTTTGTTCTTTTATCCCACTCTAAGGATTTAAGATCATAACATTAGAACTCAATTCCCATCATCTAGACTGCTTAACACTAGCACTCTTACTCTTACTCTTACTCTCTATCTATCCTTGACCGAGGAGCAACACCATCTCTTAGTCAAGAAGAATAGCCGGGCCCTAGGCTAAAGAGGAATACTAGTTAGGCAGGAGAAGCCTAGCCATTCATTTGCATCAAAGCCCACTAGTGCACTTTAGACATATAACCTTTTGTGGACGTGTTACATATCTTTTTCATTGTATCAACCTTGTGCTACAGGCCTCCTTGTGGTCTGTCTACACAGAGGAATACCAGTTATTCTTAAAAACACTGCTTAGAGTAGAATGGTCTTCTTAGACCAAAATAACATATATTTTCCTTAGAGTAGAAGAAAAGTAGTCAGTAGATGGTGTAGGCAGGATAAGAAGAGTGCCTATTATCACCTACCAAGATTTCATTGTTTTCAGAATACAAGTCAGAAGCCAAGACCAGCACAGGTTCTGTGCTTCCATTATACACCTCATCACCTCCATCACTACCACCACTACCATCATTACCCTCACCAATTGATTCTCCTCCATCTCATCACACCATGAGTCAGCATGATTTACATGCTATTATTAGGTAGCAGCAGAAGCAGTTGGCAGCAATGCAGGTATAGATACAAGCTCTGATCGCAAGAGGAGCAGAAGCAGAAAGAAGAGCAATGGGGTCTAATATGGGATCTCAGATAGAGGTGGCCAAGCCATCAGTTTTTAATGGAGAAGCAGGAAGAGTAGGAGGATTCATTACAGCATGCAGATTATATTTGAGGATGAAGATGAGAGAGACAATGGTGGAGGAACAAGTTCAATGGATTCTCTCATATGTATAGGGAGGATCAGTAGATGTATGGAAAGAGAATATACTAGAAGATCTGGAGGCAGGAGAAGTAGAATACAAATCAGCTAGAGGATTTTTGGCAGGATTAAAAAGAGAGTTTGGAAGAGGGGAAAAAGAGTTAGTAAAAGCAGCAGAGTTGAGGAAGCTGAAGCAAGGAGGAAGAACAATAGAGGAGTTTGTACAGGAGTTCAAGAGGGCAGCAAGGGGAAGTGGATATGAGGGGAGACCATTGGTGGAAGAATTTAAGAGGGGGATGAACGAAGCAATACGAAGGAAGTTGATGGAGGCTGAGAATCAACCCGGCTCTATTGAACAATGGTACAGGAGGGTGATGGCCCTAGATAGAAACTGGAGAGAGAGTAGGAGAGAGAAGGAGAGGTTACAAGGAAAGAAAGAGCAGGAGGGAGCTTTTAAGCAAGAGCAATGACAAATAATGCCATGACCTCAAGTATGGCAGAGGAGGCAACCTGTTATGAACTTAAGTCCTTTAAAGTGGGACAGAAGATCAACTCTTGTATTGAGTGACATAAGAGAACTCGATAGAGATCCCTTTACAAACTAGTCTACCTTATATACTACTACCGATGGTCCATGCTAACTACTGTGCACCCTACCCTAAACAACTATGTGTAGTACATGAGGTCAACATGTGGTATCCATGTTGTTTGACATCATTTGTTCTAGACCCTTTTACTTTATTTTCTACATCTTGTGATCTAACTCTAACTCTATGTTCTAAAAATAGAGAAATAAGAAAATAAACAAAATGAAAATGAAAATGAAAAATAAAATAGAAAGAAACTAAGTCCACTGTTTGTGAACTTGACACAACCACCTCCTCAGCAGGTGACAACAGGGCCTGCTCCAATGGAAGGGATGGAGAGAACTAATGCAGTGGTAGTAAGAGGACAGGGACAAGGAATGGGAGTTCCTCCAAGAAGGAATCCCTACACTATGGAAGTAGATTGTGGAAGGAATTACTATGCTTGTGGGGGTTTTGGACACATGGCCTGGCACTGTAGGAATAGAGAGCAAGGTAAAAGAGTGGTAGAAGGAAGGAGACTGGAATATAGAGGAGGAAGAATTGAGGGCAATATCAAACAAATTGAACATTTAAAAGAGGAGGAGAACTTAGAAGCCCTTGACTAAGTTTTTATAACAAATTTAATGTATTAGACACAGAAATAAATGCTGGTACATTGAAATCAGAGGGAATTGAGAGAAAAATGGAAGTGAGAAAGGTAGAAGAGAAAGTACTAAGAGAGGTAACTGTGAAAATCGGGCTGGAAAGGGTAGATATGTAGGAGGGAATAATAGTGGAGGTGTTGTTAGATAGTGGAGCAACTAGGTTGGTTATAAGCTCAGAGTTTGCAAAGAAGCAAGGGTTCAAGCTGAAAAAGTTGGAGAGGCTGATGAATATGAGAAATGTGAATGGTGTTATAACTCAAAACCCTTAGAGTTGAATTAAGAGGTAACCTTGTATTGGGTAACACAAGAGAACTCGATAGAGAGCTCTGTTACAAAATAGTCTATCTTATATACTCCTACAGATGGTCCATACTAGCTACTGTGTACCCTACTCTAAATGACCATGTGTAAAGCATGAGGCCAACATGTGGTGTCCATGTTGTATGACATCACTTTGTTCCAGAACCTTCTACTTCTTTCTCTTAAGTTCCGTGATCAATGTTATGACCATACTATTAGATGTCACTGTTGCAACAGTGTGACTGATCACTTTTAACCCTAACCTCATAGTTCTAAAAATAGAAAATATGGAAATAAATCAAAATGAAAATGAAAATAATAAAAGAAGATAATAAAGAACTAAATCTACTTCTTACAATCTTGATAGATGGGTCACTAAATAAAGAAGGACCAATAGAAAATACAGTGGAGGTTGATATATATTATCAGGGACATAGGGAGAGGATGGAAATTGATGTAATAGGAGGGCAGAAGTGGACAGTGATTTTGGGAATGCTGTGGCTAGCATGCTACAATCTAGAAATAGATTGGAGGACAGGAGAAGTAAAAATAACGAGATGCCCAGAAGAATGCAGTAAGCAATAGAGGCCAGTTCAGGGGAAGTTGGGTTGGGAAAAGCAGAAAGAGGAAGAAGCAAAGAAAGAAGTGGAGAAGAAACGAGAGGAAAAAAATAAGAAAAAGAAGCAGAAGAAAGGAAAAACAGTAGAAGTTAAGAAGGTAGCAGAAGAGTGGGAGATTTGGGATAAAGAAGAAGAGGCAGCAAGATTGGAGGTGGATGTCAGGAGTATAGTATAAAGTACATATATAGTACTAGCCAGATGTCAAAGCTAAGCTTTGTCATGATACAGTAAAGTGAGGACAGACTTTAGGGTTAGGGTTAGATAAAATATAGTAGTAGTATTATTATTAGTCTACAATGAGAGAGGGAAGGGCATGTGACTAGGAAGTCACATGACATGATATCATCAGCCTAGAGCAGTCTAGAGCAGTCTGGAAAAACTTAGAGTCTAGAAGGATCGGGAGGAGTCTAGAGATAGAATAACATCAAGGAACATGGGTTCTTCATGGTGTACATATGGTATACGGATGGTCAACAGAGATTAAGAGTATGACGTTAGGACACATATATATGGCATGCTAGCCTTGAAGTAGACATATGGTGAATAAGTAATGGACATAAGGACAGAGCATGGACATTAGGGTAGGATAATGCACAGTCGTAGCATAGACCAGGGTTAGTTTATATAAATAGTCAGTAGAATACTGTTGTGATTCCCTGTCAAGTTCTCTTATGAATACACAACTTGTGTTCTCACTAGATATCCATCTTAAGAGATTTACTGCTTGTAATGCTATTGGACATTGGTCTAGTGGTTGCCACAACAAGCTTGACATTGCACACTTTTAGTGTAACTGGTTCAGTGGCTGGTCTGTTCCTAACAGCGGAAGCAAGAAAGTTGGTACCAGAAAAATCTCACCAATGGATAAAAGTCATTAGAAAGAAACAATCTGAGAGAATGCCAACAAGGAAGGTGTGGGATCATGCAATAGAGGTAAAGGAAGGATTTGTACTGAGAAAGGGAAAGATGTACCCATTGTCAAGGGAGAAAAGAGAGGAGGTGAGGGAGTTTATAAAAGAACAGCTGAGGAAGGGATATATCCGGCCATCAAAGTCACCATAAATGGCACTGGTATTCTTTGTGGGAAAGAAGGATGGAAAGAAGAGGATGATTCAGGACTATAGGTATCTGAATGAGTAGACTATTAAAAATAACTATCCTCTTCTGTTAATATTAGATGTGTTAGAAAGTATTGGGATGAAGAAGGTCTTCACCAAGATGGATCTTAGGTGGGGATATAATAACGTGAGGATAAAGGAGGAAGATGAGTGGAAGATGGCATTTACCACACTGGAGGGGTCCTTTGAACCAATGGTGATGTTCTTTGGATTGACCAATTCACCAGCAACATTTCAAACAATGATGAATGAATTGCTGAGGGATTTGATCAATATAGGAAAGATGGCTGCTTTCATAGATGATGTAATAGTGGGAATGGAAATGGAAGAGGAGCATGATGAGATAGTAGCAGAAGTAATAAGAAGGATGGAGGAGAACGACTTGTACATGAAACCAGAGAAGTGTAAGAGGAAGATTAGGGAGGTAGGATTTTTAGGGGTTATAATAGGACCAGAAGGGATTAAGATGGAGAAAGAGAATGTAAGGAGAGTACTAGAGTGGCCGACACCAAAGTGTGTCAAGGATGTTCAAAAGTTCTTAGGATTGGCAAACTACTATTGTCGATTTATACAAGACTTTGTGTCTATTACAAGACCATTGCATAACATGGTAAAGAAAGATAGGAAGTGGAAATGGACAGAGAAGCAGGAAAAAGCATTCGAGGAATTAAAGAAAAGGTTTATGCAAGAACTGGTGTTAGCAGCGCTGGACTTAGATAAGAAAATGAGGATAAAAGTGGATACATCGGACTATACAACAGATAGAGTATTGTCAATGGAGTGCGAGGATGGATTATGGAGACTGATGGCATTCCTCTCAAAGTCTTTGAATGAAACTGAGAGGAATTATGAGATTTATGACAAGGAGATGCTGGCGATTGTAAGGGAACTAGAAAACTGGAGGCATTTGCTGGAAGGTACACGTTTCAAGTTTGAGATCTGGACAGATCACAAAAACTTGGAATATTTTATGAAGGCATAAAAGTTGAATCAGAGACAAGCCTGTTGGGCTTTGTATTTATCTAGATTTAACTTTGTACTCAAGTATGTTCCTGGAGTGAAGATAGAGAAGGCGGATGGACTTAGTAGGCGACTGGATTGGAAAGTAGGAGTAAATAAAGACAATGAGAACTAAGTAATTAACAAAGACAATTGGATTTGTAGTTTACAAGAAGTAGTAATAGAAGGACCTGAAGTAGAAATGTTAGAAAAAATAAAAAAAGCTAGGAGTAAGGACAAAGATGTAGTTAGGGTGG